>Ga0123357_10014015_pt1 | contig 10442 bp, 7 predicted proteins | sample TergutEmb28metaG_FD_89873 | JGI IMG/M metagenome (GOLD analysis project Ga0123357, IMG submission 89873) | Embiratermes neotenicus P4 segment gut microbial communities from Petit-Saut dam, French Guiana - Emb289 P4 | ecosystem: Host-associated > Arthropoda: Insects > Digestive system > Gut ...
GACCACTCTTTCTTGCGAACTCTCTGTTGACTGTGAAGAAATTTACACATTTTAATTGTATGAGTAAGTATTACTACTATTGCTACTACTACTACTACTACTACTACTACTACTACTACTACTGCTGCTGCTGCTGCTGCTGTTTGTAAAACTTTAATGCATGTTGAAACAATTTTGCTCTTTCATGGAAAAATTTTGTATAGAAAAAATGTTCATCAACATAGAGTGATGTATTGCTTTTCCAGAAAAAAAATTGGTATGCATTGACACCAATGTATTATATGCTTTTAGTAACTTGTCCCTCAGTACTTGGCTGTGCAGAAGTAGTCAAGGCACTTTGCAGAGAATGGTGGTGCTTGTTTTAGAGGCCTGTGGGTTTACATACACCATACACACAGAATTTCAAAGTCCAGTCCAAAATTACAGGATCCTTGTTTTTAGCATCATTATACGAGGAAATGCAGTCCAAATGCCAGATTGTTTCATCAAAATTGAAATTTTAGTATTTAATGAAGAAAATCGGCTAGGGATATTGCTAAAAACTCTGTTATTATGTGATTTCTTCCATTTGAGTCCACCTGGTGACTGATTTATTTATGGATTGTGTGTGTACAGTAGATTATTATATACTTTACACATACCTTTGCTTCTGGTTCCATTGGTATTTGGAATCAGAGTTTCCATACTTATAAATAGTCCTGAATGTAAGACAGAGCTGAATGATCATAAAAGATGTTGGAAGTGTCTTCCACTGTTCTGACTACATGAATCAGTCTTCTTGATTGTCTTCAAGGGGCATATTTAAGAGTTTACACCGTGATGCTACTGATTCGATTGTCTGTGTTTATTTTCAATACTGTTTAAATTATCATAGTTTTTTATTGCCAACAGTTGCACGAGAGAAATGCTTTTAAAGGAGTATTAAAATTTACATTAAGATTTCAATAGCTCCAACATGTTTCAGTGTGATCACCATCATCAGGAAGCATACTACGTGAGCTTGCTGAAGTTACAATGTTAAAACATTTGGTTAAAATACATCATTGTGGTTAATCTGGCTTTGTGGCTGCATGTGTTATCAGGTCCTTGTTGGTGTATGTCTGCTGCACTGTTCAGTGAAGCAGACATACACCAACAAGGACCTGATAACACATGCAGCCACACTGCCAGATTAACCACAATGATGTATTTTAACTGACTGTTTTAACATTGTAACTTCAGCAAGCTCATATAATATACTCCATGATGACAGTGATCACACCGAAACATGTTGGAGCTATTGTAATTTTAATGTAAATTTTAATACTCTTTTAAAAACATTTCTGTTGTGCATCAGTTGGTAATACAAAACTTTGATAATAGCAGCACAAGTGTGAAAATTACTGTTTGAATTGTTTGGTGCACCCATTCTGTCAGAAAACTCTGCAACAAATGTTACAGAATGTTAAATCCAAAGGTCTAGGTGGTCACAGACCCTGCAAAATGATCCTGTCTGAGAGAAGTCTCTTCATCGTAACCAGTATCTTGGCCATATGACATGTAGTGCCATCTTGTTGAATGCCTTTGTCTCTCTAGTGAAATTTGAGCAGTGAGCAGAACTGCGTAGTTGTGAATAGTGATACACTACATCAATCACTCAGTCAGTGAGATATCAGATACAGTGTTTTCTGTTAGGATATGGTTTTAAATTAATCATTCTGTAGTGTTCAAATATCTTTTCTATTCTAAAAACCATATGGTTGTAATGGTCATTTCGGGAACTGCAGAAACTTTGCTGGCCATTAATATCACTGGTCTGTTCATTGGCAGACCTAGGTCATTTCTCATGTATAATATATGTGTTCTGCTGTGTAATCTTTATGTGATAAAATTGTGTGACTTATCAAAATCGGTGGTTGATGTGCTCAAGAGTAAGTTTATAATATTTGTAACTGCCTTCAACACTGATGTGTATTTTGTCCTTCTTAAGGTTTAGCTGTGTTGTAGAAGTTGTTCCATTGTTGTGTGTATTGCAGTTATTATTTTCAGGGTGAAAGGGACAGAAGGAGGATGCGGTGTGATATATGGGTCTCATATTTGAAATAAAGGTGTGGATTGTGGTTCTAATGGAAGGAGTCCACGTCCTGTTACATAAGTTTTGCTGTGGAAGTAAGGGTGGGATGTCATCACATCCAGAATGTAGAGTAACAGATATTCATACCGAAGGGCTGATGGAACCAGAAGTGGAAGGGTTAATTTTCAGTATGACATTAGCAGCAGTGCAGACGATTGATCATCATGCTCAGGAAGTAGTAATGGATGATGAGTATGCTTGTTCTGACACAAGTGATGTGTTATATGGTATCATAATACTAAAATAATTCTCATGTTGTTTGTTGTACTTGTACAAAAGTTTGTTGTAGGGCAAGAGATAAACACGATGGAAACTTCGTAATGTAAGTGCTTTTACTAAAAAAAAACATACTTCTGCTTTTTTTATGTTTTGCTGACCATGCATCTCAATATAATCTTAGTAATTGACCAACTTAGTGCACAGATTCTTGTTTTATAATAAGTTTATTATATTCCTCTACATGTTTTGCTCAAAACATACAGAGGAATACAATAAACTTATTATAAAACAAGAACTTGTGCATTAAGTTGGTCATTTACTAAGATTATACTTCTGCTACATAGAAGGTTTGACCAATAAGGTAGGCAGACCATAGGGTTGGTGAGACTTGCACTGACAATCATTATGCATAATCCTCATAAATTTTATGAAAATCTATCCAGTGGTAGCAGAGTTTTTCCAGATAGACAGACATGACAAAGGCAATAGTCGCTTTTCACAGCTTTGAACACACCCCTAAAATGTGAACCAAGTAGGTATACTAGTGCTGATGCACTGCAGGTTGGCTTAATGCTGTAATAATTGATACTTTAAACTATATATATATACATACATACCTACACATAATAATACACTGATTTTACTTGTTTATGGGAGGGTTGGGGGGGGGGGGATGTGCTTTTACATATTTTTTGGTTTGTGCACTTTGTCAGGAATCTTAACACATAAAACATGACTCTACTGTAGTAACAGCTCAGTCAGTGACTGTTCATCTTGAAAGGCTTGTTGACGTGTAGTGCTAGAAGTTGCTTGTGGGAATTTATTAACAGGTGTATGAGGTGAACAATCCAGGAAGCATACATCTTAAATGAATAATGAAAATGTGATCAGAACTTCTGTTAGATTCTATTTTTTAAAAAAGTTGAGTTAACTGAAGCGAGTCTGTCAGATTTGTATAACGTAAATATATACTCCTTTCTGTTCTTCTTTTAATGAATAATCATATGTTGTAAATGAAAGCTGATGGATGCTGTATTGTCCTTCCATCTACACCTGTCTCTTTCTAATGGTTTCTTCCCATTATGTTTGTATGCATTGCTTGTTTGTCCCATGTGTTCTTCTACTGTCATCACTAGGAGATACATCTGCAAAGTGTAGTACAAACTAACCTCTGTCCATTCCAGTGATCAGGAATGTGCTTGAAAGTAAATGTAGTCTGAGAAAATGAGTTGGGATCATTTTCCCTTACTGCTCTCTTAGTAGCAATGGTAATGATTTAATGTAAATGCTGTTATTGAACAAGTGTGACATGAAGGGCCTGTAATTATGACTTACATTGTTACAGATCCTGTGTCAGTTCATGAAATTGTGGTGTCAGCATTTATTTCCCCACAAAGCATTCAAGAGACATTGAATAATTTGTGTGAGGCAAGTAGGTCTGTGTCTGATGGAAGGAAAGACATAGAGGTGTGTCAGTTTTTGGAGAGATTGTTTTCTGAAGTTTACAAAGGATGCAAGGCCTTTCCTTTTGGATCCCGTCTGTCTGGCCTCGCCTCTTCTGATAGTGATCTGGATGTCTTTCTTGATACAGGTAATAATAATAATAATAATAATAATAATAATAATGTGGAATCAAGCAGTACACACAGACAGAGAAGTTACATCAAATAGGCCATATATAATAATTAAAATCAAAAAAGAGAAAACATGCACACTGATAGATGTGGCAATACCCGCAGACAGAAATGTTGTGCAAAAGGAAGCAGAAAAGAAGTTAAAATACAAGAGTTTATGGGTAGAGATACAACGAATGTGGAACCTGAAATGTACGATTGTACCAGTAATAATTGGAGCCACTGGAGTAGTAACGAGAAGCTTAAGGAAAAATTTGGAAACTGTACCAGGAAAACATTCGATAGATTCACTATAAAAGACAGCTATACTTGAAACATCACACATAATACAGAAAGTACTGCAGTGTGAAGCTTGAAGCCTGAGCAGTGGGGATCACCACTGGTTCAAGAGAAGTAGCAGGAAGAAAAGGCCTGTGACAAGATACACCCATAATAATAATAATAATAATAATAATAATAATAATAATAGGTTTTGATATATGAGGTTCTTACAGCAGTTTTGCTGCTGACAGAGATTTTGTAGGATGTGATGCTATGTCAGTGGGTGAGTAGTTCCATGTTTTGAAGGCTCCATGATACTTTGTAATATTGCAAACCTCTTGTACATTGACACAGTGTCACATCCCAGAAGACTTCTCTCTTCAATAATAATTCTCTTGCAGAATGCACAACATACCAGTAGCTAGGTTGATCACTCATCTCCATTGCATGCTGCTGTCTCAAGTTTTACATCCAAACCAATATAGATCCATGACATGCTGGGAAGAGACTCTTGTACCTTTTCAGTAGCTAACCTCTTCACAGTTTGGAATCAGAGATACCTTTTTTTCAGTGGACAGATATAAATTTCTGGCTCTTGATGCAGAATAAGTAAGGTATAAAATGAGTCCTTTCCCAAATATTTCATTGTATACTAATACAGTAAAATTTGCAAGTGTTGTAGTTCAGGGAATCAATGTGATTTGTCTTTCTTCCAAAAGACTTTGCTTTATACAGATGACATTGTATGTAAATGTATTATATATATTATGAATGAAATTTTCGTTGGATAGTATGGACCTTTTCTTTTATACGCAAGTTGGATGATAAGCAAAGTAAACTTTGTGTCCATAATTTTCAAGACATCAAGGAAAATAATTGTGTAACTGCTTGTAATTTAAATTAGCATGGTACCCAGTTCCTTCATTTGATCATCATAATACTATTAGATGAAGAGTGAAAATTATGCAGCTGTGTGTATTTCAGTCTGTGTAACCTAGAGTTAATACTGCCTTGTGATTATCTGTTGATGTTGGGAACAGTCATAAACAGAGTATGTTATTTTAATAAATGGAGGTTGGGAACATTATGCTGTTTTGAGACACCTTGTGAATGTTTTATTTTTTATAAGTGGCAGAATTACCAGAAATGACAAGCCTCTGAATGTAACTATTTTTGTTGTTGGTGGGGTACAGCCACGAAGTGGCTTTCATTCAGCCCTGCTTAAAAGAAAACACTGTACAGCAAACAGATTTATTTCACTTTAGGGTCATTGCTGTAGTTCATGGGTTCCTACTTTTACATTTTTTTAAGCTGCCAAAAGTCTGGCAGGCTTGGATGTGGTTAAAATTTGTAGTGACTTTACATGTGATTGAATCTCACAATGACAGTCTGTTGTCACAACCAACAGTAATGCTGCCCAGATTGCAGAGTGACCAGTTTTGTAACTGTTGATTAGCTGTTCCAGGGATAATTTCTTACTGTGCATGGGATCTATGAAATCTAAGTAGATTTGTTAACCCCTTGTAATACAAGAATAAGGGCAAGTTTCGTGAATGGTCCTTGTAATTTTTCAGACTGTACTTTTGCATACATCATGTGCTTTATGTACTAAGCTAAGTCTAGGCATGTCATTGGGTAGCTCTTGCATTAAGTAGAGTTCTTGCTATTACATTGTAATCACGTCCACTTATGGATTGTACTACTGTTGAGAAATGTGTGTGGTGAGAGGATGTAGTATGCTCTGAAGAATAGTAGCACTACAGAAAAAATATGACACAAAGAAGTGTGCACCAGTGGGTGAAAGAGTTCCAGGTGGCAGAACAAGTGTCACCATTGAAGACTGCTTTGAACATTAGCTGTCTGTGGCTTTATACACAACCACAACCATTGTGTGCTAGTGGTGTCAGGAAGCTCATGTAGCAAAGTAACAGATAAGAAGCAGGGACTTCTGTGTGCATTTATTTTGGGTATCTTTGGAAGAATAAAGGAAAAAAGAAAACTTAAATTTCTTTGGATTTTTTCATTCCTGTCATAGAGTGACATGCTGTTCTATGTGTGAGAAACAGGGTTTGAAGCTGTGATGGGAATGCAGCGTCTTTTCAACATGTAAAACTGGATTCATGTTGTAAGCTCTTTTCTCAAACCATATTCTCCATATAGAAAAATATTTATTGTTCATTATTATTTATATGCAGGGATTATTGTTGTGTAAGAAAGAACAATTAAATATTGCTCTTTGTATATTTTGTAGAACATCGAACATGACAGAGGAGTAGCCTCCTGTCTACAGTGTAACTTATATATGTGATTTTAAGAACTTATGCCAATAAATGCTTTTCATCTTTCATTTGTTGTCTCTCTCAAGTCATTTGTACATAAAAATGCATTAAATGATTATTCATTATTGCAGGTAGTATGTACAGTGGTAAACACAGGCAAGAGCCAGCCATTCAGGAGCTGATAGTATCAGCTGTAAAAAACACACTGTTAGATCAACCAGAGTGTTGCAGTGTGGAAGGAATTCCTAATGCTCGCACACCCATTGTAAGATTTTTTCACAAACCAAGTTTGACACATTGTGACCTGGCTTTTCGTCATGGACTGGGATGTGAAAATACCAAGCTTATCAAGTATGCTGCTGTTTTATTACTTTCTAAATACCTGTAGTATGTAGAAGAGCTTATTGGATTAATGATGGTTAATGCATGTAGGTGGTAATCACTGTCACACTACACAGTGTCATAACACAGACAGTAACAGCAGTGCTTGGCAGGGTGAATGAGGCTTCACACTGGAATTTGTTGATGAAGTGCTGCTATGAACTGCGTTGCACGGCTAACAGAAGGAAATGAAAGGCGTCAGTTGCTTAGCCTAAGAACAAACATACAAGTTTTCAAGGAGTACAGGCTGGCTAGAAATTTGCTTTTCATGAGGTGCATATGTGCATAATTGGGTATAGTGGCCGGAGCGTGAATCTGACCACAAACCATTATATAATGTGGAAATAACAAGTGGGGCTATAATTCTAAGCTTCCACATGACTGTACAGAACATTTAAATGGCCGCAGCACACTGGGACGGGTGCGTTGGTAAGATGCCGACTTAAAAGGATCCAGTGCATTAGTAGGATAAAGGTTAAGTGGACAAATCAGTATACAAAGATATGTACATGCCTCTATATAATGTGTACATTTCCTGTTTTATTTAAGTAGCATTGCACTGCACTATCAGAGCATTGTTAGTGTGTGTAGCTGCATGTTCATATACCTCCATGTACTACTGTTCACTCACAGTTTCAGTCAGCAGAAAGTGATAAGAGAACTCAATATGTCAATTTATAATGTGTGGTACACTAAGACTGTAAACAGAATAGTAGTAGCATAGGTAGTGTGTAATTTTTATTGAAATCCAAGTGGAATGGAATATGTAAAGCATGTAGAAATTGTACTGTACTACAAGCAAGTGGAAGGAGATATGTGCATACATTATTAATTACAGAGAATTCTGACGTGTGCAGTTAAACTAACCATCTTTTACTTCTGTAAGACATTCCTAGATAGGAGCATTGTTCTGGCTGGAGCATTTCGGGATATTATGGACAAGACCATTGCCCCCCCCACACACACACACTTTATTTTCCAGCTTCTGCAAACCTCAGTCTGATATTATTCATGGTTAAATAGCTGAACAATATAAGTTATTCCAGCTAAAAAATAGGCCTGTCTCTGTAAAAATTCAACAGTCTGTGCCTACTGAATATGCTTGTATTACTGGTATATGTACCCTAGCCATTTGTATTTTCTTGCCTGTTAAAAGAGTGGGAAAGTAATAAGTCCTTTCTGCAGGCAAAGTCAAGAACATAACAAACAAAAAAGGGAGGAAAACATGAAGTATTGATCTCAATATTTGCAAAATAAATGTGGTCTGAGAGGTACACAACTGCTTGAAAAATGTTGAGGTTAAAGGGTTAAAACTGTGTGTACTGAAGATTATCCTGGCAAGCTTAACTGTACTTCATTGGATACTAAAATATGCATAAACTGGCTAAGAGATTGACACTTTTTATTTCATTTAAATTTTTAGGTTCTATTTGTCGCTGGATGTACGTGTGAGACCTGTGATTTTATTTCTGAAACACTGGGCCTCCCTTCATAAATTAACAGGGCCAAGCAACATCACCAACTATGCTCTTACTTGGCTTGTCATATTCTACCTCCAAGAAGTATCAGGTTTTGGTCTTCCATCTGTTGAACTGTTACAGAGACTTCATGCTGGACCAGTGAGAAGTATTGCTGGTGAGTAAAATATGACTGGTTTTAACAGCAGTTTCAAGCTGTGAGGCTTATAAGCCTCATTATCTGTAGTGCCTAACTACGAAAGATTAGTAGCATTCCTGAAAGTCCTAATCAGTTATAATTAAGGTCACCACATCTAAAAATTTTAAATCATTCAGTTTGTGGTTTGTTGTAATCCTTTCTTTGTGAAGTAATAAAATCATGGCAAAATGGCTTGGCTTCAAGTTCAGACATACTGTCACATATTCAGACACTCCATCCAAGAAAGAAATTTTCTGATGAAGTAGAGTTGTGGCTAAAGACTCTACAATGGGATTGTTTTAGTCCGTGCATCATTCAGGTCATGTGTCATGGCCTATATGTCAAGATACTCTTCTGGCATTATCTCAACAAGTTTATAAAAGTCACAGTAGCTGGTAACTCGTGTATTGTTTGATATGTCTGTAATCTACTGCTTGTTTGTACCCTCTAAAATTCAAGTGCATATTGTGATCTACTGTATCTCATGCTCCAGTATATACAGTTAACTTACCCTTTTAAGTACTTCATAGCTCTTTTAATTGATTTTTCTTTCTGACAGGATGGGAATGCAGCTTTGGCAGAAGCAAATCAAAAGTACCAGTAATTAGGAGTACACAGACCGTAGTGCAATTACTTCATGGCTTCTTCACATACTATAATAAGTTTGACTTTTCAGATAATGTAGTGTGTCCCTTAGTAGGATATCCTGTACGTAAACATTACTTTTACAGGCCACAGAATCTTCCACGAGCAATGGATAGTTATGTGTCTCGAATGATGAAGTGCAAGCATGCTGAAAAGTTTCGCGCAAAATGCTGCATGTGTGTCCAGGATCCATTTGACTTAAGCCATAATCTTACAAAGGGTACTTCTCAGGCCGTGTTAAACAAATTTAAGGTTCTTTGTAGCCATACAGCAGATCTTTGTGCTAAATTTTGCCATTGAACAGAAACGTGTTTTCTCCATTGTTACCCCTTATCTATTTCAGTCATATTAGAGGACAGCTTATGATTCAGTACAGTTTGGTAGTAGTGTTGCATGGCAATCACATGTTTTGTTTGGAAAGCCATATACTCAGTGTTTATAAATGAGTTTTTTTTTTTCGAAGAGTCTGTGTTAAAATACTCATAATACTGACACTGACATTAAGTCACAGTATTTATTGTCAGATGACATTTCTTCTTTAACTTAAGGTATGACTACTTATGCATATTTATTATTGCATATACATAAGTTGTTGTGGGCTCTGTTTAAATGTTATGTTCAGTACCTTCAGTGTTTCAGTTTAAAGGGACATAAAATGTATAATGTCACACAGAATAAAACTTTCATGTAAGATTGCAGGTTCCCTGGTTGCAGTTACACAGTGTGGCCTATACAATGGGCTGACATAGAAATTAGTAGTTAAATGTTAGTGTATCTGCAGTATATTGATGTACATGTAATACTTGGTGATTTATACCTATATCTGCTCTTCTAACTTTTACTCATTACTTTTGATTTTCTTATAGAAGTGTTTTGTTGCTGTAACTTTTCTCACGTTAGTGATATAAAGAATGGATCAGTATTTTCAGCAAGTTAGACCAAGGTTTTGTATCTTGAGTGTCTTACACCATATTTCATAAACTGGGTCTTTTCATCTCCAGGCAGAAAATGCACAGAAGGATCCTAATCTGGTGAGCTAGTGTTATATACAGGGTGTCCCAGGAGGAATGTGCCAGACTTCGGGAGGGTGTTCCTTATGTTAAAGTATACCGATATAACCCAAAACACCTGTGTCCAAAGTTGAATGGTTAAGGAGATAATGGCCAGAGAAAAGTGTGGTCTTCTTGCGGGTCCACGCACTGTACCTGTCAGCTGACAATCTTATCCATGTCCGCCCTTGAGTGTGGTGTCATA
>Ga0123357_10014016_pt1 | contig 10441 bp, 2 predicted proteins | sample TergutEmb28metaG_FD_89873 | JGI IMG/M metagenome (GOLD analysis project Ga0123357, IMG submission 89873) | Embiratermes neotenicus P4 segment gut microbial communities from Petit-Saut dam, French Guiana - Emb289 P4 | ecosystem: Host-associated > Arthropoda: Insects > Digestive system > Gut ...
CTCTTCGAAACATCGAGAAATATCTGCCCACCGAAACTGTGCCTGAGATTCTACAGATGTTTAATATTCATCAACACTCCTGCGAGAAAATCAAATCTGACATTACCACAGGTTTCCTCCTTTTGAAGGCACAATACTCCACTATTGAATGGTGACAATCAGAGGCAATCTGAGATCACTCTTCTAGAGACAGCCAAGATGGTAACGGGATATCGATAAAACCAGAGATATTCCGCTGTGAATTATAGTGGCAGGAACACTTCACTGAGTCCTAAAATTCTGTGCTTGTATACGTTCTTGAAGAAGTGAAGACGTCAGTTCTTTTCAAGGAAATAGTGTCCAGAAGTATTAAGTCTTCGTGTCGTTGCCTACTGTAAAGAGTTGTTAAGTTTCTCCGTCGGTCCTCATGTCTGTTTTCTCTGTTGCTTTATTAAGATTTATCAATTTCTGAGGTCAAATAAAGTCAAACGGAAGGCGTGTTGTATAGCGAACAATAAAAATGGTAAATGTCAGATATAATAAATGCGTTGTTTTCGACGGAAATACATAATTTACTACTAAAATGGTTTCAAATTTACTCGTACCTCTGGTTGCAAATGTTAATTAATGAATCTCGTTGGTCTAATTATGTTTTTCGAGACTTGAGAATTTCATAGTGTTGTTAATTTCTTATGGGATGTTAGACTGCGTCGACTGGACAATAGTTACGGACATTTAGAAAGATCATCAATAACAAGCACTTCAAATACTTGGATTCTGAGCCTCAGTAATTGTTTAGAAATAGAATCAGGGCAGCAAATCAGAAGATTTGAATCCTCCAGTTATAATGTGTTTATTAACTCCGAGATGGCTTCAGTGTTTGTAGCTTTTAGAGTCAAATAAGATGGCAATATGATCATCAACTTTAAAGGGTACGTTTTTGGAAAGAGTCGGAGATGGCTTTCATCGCTGTGCTCAATTGAAATTCTTCTCTGCACAGAGTAACAAAAAGACAACACGAATGAAGTTGACGACAGCCTGACAGAGACTGGAATTTGTCACCGCTGAAAATTAACTCTTCTCCAGCTTTCTCAGCGGTTTTTGGGGTGTATTGTAGGCGTGGACTAATGGCTAGTTAGATTTATATATAATTCGTATTTGTTCACCTGAAACTAGTGCAGAAGTTAAGGATGAGTGGAGTTATACCTCCACTCCTCTCTGTGCGTTCGACTTAATAGAAGTATATACACAAATCATGGGTAAAGGCCTTTCTAGGCAAGCTAATTATCCAATTGATGATTTGATGCTTGCCGCCTTTCATCTCGAAATTTCAATGTCGAATTCAAATATCCCGCCACTGATTTCTTATAGACTGCAGTTACGATTGAACATGTAATATTTCAATATGCTCCATATTCCGTGCGTTAATTATATATGTAAAATGTATAAACATCCAAGAAATTCACTTTAATTTTACGATGAGTTTTTTAATTCATAATAAGTTCACCAACGTGTTTCGGCCAGTAGTCCGGCCATCTTCCGAGCAGCGCACCAAACAGGCAACACATCACCTATACTCTAGGTAAGAACTCACCATATAACTCCATAAATATTAAATAGTTTAATTTCCACAATATTATAATTAGCCATTTTTATCCTCCATTCTTTCACATTACTATTCAAAAGTAAAATTTTTAACCAAAAAATATCTTTTTAATATTATGGAGTGATGGTGACACATTTAACTAAATCGTGTTCTTATATCTTCACCCTGAAGATGGCAGGATTACCGGCCGAAACATGTTGGTGAACATACTATGAATAAAAAATACATAATGAAATTAAAATGCTATTTTTGGCTGTTCGTACATTTTAAAATAAATATGTAATATTTTTTAAATGTTTTTCGCCGTAAAACTTTGACACTCTGCATGAAGTAACACAAAGAGCTCATTACGACGAATAACTTCTGCTTCAAATGATTTTTATCTTGCTTGTCTCACAAAAAAAAAAAGAAAAAACACACAATGAATGACTCTTATACAGCTTGATTAGCTTTGTCATCAGCAGATTTGTGTTGCAAGAAATGAGTATCAAGATCAGTTAAGGATGTAGAATTGTAAACATTGCATTTGGAAAATCATTGTGCTCCAAATGGAAGGCATCTCACTACACCTGTTTTCTGCTTGCGTTCTTCAAACATCTCACGATTCTTGTATTGCCAAATTGGACAGGTCCTTGAAGAATCGTGTCACGAATGAGGGAAAATTTTAACATTGCTTTAGAATGTATACATTTTAATATTATACTAGTAGAATAAGATTGTTTAAATGGACACTCAAGCTTACACACGCAGCCCTTCACGTAACTAAAAGCAAATAATTTAGATATTAAGACATCTCCGAAATAAAGGTGTCACGTAGCCTAGTGCTGCAGTCTCCTCTTACCAAATTTTACTTTTCTCAGGCACCATATCTTTCCTTTACGTTAACCGCATTATGGTTCAGGCGAGTAGAGACAGATCTTTATTCGCGGGGGGATGGGTAGAGTCCCAGGTTATTTTATGTGGGATTTGTGGAATACAAACTATCACTGGGACAGGTTTTTCCCAGTTATTATGATTCATTCATGTATCACAACTGCAACTGAGGGCGTTGTTGTATAAGACACTTCATAGACAATTCTCTTCATTTTATGAATGAACAATTCTTCCGATAAATCGTATGGATTTAATTACTCTGTGCTTTGACTGTATACTGTTCTATGGCAAGGCTATCTAATAGCTGCTTACGCCTTCTTTCTTGTCTTCTCCTTACATCTATTTTTCCTAGAATAGCGTGTTTAATAAGGTAAGATGTTATCAATACATTTAGGCTTCGTTCTTTTCATTGTATGCAGGACGTTCCGTTCTTTCTTGACCCTATGTACTACACCTTCATTTGTCATACGATCGATCCAAATGATATTCTCTTTCCTTCTTTGGCAACGCGTTTCAAAACCGCCTTGCTTTCTGCTTATATATCATTAAAGATTTTCCAAAGCATTTATAGAAGTTTTGTTTATCACAATATCACTTCGAAATTGCGACAAAACAAATAGTAAATCCGTGGAGTGATGCCAATAAAAGTGAAAGGTAGCTCCCACTTTACCTAAACTTTTAGGCCAGTAATGTGTATAGGGGTTGTGTAGAGACGGCTCCACGCATTTATCCTTCTAAGGTGTATTGGATGGTTCACGAAGTTGCAACCATGTTAAATCTGGGATAAGCGACATGCTTATTGAATCTTATGTTTATTGGACTGTGCATCATTGTGACAGTTGAAGAATAATAGACCAACTTGATGTCACTATGTTATGTTATTATAATTTGTACAGTAGTGGTAATTTCATGCAGATGTTTCGGGACAACCTATCGGTCCCATCTTCAGAACGATTCTTTACCTCAGAACATGGTAACTATAGGTTGTTCCGAAACGTCCATAAGAAATTCTTCTCGCTGTGTAATGACCCAGAAGAGTGCAGTTCTCATCTTAATTCAGATGGAATTTACTGTTTTTGATCAGCTACAAACAACGTACATATAATTCAATTTTTAGACATTATATATACATATATATACATTATAAATACGCTATATATGTACATATATATACATATAGTATATATAATTCCATTTTAGACGTTATATATACATATACATTATACATATGTTATATATACATATAACGTTATATATACATACAATGTCTAAAAATTGAATTATATGTACGTTGTTTGCAACTGATCAAAAACAGTAAATTTCATCTGAATTAAGATGTACAAATAATTCCATTTTTAGACGTTATATATACATATAATACCTAAAATTGGAATTATATATACGTTGTTTATATATATATATATATATATATCGACTCTATATGTGATTGCTGTCGAACGTAAACGTAATGCAAATGGAAAACAGAAGTAAGCACTGCACGTCACAAAGAGACAGAGCACAAGATTGTATACAGCGTCCACCAGCGTCACACAGTCACAGACCTGAGACAGTTCTCTCATGGATAATCGAAATAATAATGGAAGCCTATGTAGCAGGGGGCTGGGACGTAAAGTATGTGCTTTGAGGCACCGCCCGGCCAGGCACGGGACAACAAAACAAGTGACGTCTCATAAGCATTCTATGTCGAGCGTACAGCACGGTTCATTTATAGTCGTACTGTTCACTGCAACATAACCTTTACTGAAGAATGGTTATAGACCGAGCATCACTGACAAAATGCATCCGTACGTTTGGTAGACAAATGAAGATCACTCGACTTACCGACAGAGGGGGATATGAAGAATGAGTGTCGGTTAAATAAAGGGTTAAAACAAAAAAGTGGAACATAAAATAAAACTAAATATAGAAGAAAAGAAGATGCAAGGTAACAACACTTTTAAAAGTGAATTGAAAGGGATATCAGGAGAGATAAAAAAAGTATGGAAAAATATTGTTATTAAAAATTATTTCTTTGATTCTGGAAACGTTCGTGTCAATATACAATTACGCTACTCATGTCTTCACGCAAATTAGCGAGAAATAACTATAAGCTTAGAGCTAGGGTTTTCAGAGAACTGAACACAGAGAAATTCTCAAATTGTTATCTTGGACAAGGCCAGCATCAAACGCCAAAGGAATTACGCTTTAAAAATGTACGTACTTTAAATTAATTTTACAAAAGAATCAAATCGTATTCAACTCACGGGAACAATGAGACGCAATTTAACAAATTAACTTCATGCAGCAGAATCCTCGCGCGGCTAACAGCAACAAAGCTTCAAAGTATTCAACCTTTTATGAAACCTGAAAATTAATTATCGTGTTCACAAGAGAGGGCCAACTATGAAGACCCTGCGCAATACTTCGGAACCAGTTTTTCGTCATTGTGAGTATTGTTAGCAGCTAACAACACCTTGCCGGCTGCCGACTACTGCTTATTCAGCACACATCATGTTCAACGTCTTTTCTAATAGGAAGACAGTTCTCTCCATCCACAAGACGGGAACCAGCCGTGTCGTGTAAACAACGGACACATAGAAAAAAGAAGAAACCTGAAAAACGCAATATGAAGCATCGTCATACTTTAAAACAGTTTGTTGTAAAAATATAAATATTTACTTTGTTATTATAATAAAATAAAGGAAACCTGCAATTAAAAAAGCAACAATAAATACAGGAGAACATTTGCGAACCCTTATTTTTCAAACGCGAAGAGGTACGGCAAATTATTAATTGTACAAATTTAAGTATTTTGTACTACATATTTCCAGTATTGATGGAACTAAATACGTAAACCTTGCCTACAAACGTCTCGTAATTTCTAAATATTACAGAATTTTTATTCTGTAGAATTCCAGTCGTACAAAATTTGCGTTATTGGTGCCATATTGAAATAACAGGAGTTCAAATCAGAAAGTAAATTGTAACGTAACTGCTAGGTAAGCGTGCTGATCGTATGCGCAATTGGTCAAAGGAGGAAATCCTACTAGAATATTTTACTTCAGGTAAGTGATTTTATTATTATTTTTATTGCTATTATTGTGATAGCTATACTCATGTACATCATTGTTATTGCAATCATTGTTACTGGTAATATCGCTATTCTTTGGGGATGAATCTGTTTCTTAATTACAAGCTACCAAATTCGTAAATGAAATTCACATTCCCCTCCGTGTCATATTTGTAAATGATGACCGCACAAAGTGCATCAAACAACATATAAACTCCTATTTATAATATGCAATCTTACGGGTAACGATGGGCTGGGCATGTGGCGCGTATGGGGAGAGGGGGTGCATAGGATATTGATGAGGAAACAGGAGTGAAAGAGACCACTGGGGAGACCTAGGCGTAGATGAGTGGATAATATTAGGATGGATCTCTAGGCGGTGGGATGTGGGTATGTGGACTGGATTGGGCTGGACCAGGATAGGGACAGGTGGCGGACGCTTGTGAGTGCGGTAATGAACCTTCGAGTTCCGTGAAATGCGGGGAATTTCTTGACTAGCTGCAAACCAATTAGCTTCTCAAGAAAGACTCTGCACCATGGAGTAAGTAAGTAAGTAATCTTACGGGTAACAACTTTATTTTATTCAATTGCAGGATTTTGCAGACTTCACTTACTTCTCAGGAAATGTCATTCATTAGGAAATGAATGTAGTTTACCAAAGGACTAGTTCTTGAGACGGTTAGGCAGTTGTCTTTTAGCCACTCTGAGTTGCTTGAATCCAACAAATCAGACGGCTCAAGCTATCAAACCATCATTCCCTTCATCGTCTAATCCATATTTTCAGTCAGTAAATCCTATCAGCAGAGTTTTCCCACTTCGTCGAGTCAATCTGGCATTAACTTGTCGATCATTTTCTCACATTTGGCATGCGAAGAAAGCAGTCATTATGTCAGCCTCTCCAAATTAGTAACGTCTTACAAGAAATCCAATCAGTCATTACAGTCAAGTAGTCACTATTTTCAAGCAGTCCAGTCTTTGTCAATCCCTTTACGTCAGTAATATCAGTCAGTCCAGGCTTTCAACTACTTTGTGAGGCCGAGATAAGTACTATGTTGTATAACGCTCGCATTCACCCTCTCTTACAGCCATCTCAGGAACAATGATTCACAGTCCAATGATGTGAGGTAAAACAAAGAGCTGAAGTTCAAATCCAAGCGGCCTTGAAGAGATTCGAGCCGGTGGTGTCCTGAAATGCATGCAATCATCTTGTTAGATGGAAAAATTTTAACAATTTTACAAACAAGTGTGCGATGACTTAGAGAAAAATGCCAGAAATAAAAAAATAAGCCCGAAACAACGGACATGTTACAAAATTAATGATCATGTTTTGCGTTTGTGTCAGCAAGAGCCCTAGGCAATTCTTCCTGTCGGGACGCAATTATGGTGTTTACAGAAGCTTATTCTAGCCACAAAAGAAAGAAATGCTATCTGCTGAATAACGAACATTATGTTATACTTGTCAAACTTGTACCACCTTTCAAAGACGAAGCGCAGACCGCTTTAGTTAAAGACCCAGTCCGTACCGCGCAGAAATCACTTTTCGTCTCGGTTATAAAAACCAATCAGTTTATGTCGTATGGGACACAAATCGCTGTTTGTTCTCAGATAAATACAAAACACATAAATACATTGTGGGCAGAGCGTACAGTTGTTGAATGTTAAACTGTTGGTGTATCACGTAACAAGTAGGCTTTAAAAGGTTAATTAAAATCAAAGATTAACTAGAAACTCTTCTCACCCACTCATACTGACAGCAGCCATTCCAGGCTCATGAAAACTATAATCGGTAATATCTTTGCCCCGCCAGCAGATCGCAACATTTCCGATGCCAATAATCTGACTGCTCTTTGCTGCCCGTTTTGAACCCTTTCAATTTTACTTACTTACTTACTTACTTACTTACTTACTCCATGGTGCAGAGTCCTTCTTGAGAAGCTAACTGCTTTGCAACTAGTCAAGAAATTCCCCGCATTTCATGGAACCCGAAGGTTCATTACCGCACTCACAAACTTCCGCCACCTGTCCCTATCCTGGGCCAGCCCAATCCAGTCCATTACCCACATTCCACCTCCTGAAGATCCATCCTAATATTATCCACCCATCTACGCCTGGGTCTCCCCAGTGGTCTCTTTCCCTCCGGTTTCTCCAGCAAGACCCTATACGCCCCTTCTCCTCACCCATACCCACCACATGCCCAGCCCATCTCATTCTTCTCGATTTTATCACCCGCACAATATTGGGTGAGGAGTACAAATCATTTCAATTTTAGGGAAAAAATATTTTGTAGTGGGCGGTACTGGAAACAACTCTCAACCAAATATTGACGTTGCATTACAGACTGCGATACAATTTTTCTTTTAATTTTAAAGACAATTTAGTACTTAAACAAACACTGAAATACGTCTGACTGAAGATGTCGATTTGCAGTTCTTACTTTCCTTCAGATCACTGAGTCCGTGTTGTGAGGCCAGTATTCTTTAATACAGTTCAGCGGATCATTCTTATGCATAAAATGTATTATTGTTGGTATATAACAAATTCAATTAACATAGTTGAAGAATAAAAGACGGACTTGATGTCACTTGTTATTTTATTTCACTTCTTATGCGCTCAACATATTTCGAGCATTAATATATCCATCATCAGGAGCTTGCGACTATTCTGTTGAATTACCACATTGGTCGTATTGTTCTTGGTTCGATGTGTGTTGGAGTTTCGGTGTAGCTGGGTTGGAGTGGTATCCGTGTTGCAGGCTGAAGCTTAATAACTCAGAACAGTGCAGTTCTCATCCACTTCGCGGTCGAAGCCTGAAATCAGGCATTCGTCACAATTACTTTATATATTATACATGTATTATCTGACAAACGGAGCATGAAAGAGAGTACCGTTGTCTGTAAACAATCATTTTCATCGATTCAGTTTTCTCGGTAATGATTAGTGTAATTTGTACTGAAATCTTCTTCGATCTCTTTCCTATAAACTATTCTCTACCTTGCTGCCACTTTCCTGTTCCGTATCTGGAGGAAATCTACGGCGTCACCCAAACAGCATTTAGCCTTCTGCCTCTAGGCGTTCCAACAGAACGTCTTCCTTCTAAACTTCCTCCGGTTACTGTTCGAGGATACGAGAATCAACCATCATAAGTTTCCTTTCGCTGCTCCGTTTCTTAATAAAAAGTCACGGAATACTGCCGCCATGAGGTTTAAATTTCATATGAAAGAGCGTCTTAAGGTTTGTCAGCAAAGCACGACGCTGCCATGCCGACCGAAACATAAGTATCTCTGGACAGCCGCTTAAGCACAGATTGCTTCAAGAATGACTGCCATTTGACAAAGCTATATTCGGCTATAAGAATAAGAAGGGCGTAACTCACAAACCAAAGGTAATGTACATAAAGTGACAAACTTTAAGGTGCACGCCTAGCGAAGACGTTACAGAAAGTATGCCATGGGGCGGACGACCGAGAAATAGCGTCTCGATTTCCGTTAGGGACATGAGACTTTACTATGTTGAATAGCGCCCAGATCGGCTCTGGAACCATCCCTGCCTTTTGCCCAATCTCCACTCCGGCAGATGTCCGCATAGTGTGCACAGGAGAATTTCAACTCCTAACTCCATGGAGCAAAGTCCTTCCCGATAAACTAACAGGTCCTCAACTATTCAAGGGATTTTCAGCATTTTATGAGACCTGAAATTTCATTACCGCATTAGCAAGCGCTTCCCACCTGCCCCTATACTGAGCAAGACCAGTCCAGTCCATGCTCCATAGTACATATTGACGATCCATTTTAATATTATACTTCTATCTGCACCTACGCTTTTCAAATATACATATACGTACTTACATCATTCTTCAGGATTTGATCACACGTGTAATGCTTGGTGAGCGGTACGCATCATACAGCTCCGCGTAACGTAGCCTCCTCCAGTCCCCTGTTATCTCTTCTCTCTTAGGCCCAGATATCTTCCTCAGCACCCTATTCTCGAAAACCTTTAACCGACGTTCTTGCCTCCGTATTAGATACCAAGTTTCACACCCATAAAAAACAAGTCTAACTTAGAATTCTGTGTATTTGAATCTTTATATATTTGGGTGGGGGGACCGCGGTGGCGCAGTGGTTACGGTGCCGTGCTACAAATCGGAAGGCCGCTGGTTCGATTCCAGATGGTGTCATTGGAATTTTTATTGACATAAAATCCTTCCGATCGCACTATGGCCCTGGGGTCGACTCAACCTCTAACAGAAATGAGTACCAGGAACATTTCCTGGGGATAAAGGCGGCCAGTGCGTAGGGCTGACAACCTTACCACCATCCTGTGCCGTTGTCATGTAATCTGGGAACCTTAACTTCTTCGAACTCTCTGGGCCACTCCAGGCCTGTAACGGGACTGCTTTACCTTTTTATATTTGGGTAGAAAACTGGAAGACAATAAATTCTGCACTGAATGACAGCAAGTATTCCGTGACTTCAATCTGCTCTTGTGTTTTAGGGCACTGGAACTTTTTAAAATAAAATTTCAGAATTTGGTAAAATAGTGTTAAGTAAAGAAAAATAAGCAAGATATTAACCTATGAAATTGGCTGTATTGAGCTGTCGAACATAAATTATAGAAACAATTAGTCTGTACTTCATCGAGAACTTATCGATAAACCCGCTGGGGGAAACAGAACAAAATCGAAAGTTATACAATGCAATTTTATTTCGATACTTCAATGCAGTTTTTTTTAATTAAGTGAAGGCAGTCACAATATATATGCTACAAATGGCGCAGTGCTGTGTTTAATGACGTCCTGAGATCTGTCCACAGTGTTTACAATTAATTTTCACATGACGTGAATCAGCAATAAAACGCTGATACCAGACTTTGTAAAGCCGCTGTTGTATCCGACGATTTCGGTGTGGTGAACACAC
>Ga0123357_10014017_pt1 | contig 10440 bp, 4 predicted proteins | sample TergutEmb28metaG_FD_89873 | JGI IMG/M metagenome (GOLD analysis project Ga0123357, IMG submission 89873) | Embiratermes neotenicus P4 segment gut microbial communities from Petit-Saut dam, French Guiana - Emb289 P4 | ecosystem: Host-associated > Arthropoda: Insects > Digestive system > Gut ...
TGGGCCAGCCCTATCCAGTCCATATACCCACATCCCACCTCCTGGAGATCCATCCTAATATTATCCACCCATCTACGCCTAGGTCTCCCCAGTGGTCTCTTTCCCTCCGGTTTCCCCACCAAGACCCCATACACCCCCTCTCTTCACCCAAACACGCCACATGCCCAGCCCATCTAATTCTTCTAGATTTTATCAACCACACAATATTGGGTGAGGGGTACAGATATTATATAACATATCTAAAGAATATAATTTGGAAATTGCTACAAAAAAAGACGAAGGTATTTGGTTTCGTTGGAACAGATCACCTAAGAACGAAAATTATTATAAATGATGAAACACTAGAAAAAGTTAGCCAATTTACTTATCTAGGTTGCAGTATATCTTACCAATTTTCCAATGATGTAGAATTTAAATTGGCAAATTTTTTTACAATTAATAGGTACTATTAAGATAACTATTTTTAAGAAAGTGAGAATGGAAGCTATTTTGAAAATATACAACACACTAGTTTTACCTACTTCTAATATGGGTCAGAAAACTGTACTCTGACCACCTTGCAAAGACGAAGAATTGAAGCGGCAGAAATGGAGTTACTGAGACCACTGGCAGGCTGCACCCTTTATGACCACAAAACAAATGGCTACATACGCCGCGAACTACGGATTACAGGCATACTAGACAAGATAGATGAATACAGACGGAACTGGCTTTTACACTTGCAAAGAATGCCACAAAACCGAATCCCTTTGAAATCGTACGACTACAGACCACAAGGAAGGAGACCGAAGAAGCGCTGGCGCGAGCAGCTGTAACCCTGGAGACGGAACGGTTCAAAGGGTCCAATCCTTGACGTTTATGATGATGATGAACACTGGCCATTCACTTATAATGATAACAGGGAAGTTATTGTAACGTACTTTAAGGTGCTGTTTCTGATACAATTTGAGACAGCCTTGTTCTTTAAAAACGACAAGACTTTTGACTTTTATGTTTTTATACGACAACTTTACTTCTTTAGACTCCTTTGAATACTTCCTCTACATGTTACAAGGCTCATGCTTCTAACTTTTAGCTTACGTGCAGTAAAACATTTGAGATTATCAAACACAAAACCATATTATTTATTCTTATAATATAAGCCAACGAAACCCATTATTTCTCAAATTTATTTCTGATAAAGAACTCTACATGTTTCGAACAGATCTTCGTCCATCATCACAAGTCTCGACACTGTATAGACAACAATAGATATTTGTCATGCTAGTTACGTTGAGGTCAGGATCCTGACCTCGCTAGCAGACAGTCAACATAACTAGCGTGACAAATACCTATTGTTGTGTGTACAGTTTTGGGACTCCTAATGATGGACAGTAGATCTGTCCGAAACATGTAGTTCTTTATCGAAAATAAATCTGAGAAATAGTGTGTCTCGTTGGCTTTTATTATAAGAATATATCACGATGCACGGTCCTCATAATGTCAAATCCGTTTTATTTATATTATTTTAGGAAACTGTTTCCTCAATTTCTTTAAGGAAGCATTACAAATATTGAACACTTGTCGGTGAACTATTTTCTCGTGACCAACAACTAAGCATTAAAAAATTTCTTCAAAATTAAGGCCAACTTTTTGACAGAGTAGGACGGCTTATTCTCAAATAATGCTGTCAAATTAGAGACCCAGTCTCATTGTAGCACCGTGCATTTTCGTAGAATCACTTCAACTTATCAACCAACGAATGCACATATAATTTCACATAAAACAATTTTAAAACACTTTAAAACATTCCGACATGTTTCGATCTTGTCTGATCATCATCAGGGAGCTTTGTTCTTTGCTAAAGTTTTATCACAGTGTTCACAATTCAATTCTTATTTGCAAACGAGGTGTTCTGGCAGCATATCATGTTGTGTTATGGAGCAGTGGCTAGGTGTGCGTCGTACGACGCACACCTAGCCACTGCTCCACAACACATTCCCACACAACATGATATGCTGCAGCAACACCTCGTTTGCAAATAAGAATTGAATTGTAAACACTGTGATAAAACTTTAGCAAAAAACAAAGCTCCCTGATGATGATCAGACAAGATCGAAACATTCCGACATGTTTTAAAGTGTTTTAAAAGTGTTTAATGTGAAATTATATATGCATTCTTTGGTTGATAAGTTTAAGTAGAGACCCAGTGTTCATTTACGTCAGTTTAAAACATAAGAACAGGTGGTCGTGAAAGGGAACACAAGAATTAAAACTGTCCGTCCCGGAAGCAATACAGAACCATGAAAATTGTCAGAATCTTAGACATTACGTTAAGGATTAGATCAGTTTAATTCCGCAGTATGAATCAGGAAAGAAAATGCTTCAACTGTAGGAGTGATTTCAAATGCAAAATCACTTTCAGACTTACGATACTTGTGTTAGAACTGAAGAACGGGAACGTTAGACGGCGGTACCTAGAAGAAGGATTATGTGACTGCTTGACGTGCGGAAGTTGTGTGTTGGCGGCGAGGTGTGGAAGAGATCGGAAATATTATTGTGGTGCTGCAGCACTGAGGTCTCTTTGTTGCTGTATATTGTACGTCGGTCTGCTTCGATTGTAATCGCGTTTAAGGGAACAGTTCCCTGATAGCTGCGTGCTTTGGCAGATAATGCACACATCTTAGTTTATGGTTAAACACAAAGACAGTTTTCATTTCTCTGTGAATTCGTTACTTGGTTACTTAGAATTAAAGAGGTCGGCCACCTAAAAACCTTACCCTCTAGTCAGTCTATAAGCCAAGTAACCAAATCAAATACATCTTAATAAGATACCAACTACTTAAATATAAAATGACATAATATACCACACAACTAAACGAATTATTAACGAATGTACAAGGGAACAAAATAATTTTTAAATTAACGAAGTTACAGAACAACAAAGTAAAACACGTTTTAGTTACCCCGTAAATTATTCAACAGATCAAAGACACAAGTGCAAGCTAACTGCCTAATAATTTACTTGCCAAGTTATATAGTGTCTATACACTTATATTAATTAATAATTATATAATAATATGACTGGTCTGCTAACCAACATATTAACTAACTAGTAATATTTCGAAAAGAGAAAATTCAGCTACATAGCCACAGATTAACAATGTGCTTAACTACTTAGGTAAGTAACCAACTCAATAACAAGGTACGTAATGGAACTACTTTAGAAAGATGCGTTGAGGTTAGCAAGTAGGTATGAAGTTAATAACACAACTATTGTTTAATTATATGTTATATTCTAGGTTAAAAGACTACATATTTCGGCCGGTAGTGGCAATCATCAGGTCTTTGTCATTCGACAAACTTAAGGTTATTTATATAATTATAATTATTCATATAATTTATATAATTATATAAATAATCTTAAGTGTGTTGAATGACAAAGATCCGATGATGGCCACTACCCGCCGAAACATGTAGCCTTTTAACGTAGAATATAACATATAATTAAACAACAGTTGTGTTATTGACTTCGTACCTACATGCTAGTTTATACTACACAACGGGGATGGCACAATTCAGAATTATGCGTTGAGGTTTTATACTGGAACAGGTTGTTATTGCAAAGAACTGCTTTTTATAATTAATAGGTACAGTCTCTATTAAATTTAGTTATACCGTCTAAGCGGGAAGTAATATCCCCTCTGAATCCTCCCTAAGTTAGATCTGCAACACATCCTTCTGAACTGACAACAGCGGTCGGCGTGAGACGTAACACGCGCCTCATAATTTTCAAGAGTGCTCAACGGAATTTCGTATAGTGTATGCCAAATCAAATTTAGTTTTCTTTCTTTAGCGTAAATCAGCACATACATATAACAGACACTGGGTCTAGAGATATGAATCTTGTGTTCCTGTAAAAGTATGTCTTGCGCAGGGCATCAGCGCGTTATTCCCTTAAATTCTTGTCTGTCAGAAAACGTTCTTTGGGGGAATAAGGAAGGCTGCAATCTCGTTGATGGAATTTGGATTTAGATGGTTAGTTACTATCAAGTCCAGGTCAGAGAGGAGTTAAATATTTGTTGGAATTCTGAAATAATCGAACGGGGAGTTCTCAGTCACAGCGGGAGCGAGGGGTTGGCTTTCGGCATGACCAGCGAGTTACTCTTTCACATAACATCTAGAATATATTTTTGATAGTGGGGGACGGGGAATGCAAGTCCGAGAGGCCAAGCCAAATAGTCATTTCAATGAAGTACGGCACTTAGCAAAGCGAAGAGCTCAACTTTTCTAGCTTTTCGTGGTGTCGTCGTAAACACCAGACCAGCCTCAGGGTATTTATGAAATTACAATTCTATTATCACTTCTGAAATAAAGTTAAATGCCAACTTGATGCAACTAGGTAATTTTACTGATGTATTCTTAGCTCGACGTGTTTCGGGTTTATACGCCCATCATCAGGAGGATTAGATGTTGAGTTGCAGCATAAGGTTTCGTGCACCGAGTTTTTTGGATGGGTGGTGGTCTTGAGAGCCGCTGCGTAGGTCGTGTGTACGGTGCGGATGGTGCCGCACGGCACCATCCGCACTGTACACACGACCTACGCAGCGGCTCTCAAGACCACCACCCATCCAAAAAACTCGGTGCAGGAAACCATACGCTGCAACTCAATATCTAATGCTCCTAATGATGGGCGTATGTACCAGAAAACATGTCGAGCTAAGAGTAAATCAGTAAAATTACCTAGTTGCATCAAGTTGGCATTTCAGTTTTTTCACGAGAAAGATGCACAAACAACCCGCAAGTTTCTGTTATCACTTAATTTATAATTTAATTATGAAAATTATTTTTTCTACAATGGGAACTGACGAATATATTTATTCTACTTGCACCGGTGCTTTCTATTCACTTAAACAAATTAAGAATAAGATATAATTGATTAGTCTCTTGCCTAAAGTTTTGTGCCAGTTACTTCTCTATTAAACCGATATTAATATGACCAACAAAATAATATCCATTGTCTGGGATACGCTGAAATGCAAGATGTTTCGGGGATTGTCACTAATCCTGTCTCCACGGAAAATATTTTCTTTGAATTGTAGGACGTTCAAGTCTTGTAGCAAAGGTGGTGTTTTAACCAGAGAAATGTTTAATATTAGGCTAGTAGACCAGGCTAATCCTTAGAAAATTGGTGGAACCGTGTGCGGGAACTTTACGCTAATAATTATATTTTCTGAGTAATGTTCGTCTTTCTTAAATTGCTTTCTTGTGAAGACCCTAAAACTTAACCCGGATTGTCACGGTGGTAGACCCCACTCAATTAGAAAAGTTTTATATATGTGCAGTTTATCTCACATAACGGACAATACCCCACATAATGCGCGTATATACATTCAAATTTGTTTTCAATAATAATTTAAAGTAATTAACGATTTATCTTTACTAGGCCAACAGCTAAGATATTAGAATAATCGGGAAAGGTTCCGAAAGACTGTGTGATGAAAGACCAGACTGTGAAGAGCAGTATTGTGCAACGTATCACAGTCCTTTACCAAATTTGCCAAACGAAACAAAAAGCGTAATAAAGATAAACTTAACTGTATCTGTGAGAATGGATAAGCTCATCAGTTGGCAGGTCAGTGAAGGAACGGTGTTTGCTGATCGCTATTTACTGTTTAGTGTCGAGGGTATTATACAACATTGAAATCGATATTTGAATAGAAGCGGAAACGGCTCTAGGTTTGAGCGAACAGAGTTGTCGTCCAGGGCCCCTGGCTGAAGAATGTCCCGAAGAGAATAAGGTATTTGGCGAAAAGTGGTCAATATATCCCTTCTTATTTTAGGCCAAGCAAAACATATTTTATTCAGCTGCTAAGCAAGTAAAGTTTCAAACTGCTCCTATTAACTTCGTCGCCATCCGTCTTTTCGCATAAGATAAGAAATGTTATGCTCTATGGATTTACATAAGATATCCATTTTAGAAATTTTAGGTTTATCTGCCTAGCATTTTAAAATTTTTATAAAAATTGATACATATAAAGTTATATGTTATTGTGCTAGATTTTCCTCTTCCTTTTAAAGTATTCCCTTATCTCCAGCAGATTTGCAGAAAATTTCCTACGTATACCGTTGGAAACAAACTAAAATTCTACGTGGTACTACTGGAGAAACTGCGAAAAGAGAAGGTAAAATAAATTGTCTGTGTGCAAGCGATAAAGTGGGAATGGCAGTGTATATCTACAACTCACTCATTACAACCCCCGGCACTATACGGAAGTGAAAAGTAAACTTCATTATCCGGTTTTACATTCGGGAAAAGAAAACATTCCACTCATTGAACAGGAGAATGAGTGTGTCCTAGAGAAGTTCTTAGAATTATGGGTACCAGAATATAGACCTCCTCTTGAAATTTCATCAAAGAAGAGTTTAAACTAAATACATCTTTAGTTTTAAAATACTATTGCAGTTCATAGCCCAATAACGGTGATGCAAAAAACAAACACAGCAGCAATTAGTGTAACAGTACAGCATTAACCTTTCAAGGCCCTGTGCAACTCCATTGAAAAAGACTAGCCATGTACATGTAAAGTAATATTGAGGCGCGTTCTTGCAACGGTTGTTGGAGAGAAAAAGCAATAAATATTACATATTCTGAGTGTGTTCGTAGTCTTAGGTATCCATTTGTATTAGTTAAAACCGTCTTTACACAACGTGTACAATAACAGTTGCAATTATTACAACTATTCAACTAAGCAACATGTTTCGGCCTTTTTTCCGGCCATCATCATGATTACATAAACAGTGGTGTTTGGTCAAGGTACATTCGTTAATTGCTACTTATGGGATCCCATGGTTTACAACAGCGTTATCAATGTTGTAGGTACTGTTTTAAAACAATATAATATAAACCATGTAAACCATGGGATCCAATAGGTAGCAATTAACAAAGGTACCTTGACTAAACACCACTGTTTATGTAAGCCTGATAATGGCCGAAAAAAGGCCGAAACATGTTGCTTAGTTGAATAGTTGTAATAATTGCAACTGTTATTATGTACGTTGTGTAAAGACGGTTTTAACTAATACAATTGTTACTATACACAACGTGATGGAAACTATCCAATTTAGATTAGGTATCCAGCATGCAATGCGCATGCGCCATATTGTCATGTGGTCTGCCCGGCTCTACAGTATTTTTTCACATTATGTAATAAAGGGCACAATTTTCGAAAAAAGTAATGTGCGTTTTGATGTCCTCTAAACCTTTTGTCTGAAACGTTCTTCTTTTTAAAAGAAATTTTCAAAAACGTATATTGGTCTGCATGTAAAGTACCAGTTATTCTTGTCACATTTTAATGAACCTTGAACTTTATGAACAGAGTACATGAAAATCCGGCCAATGGGAGCCGAGCTGCTCCATACTGACAGGCAGAGAGATAGACGTGAGAAAGCTAATAGCTGCTATTCACAATTATGCGAACGGTCCTAAAAATTGCATATTCACCTAACAGAGTGGATTTTTACGAGTTCTCTGGGTCTCAAAACAAGCAGCGATTTTCCTAAAACAGCCACACGTCCGTCACATGGAGGGCTACAATAACATTCAGGCCTCAGCCCCGGAATATGTCATCGTGTCCTGGTTCAAGATGTTTTATTACCTTTTCCACTATTGACTCTTGTCACTTAAACATGCCTTTTATAATTTTCACTTTTCTTTTGTACGCGGTATTTTCATCTTCACGTAGTTAATCCGTCAAGTATCATCATTTAAATAAGACCACATTCGTCAGACTTCCTGTTTGGGTGTAGACGTTGACATTAGAGTCAATATTAACAAGCAGTGTATTTAAAATTTAATATTAATTTCTAAGTAAGACATCCTGGTTGTGTTCTGATCCAATAATTAAATAAAGAAATAAATTATATTTTAATACAATTTTATTCATTTTTTTTAAGAATTTACAGCGACATATTTGGGCTCTTAGAAGCCACCTTCAGGCTGAACATAAAAGAGTTTGTATACGTTTATATATGTGTATATGCATAAGCTCCGTTTATTGTATCTATGTCATAATTTATAAAATTTTAAAGAATTATTTATACATACATTTTATTACATTTTTTATTTTAATAACATCTTACTAACAACCTTAGTAATTAACCAACTTAATGCACAAATGCTTGTTTTATAATAAGTTTATTATATGCCTCTAAATGTTTCGAGCACTACGTGCTCATCATCAGGAGGTCAAAATTGTATATACAGCATCTGGTATCATCATAACTGTAGGTGGCTGCCCCGTGTACCGGACGGCCACCTACAGGTGTGACGATACCAGATGCTGTATAATACGAGGCTTATTCAGAAAGTAAGTACCGTTTCGCTGTAAAAAAATCGAGTAAGTTTTCGTGCAAAATTTTATTGTTATCAGATTCTACATTATTCAAACTGTTTTTCCACAAATTCGCCGCCATTATTGAGGCACTTGTCGTACCGAGGCACAGGTTTTTGTAGACACTCCTCATAGAATGCGGCCGCCTGCGATGTTAGCCACTACTGACGATGTCATAGATTAGAGTCCTTGAAATCTGAGGAACGTGACGGGACAGATCAGAAATTGTGAAAAGTCTGACGTCACGCACTCTTTCGTTGACCTTATGCACCAAATCATCATTCACCAAAGATGGATGCCCAATTCGCGCCTCATCGTATAGGTTCTCTCGTCTTTCATTGAATTTACGAACCCATTTCCTAACCATGCCATCACTCATCGCATTGTCACCATACGCTTGACAGATCTGTTGATGAATCTCACTTGGTAGCACATTCCTAGCGTTCAAAAAGCAAATTGCAGACCGTATTTCACATTCAACGGCCCCTTCGATTGTCTTAAACATATTTAATTCACAGGAACAAACATAAACATAACACGAATTTCACGAAATGGCGTCTGTGTCTTCTCAATTGATAGAGGACGTCACTTCACATGCGCAAAGTGACAGTCTCGAGGATGCGCGAGAGATATGCGCAGACGGTACTTACTTTCCGAATAACCTACGTACAATTTTGACCTGCTGATGATGAGAACATAGTGCTCGAAACGTGTAGAGGCATATAATAAACTTATTATAAAACAGGAATTTGCGTATTAAGTTGGTTAATTACTAAGATTATACTGAGATGCACGGTCAGCAAAACATCAAAAAATCTTACTGACAGTTTAATAACTCAATGTAAACCAAATCGTCCATTTTAAGACACTGTAATGTATACACGCCCTTCTATGTCCAGCCTGAAGGTGGTTTCTAAGAGCCGGAATATGTCGCTATAATTCTTATAAAGAAAATTAATAAAGTTGTGTTAGACTATACTTTATTATTTTATTTAATTATTTAAAATCTATTATTCCTTACAAAGTGGTTTATTGTAGCCTATATAAATAAAAAAAACTGTGATGACTTTGGATGGTAACAAAGATGCCATGATTATAGCAGTGACAATGTACTAACATTAATGACCAAATTCTCATTGATATAGTTTTTTATTCTACATATTTTAGCCTCTCTAAATGAATTCCTGGAAACCTGAGTTTCAACCCAAAATGGGGTAAAAAGTACAAAAGGGCCCTGGCCGAAGAAACGTGAATTCATTCTTTATCCAACACCCAAGCACGAAGCTCTGCCACAATATGTTTACTTTCCCACTGGAGTGTCCGGCGGTAAATTACATTGCTATGCTGTAACGGTTTGCGTGTTTTCGCCAGAATAACAACAGAACGCTGTTCTTGCTTATTTCAGAACCTGAAGAATCAGATCATGACTACAAACCTGTGGGTGGAACAGGTAAGTTGTTGAATATAAATGTTTATTTTTTTAAATTTTTCTGATTTCGCAGAAACGCGGCTAAATACGAAAATTTACAAAATTTAGAAACTTTTACCATTATTTCCTCTTTGAGCAGGGTTGTTTGTGATAATGGTATAAGTGGTGTCGTTTATTTTATCATAACCTACGCAGAGGATAAATATTTAATTTATTGACATTTTAAAGAGTGCGTTAGTTTGGTAATATAATATTAAATAATGTACGTCAGCACAATCACTTCATTATTCAAGTTAATTATAAGGCTACCTGTTTCGACTATAGATTAGTCATCCTCAGGCCTATCTTGTCAATTGTGTCACACGATGCTATGTACACTTTGGGATCCCATCGTGTTTACATCCATGGTATACATCAACTTGAATCGTTTGTCTGTAAGGGCGTGACGCACAAATTGTGTTTACAAGAGTGGGATACATAATTTGATGTATTCAATGGATGTAAACACGATGGGATCCCAAAGTATGCATAGCATCTTGTGACACAATTGACAAAATAGGCCTGAGGATGACTAATCTATAGTCGAAACATGTAGCCTTATAATTACCTTGAGTAATAAAGTGATTGTGCTGACGTACA
>Ga0123357_10014019_pt1 | contig 10440 bp, 8 predicted proteins | sample TergutEmb28metaG_FD_89873 | JGI IMG/M metagenome (GOLD analysis project Ga0123357, IMG submission 89873) | Embiratermes neotenicus P4 segment gut microbial communities from Petit-Saut dam, French Guiana - Emb289 P4 | ecosystem: Host-associated > Arthropoda: Insects > Digestive system > Gut ...
GTGTTTGTTGTGAGGGTCTGGGGAGGGAAATATACAGAGGAACTTATACTGAATGTTGCTCTGTTGGTTGTGAGGGTCTGGGGAGGGCAATATAGAGAGCAACTGATACTGAATGTTACTCTGTTAGTTATGAGGGTCTGGGGAGGGCAATATAGAGAGGAACTGACACTGGATGTTACTGTGTTGGTTGTGAGGTTCTGGGGAGGGCAATATAGAGAGGAACTGATACTGAATGTTGCTGTGTTTGTTGTGAGGGTCGGGGGAGGGCAATACAGAGAGGAACTGATACTGAATGTTGCTGTGCTTGTTGTGAGGGACTGGGGAGGGCAATATAGAGAGAAACTGATACTGAATGTTACTGTGTTGGTTGTGAGGTTCTGGGGAGGGCAATATAGAGAGCAACTGACACTGAATGTTACTGTATTGGTTGTGAGGGACTGGGGAGAGCAATATAGAGAGAAACTGATACTGTATGTTACTGTGTTGGTTGTGAGGGTCTGGGGAGGGCAATATAGAAAGGAACTGATGCTGAATGTTACTGTGTTTGTTGTGATGGTATAGGGAGGGCAATATAGAGAGGAACTGACACTGAATGTTACTGTGTCGGTTGTGAGGGACTGGGGAGAGCAATATAGAGAGAAACTGATACTGTATGTTACTGTGTTGTTTGTGAGGTTCTGGGGAGGGCAATATATAGAGGAACTGATACCGAATGTTAGTGTGTTTGTTGTGGGGGTCTGGGGAGGGTAATATAGAGAGGAACTGATACTGAATGTTACTTGTGTTGGTTGTGAGGGTCTGGGGAATGCAATACAGAGAGGAACTGATACTGAATGTTACTGTGTTGGTAGTGAGGGTCTAGGGAGGGCAATATAGACATGAACTGATATTGAATATTACTGTGTTAGTAGTGAGGTTCTGGGGAGGACAATATAAAGAGGAACTGATACTGAATGTTAGTGTGTTTGTTGTGAGGTTCTGGGGAGGGTAATATAGAGAGGAACTGATATTGAATGTTACTGTGTTGGTAGTGAGGGTCTGGGGAGGGCAATATAGACATGAACTGATATTGAATATTACTGTGTTAGTAGTGAGGTGCTGGGGAGGGCAATATAGAGAGGAACTGATACTGAATGTTAGTGTGTTTGTTGTGAGGGTCTGGGGAGTGTAATATAGAGAGGAACTGATACTGAATGTTACTGTGTTGGTTGTGAGGGTCTGGGGAGTGCAATACAGAGAGGAACTGATACTGAATGTTACTGTGTTGGTAGTGAGGGTCTGGGGAGGGCAATATAGACATGAACTGATATTGAATATTACTGTGTTAGTAGTGAGGTTCTGGGGAGGGCAATATAGAGAGGAACTGACACTGAATGTTAGTGTGTTTGTTGTCAGGGTCTGGGGAGGGTAATATAGAGAGGAACTGATACAGAATGTTACTGTGTTGGTTGTGAGGGTCTGGGGAGGGCAATATAGGTAGGAACTGATACTGGATGTTACTGTGTTTGTTGTGATGGTATAGGGAGGGCAATATAGAGAGGAACGGATACAGAATGTTACTGTGATTTTTGTGAGGGCCTGGGGAGGGGAATATAGAGAGGAACTGACACTGAATATTACTGTGTTGGTTGTAAGGGTCTGGGGAGGGCAATATAGTGCGGAACAGATACTGAATTTTACTGTGTTGGTTGTGAGGGTCGGGGGAGGGCAATATAGGAAGGAACTGATACTGGATGTTACTGTGTTTGTTGTGATGGTATAGGGAGGGCAATATAGAGAGGAACTGATACTGAATGTTACTGTGATTTTTGTGAGGGTCTGGCATAGGGAAAATTAGAGACATTGTGGAGGGTTTCATATAATTGTGGTCATAACTCATACGTTTAACAAAAGTATAAACACATCACATGACATATATACACTATTTTTCTAAGGTATACAATATTTCAATTTTCCTGACTAATGGTAACTTCGTCGTTTTGGGTTTCTAGTTAATGGTGTGTTGTGTGAGAGCTGGAGATTTTGTGTGATTTTGTTGTAATTTTGCTTGTATGTTATAAGACAGACCCTCTTTTGAATCACATTTTAATTATTACATTATATATGTCACTTTATCTAAAATGTAGTTACATCAATTATTTCGTTGTATTCCTAAAGCAAACTACTGAGTTGAAGAAAAAGCCTACTGCCAAAGTCCCACAATTTCGCAACAGTCGCTCTGAAATTTCTCAGACGGTCAGTCAGAGCAGAGGCTCGTGTAAAATCACGGATAATATTATTTCGCTGGCATGACGCTAAAAATCTGCAATACATATGATTTTTTAACGGCACTCGCCATCCCCCTGCCAGTATCCTTACACTAACACTAGGTACTCACAATACAACAATCGTCCACACTACACTAAATCACAACTCTATTCCCCTGTCAGTAACCTTACACTAACACTACGCACTCACACTATAACCACCGTCCACACTACACAATCTCACAATTCTATTCCCCTGTCAATACACTTACACTAACACTATAACCACCGTCCACAATACACAATCTCACTATTCCATTCCACTGAGAGTACCCTTACACTAAAACTAACTTTTCACAATATACTCACTGTCCACACAATGCAATCTCACAATTCCATTCCCCTGTCAGTACCCTTACACTAACACTACGTACTCACACTATAACCACCGTCCACACTACACAATCTCACAATTCAATTCCCCTGTAGGTACCCTTACACTAACACTACGTACTCAAACTATAACCACCGTCCACACTACTCAGTCTCACAATTCCATCCCCCTGTCGGTACCCTTACACTAACACTACGTACTCACACTATAACCACCGCCCACACTACACAATCTCACAATTCCATCCCCCTGTCAGTACATTACACTAACACTACATACTCACAATATAACCACCGTCCACACTACACAATCTCACAATTCCATTCCCCTTTCAGTACCCTTACAGTAATACTACGTACTCACAATATAACCACCGTCCATACTACACAATCTCACTATTCCACATCCCTGTCAGTACCCTTACACTAACACTACATACTCACACTATAACCACAGTCCACACTACTCAATCTCACAATACAATTCCCCTGTCGGTACCCTTACACTAACACTAAGTACTCAAACTATAACCACCGCCCAAACTACGCTATCTCACAATTCCATTCCCCTGTCAGTACCCTTACACTAACACTAAGTACTCACACTAAAATCACCGTCCACACTACACAATCTCACAATTCCATTCCCCATTCAGTACCCTTACATTAATACTATGTACTCACAATATAACCACCGTCCATACTACACAATCTCACAATTCCATTCCCCTGTCAGCACCCTTTCACTAACATTACGTACTCACACTATAACCACCGTCCACACTACACTATCTCACAATTCCATCCCCTGTCAGTACCCTTACACTAACACTACTCACTCACACTATATCAACAGTCAACACTACACAATCTCACAATTCCATCCCCTGTCAGTACCCTTTCACTAACACTACGTATTGACACTAAAACCACCGTCCACACTACACAATGTCACAATTCCATCATCTGTCAGTTCCCTTACACTAACACTACGCACTTACACTATATCCACAGAACACTCTACACAATTCCATCCCCTGTCAGTACCCTTAAAATAAAACTATATTCTCACACTATAACCACCCTCCACACTGCACAATCTCACAATTCCATTCCCTGAAAATACCTTTACACTAACACTACGTACTGACACTAAAACCACCGTCCACACTACACAATCTCACAATTCCATCCCCTGTCAGCACCCTTACACTAACACTACGCACTCACAATATATCCACAGTCCACACTTCACAATCTCACAATTCCATCCCCTGTCAGTACCCTTACACTAACTCTAAGTACTCACACTAACCACCGTCCACACTACACAATCTCACTATACCATTCCCCTGTCAGTAAACTTACAATAACACTATGTACTCACACTATAACCACTGTCAACACTACACAATCTCACAATTCTATTCCCATCCGTACCTTTACACTAACACTACGTACTCACACTATAATCACCGTCCACACTACACAAGCTCACAATTCCATTCCCCTGTCAGTACCCTTATACTAACAATACGTACTCACACTATAACCACCGTCCACACTATACTATCTCACAATTCCATTCCCTTGTCAGCACCCTTACACTAACACTACTCAATCTCATAATTCCATCCCACTGTCATTACCCTTACACTAACACTAAGCACTCACACTATAACCACCGTTCACACCACACAATCTCACAATTCCATCCCCCTGTCAGTACCCTTACACTAACACTACGTCCTCACACTATAACCACCGTCCACACTACTCAATCTCACAATTCCATCCCCTGTCAGTACCTTACACTAACACTACGTACTCACACTATATCCACAGTCAACACTACACAATTTCACAATTCCATCCCCCTGTCAGTACCCTTACACTAACACTACGTACTCACACTATAACCACCGTCCACACTGCACAATCTCACAATTCCATCCCCTGTCAGTAGCCTTTCACTAACACTATGTACTGACACTAAAACCAACGTCCACACTACACAATCTCACAATTCCATCACCTGTCAGTACCCTTACACTAACACTATGTACTGACACTATAAACACAATCCACAATGCACAATCTCACAATTCCATCCCCTGTCAGTACCCTTACACTAACACTATGCACTCACACTATATCCACAGTCCACACCACAGAATCTCACAATTCCATCCCCTGTCAGTACCCTTACACTAACACTATGCACTCACACTATATCCACAGTCCACACCACAGAATCTCACAATTCCATCCCCCTGTCAGTACCCTTACACTAACACTACGTACTCACACTATAACCACCATCCACACTACACAATCACACTATTCCATTCCTCTGTCAGTACCCTTACACTAACACTACACACTATAACCACAGTCCCCACTACACCATCTCACAATTCCATTCCCCTGTCTGTACCCTTACACTAACACTGCATACTGACACTAAAACCACCGTCCACAGTACACAATCTCACAATTCCATTCCCTGTCAGTACCCTTAAACTAAAACTATGTCCTCACACTATAACCACCCTCCAAACTGCACAATCTCACAATTCCATCCCCTGGCAATACCCTTACACTAACACTACGTACTGACACTAAAACCACCGTCCACACTACACAATCTCACTATTCCATTCCCCTGTCAGTACCCTTACATTAACACTATGTACTCACACTATAACCACCATCCACACTACACAATCTAACAATTCATTCCCCTGTCAGTACCCTTACACTAACACTACATCCTCATAATCTAAGCAGCGCCCACATTACACAATCTCACAATTCCTTCCCCCTGTTAATTCCCTTAAACTAACACTACGTACTCACACTATAACCACCGTCCACACTACAAAATTTCACAATTCAATTCCCCTGTCGGTACCCTTACACTAACACTATGTACTCACACTATAACCACCGTCCACACTACAAAATTTCACAATTCATTCCCCCTGTCAGTACCCTTACACTAACACTAAGTAATCTGAATATAACCACCGTCAACACTGCAAAATTTCACAATTCATTCCCCCTGTCAGTACCCTTACTCTAACACTACGTACTCACTATTGTAACCACCATCCACACTATACAATCTCACAATTCCTTCCCCCTGTTAGTACAGTCTCACAATTCCTTCCCCCTGTTATTACCTTACACTAACCCTAGTTACTCAAACTCTAACCACCATCCACACTACACAATCTCACAATTCCTTCCCCCTGTTATTACCTTACACTAACCCTAGTTACTCAAACTCTAACCACCGTCCACACTACACAATCTCACAATTCCTTCCCCCTGTTAAGAACCATACACTAACACTAAGCACTCACACTATAACCACCGTCCACACTACACAATCCCACATTGCCATCCACCTGTCAATACCCTTACTCTAACAACACTACGTACTTTCACTTTAATATGTATTTATGTGTTTTGTATTTATCTGAGGACAAACAGCGACTTGTGCCACTTACAGCATAAACTGGTTGGTATTTATAACCGTGATGGAAAGTGTTTACAGCGCGGTACATACTGGGCCTTTAAATAAAGCGGTCTTTTATTTGTCTTTAAAGGGTTAAGTAGTTATTTTACAATAAATATTTTGTTTTACAAGGCCATACAAAGTACTTGATCATGCAGGTCAAAATCAGGATACAGTCAAGCATCTGTGGATGCAGGAGTCGGTGCCTGTTCCTTGTAATGACAATACTCAGGTTTCAGTTCCCACATATTCTTGTGAGGATTCTTCAAATTGTATTTGCATACTTCCTTCAGGATCTCCTTCAGGTACACCTAAAAAAAAAGGTTAAAATATGTCCAGCTGGTTATGGTGAATTAAAATGATGTATGATACCAGAGAATTGTCATAGTTTAGTTCAAAATAGGAATGATCATTTGATTCAACTTCTGCCCAGTGATGATCAAGTCTTATTTAAAAATCCTTATATATACTAAAAGGCTAAGACTTCCTACTCTGCCAAAAAGCATATTAGTTATGATATGGTGCTAGAAGTTCATACTGGTTATGAACAGAATTGGAAGATGAAAGCAACGAATGGCACTGGAAGGTACACTTGAGTCACTGGTATTGCAATGTTTAGTATTATGCTGTATATGTTAATCACAAACTGTGTACATTTAGGCTGAAATCTTCTCCTTACATTTGTATATACTGAATAGCATCAACGAGCACCCTGTGGGCCAAATGTAACCTGCCAGACTTACGCCTCAGCCTATGAGAATTTTTGAACACATTTGACTTACGCTTCTCTTCCTTCCAGATGACGGAAAATTTTTTTGTGTACATCCTATTTCAGTAACTTCCCAACCCAATGTCTGACCAGTAAGCAAAATATTGAGAGGGTCGAAGGATGTTCTAATAATAATTATTACAAGGAAAGAGACCTTGATATATCAAGGTCTTTGTGTACACAGCACTGATAAATCATTATTCTTCATGACACATATACATCACTGACTGCATCTCTTGTTTATTAGGATTTTAGTTCTCTCACTCACTCAGCTCATTACAAAAATGAGTAAGGAGACTTTAATTAACATCACTTGCATTTTCTCTTACCAGTTCATAGCAAATACATTCTTGATCTCCTCCCATTGTAGTATTCACGCTACCTGTGTATCACACAATATTCGTACAACCAACCAACTTCATGGAGCAGAGTTATTTTTCAGAATCCAAGAAATTCCAACATTTTATGGAGCATGGAGGCTCATTACCACACACAGAAAAGCCTGCCATCTCTCCCTATCCTCAGCCAGATCAATCATGTCCATACACCCCCCCACTTACTGAAGATCCATTTTGATATCCTCCCATCCATTCCTACATCTTCCAAGTGGTCTCTTTCCCTCAGGTTTCCCCACTAAATCCCTATAATTACCTCTCCTGTTCCCCACACATGCCACGTGGCCACCCATCTCATTCTTCTTTATTTGATAACCCAAATAATATTTGGTGAGGAAAACAGATCATACTGCTCCTCATTATGCAGTATTCTCCACTACTGTTACCTCATCCCTCTTGGGCCCAAATATCTTCCTCAGCCTACATTCTTCTTCAATGTGACAAACCAGGTTTCACACCCATAAGAAATCAACAGGCAAAATTATTATTCTGTATATTTTAATCTTTATATTTTTGGATATCAAACTGGAAGACAAAAAATTCTGCACCAAATGATAGTAAGCATTGCCTGAGTTCAATGTGCTCTTAATTTCTTCCAGAGTGAAATTTTGAATTGTTAGGGTTTTGTCCAAATATTTGATATGTTTCACAGTTTTGAACAGTTTATTACCTATCTGTATATTCTGATACTGTCCTTCATCTTGATCTTGAGACATGAACATACACTTACTTAGCTTTCTCAGCATCACCTTCTAGACCAATCTCCGCACTAGGGACTAATAAAGCTTCTGTGTTTTCCTCTGCAGTATGTATGTCTTCACCCAATATACCAACATCACTAGCATATACCAGAAACTGACGTGTGCCATTAAATACCTATCCCTCCTTGTTTGCTGAACCCTCCTAATGGTATGTTCTAAAGCAAAATAATAATAAAAAAAAAAGACTCTAAAGCAAATCCTTTTTCCAAACAATTCTTAATAGGCAACGTGTCTGATAAATGTTTGCCTACTGGACTCTAGTACACGTTTCATTTAAACACATTTTTATTAACCTTATTAGTTTTGCAGGGATACTGAACTCAATGAGAATATTATATAAGACCTACCCCCTAACTGAATCTTAAGACTTTTGAAGCCTATACACAGCCAATTTACTGCCCCATTGTATTCCAATTTTTTCTCAAGTACTTGAGGAATGCAGAATATATGATCAGAAGTTAATCTGTTATGTCAGAACACAATATCAATACGTAAGTCATAATTGTTTTCATTCTCTATAAACAAACCATGCTTCAGACTTACAAAACAAATACATTTGATCTTTATTTGGGACTGTTAATGTTTTCACTTCTGTTATCTCCACTGTGGTACTGATTTAGGGCTAAAATTTCTTTTGTTACTTCTACCTTTCATGCCCATTCTGCACTAGTGACTTTCCCATCACTGAATCGACTACTGCCGATCTATGGGTTTCTCCCAAACCATATCTTGCAGGTCCCACATCCTCCTATCTTCTTCCTGAATGCTCTGGGGATGTTTTATCTGCAAATTCTTCGTGGTGCTTCTTGGGTTGGAGTGGTACCTCCCTTGACTTCAATTTTTGTTGGCACCACATCTATTGTATACCAACCTCCTGTCACTTTGGTGAATTTATGAGGTATTTCCTCACAGTTCTCTTCAGGCTGAACACTACTTCAGGCAACCTCACTTTGGCTCCACAACTTCAAGAGATTTTCCATGAGCCCATTCTTATGAATGTCACTGCTATCAAGCCATCCTCCTGTTTCCAATGGTTTTGCTCTTGAAGGTCATTGGGAATATTCCTCCTTAATATGCCTCCTTGCTGCAATTCATCTTGTAGAAAACCACTCTGTAGTGTACTGACAACTGCTTGTTTCTGCAACCCTTCATCTGTCAGTGCATAAAACTTCAACAATTCAATGCAGCTATCACAATTTACCTGTGCTCACCCAGTACAAGAACTTTCTACATTATTTCTGCCACTTCCAATGGCACATCACTCCCAATGTTATGCCCAGACATTTCTGCTTTTTGCAATGATCTATTTGATGTTTTCAGTACACACTGATCAAGGAGGGCCAAAATGGGTGCATGCATGGACACACACAAATGTATATAAATAGAATTTGTGCAATTTCTATATATATGCAGTTTATTTTGAGGGGTAAATATCATGCATGTAATGCAGGAGGATAGTCAGTAATGACTGAAACATGTAGCATGTGTTGAAGAGAATAATAAAATTTGTTACGGTTGATGGCACAAGTTTTTAAATTCTCAAAATGATGTACCACAACTGGATGAATTAAAACATTGGCACTCAGGACAGCCAAATTCTGTACAGATCTGAAGCATTAGGAACCAAGCAAATGCCATAGCTCCTGCTCTGTATTAAACCATTAATCTACGTAACATGACTGTGTGGAAGAAGAATAGTGAACCTCAATTCATAGAAATGGGAAAATTTTGAACAATGAAGTTGCCAATTCAGCAGTACCCCTTCTGTGATGGTGAACAACAGATGCTCTTTTGATATATATATTTCTAACTAAATTCTTTGCATATACATTGTGTTCACTAGACATATGCAGTTTTTACCAGTTCTATATATCTGTGTAGTAAAGGAAGAGATCTCTTTCTCTAAGATTATAGAGATGATTAGATAGTTTTCTTTCAAAGAATCTGGTATATAGGTCTAATGATGGACCAAAAAATGGGCTGAAACCAGTCACCTTAGAAATATAATTGTGTTGTGCATGACAGAACTCCTTTAAATGCATTTATTAATCTCAGCACAATGGGGATGTGTCACCTAAATACTGTGTTCCAGTAAGTTTGTCAACTTTCACTAAAATGTCTACTTCATCACTTCCAAACGATTTTGCTTTCTTTTATACATATTTCAACCTTCACTGTGAAATTATGCTCAGTCCATGAAATAATCTGTTCTACAGAACTGATAAACAACAGAAGAATAAAGACGCATGATGGTACTTCCTTGTACAATCAATCGCCATCAACTACAGTCCATAATTTGAAATCTGACGTTTGTTCCCATCATACTCAATGTCATCTATACATGAACTGTTAA
>Ga0123357_10014021_pt1 | contig 10440 bp, 4 predicted proteins | sample TergutEmb28metaG_FD_89873 | JGI IMG/M metagenome (GOLD analysis project Ga0123357, IMG submission 89873) | Embiratermes neotenicus P4 segment gut microbial communities from Petit-Saut dam, French Guiana - Emb289 P4 | ecosystem: Host-associated > Arthropoda: Insects > Digestive system > Gut ...
TATATATATATATATATATATATATATATATATACAGGATGTTCAACTTAAAAGTGGACCGTTAACTAAGCCGTGAATATATCATGTCATATGCTATTTATAATGGTTCTGCTGATGTGACATTATACTACTACATGTGCAGGAGTTGGCAAGACTGTTGCAGGAGAGGGGAGAACCAGTCTTGGCCATCTGTATCAGTTGAATCAGTCGACAGTGAGTGCTGTTGTTTGAACATCGCCATTTTTTACGCTTTCATAATGCGGTTAACAGTGGAAGAATGTGTATTTATTTTGGAAAGTTATTTAAAAATGATGTCTTACGTCCACTGTAGACAAAGTTTTTTTGAAAAATTTGGAAGACAAGCGCCAGTAAAAAGTGCTATTGCGAAAATGATTAAAAAATTCCGTAAAACAGGTTCACTTTAGGACAAGAATCGTAAACAGCAGAAGTCAGTGTTAACACCAGGGATACTGCAAGATATTCATACGGCTCTTAATCCCCACAAATCTTTGCGGAAATTAAGTGCACAAATGGGTTTTTCTTAGTAAATACTAAATATGGTCCACTTTGAAGTTGAACATTCTGTATATAGGCAGCAGGGACATTTACTGCACTGTTGCATAATCTGTGTTTTATTTTCCACAAAATACCATTTATTTTATAATTCTATCTTCTTCGGTTCAAGTAATATGTTTTTCATTTTAAATTTTAAGATACCCCACCCCAGTAGGATAAAGCTTAAATGAATGAATGATTGCCTTTAAATAGGTCCTGTCCAAGGACCCTCATTGTGTACTTTTACATAGACCTTCAAAACAACATTGAATAAAGGACAGACCCTCCTATTCTCTTTGTAACTGGAAGACCATAGGAAACATTTGATCCTGTGGTGCACTATGTGTTGGATTCTCACAGAGAAGACGTAAGGGCTCAGTGTGTGTGCCCAGAGCACACATATTGCTTTTACTTAGTCACTATGTCAGGAGCACTTATTCAGTGATTCATGTAAGTTGAAAGTGTTAGGTACTAGTTCAGTCTGACTGGTGGATGGATAAGACATTTCAATCAGTCTGGCGATATTGATGTTTTTGTATGGATGGGGCGTTGTCCTTTCTTTCCTGGACTCTCTGACAACCATGAATATATATCGCTATCACAGAACACTCTGGCAGGTGAAGGAAGCCAAGTTGTGCCAGTGGGTGCAGACATACAACTTTGGTTTCTTTACTGCAGGAATGAAACTAATAATATGTTAATGGGACAGATATCGCAGTCACTCTCGTGATTAGTAGAATTAGGGAGTTCATCTATAATTCTTTGCTCAGTTTGACATCATATGTTGAAGTAATGTGAGTGTAACATGCCGTCTGATGTCTCTTATGGAACATATGTTGTAGAACATTTTTAAAATTTGATATGTTTTATATATATGCTATTTTATGTTTTTTGTGAAAATTTGGTCATTAAAAACATCTCTTAATTCCACATTGAATTTTTTTGTAGTGTGTTTTTGTGCACTGTCTTGCTGAAAATTTTAAATTTTCCACAAAGAACACATGTTGTTCATTGCTGTTTGTTAATGTAGTTGGACAGAAACATGACAGGTGCTCACAAGAGCAAATCTACGGTAGTTTATAGAACTCTTTTCATGCAAAATATTTGACACAAACAGTATATAAATTGTGCACTGATATACTGCATAGCAAATACTGATGGTACTAGGTCAATTTTGTGCGAGTTTCTTTAACCTGTTTGCACTACTTCATGAGTGTTGATATTAATTCTTCATGTTATTCTATAGCAACATGTTGTGAACCGCATTATGGTCATCCTTAAGATGACAGTTAGTATAAAAATGGTTGCCCTGAGGATGACAGTAATATAGTCAATACATGTTGCCATAGAATAGTGCGACAATATTATATCGATATTAATAAAGCTGCGTAAAGCACCATTTATTATTATAAATAGTACATCAGGATGCCTAATATCAAAACCATTATGTAATCCTTTTCAATCACATGTTGTGCCAGATTGATATGTGAAATATATTCATATGGTTAGATGTTGACACTGTTACACTTTACTGTCTGTTTTGTGGATGTCAATGGTTACTACTGTGTAATGTGTAAAGTATGTGAAGATCCTCTGATAAGCATTTGCTGCACTCTAATGTGTGTAACTGATAATATTACAAGATGTTGATGTGTTTGGAAATTTGTATTTGCAGGCAGCATTTATTGCTTCAGAGCATAATGTTGATTAGAAAACTGTAATATGTTTTAGATGAAGATTTTTCAGAAGTTGTGAGTTCATTTATGAATATCTTAGTAGGAACTGGAGTAAGGAAACATTGTTATAAGAAGTTATTAACCTATCCTCCACTTTCTACTGAACCAGATATTCTGGATGGTAATATTTGCTTGTAATTTCAAGACCTCTTTGTCTCCTGAATGACATAAGAGTGTAGTCTTCTCATTGTTGTGGCTTTGAGAATGGCAGCTTTATTTCTTAGAAAACTTGCACCTGCCAGGACATCCTTTGGCAGCAGTGGTGCTCAGGACAGCAATAAAAGAAATGCACTGTAACTTTCTTATTAGTTCTTAATGAATTAATAAAGAACATAAGCCTTTATTTATTCAAAATTTTTTTTGTCTGCCCAAATTTTTGAAAATGTGACTGGTAAGAATTAAGAAACGGTGAGTCAAAGGTGAAATTTTGTTTGATGTTGTATATTGGTGTAACATGTTTTTATGCTTTTTAGTTATTTATCCTTACATTGAATTGCTTGAATCACCAATAAGCTGGCAAATTGATTATATTTGCTAAATAAACTTTTTTAATTTCAGTCGGTTGAATCTGGATCTGGCAAATGCGATGTCATCTCAGGGTGTGGATCTGGTTGTTCTGGAAGGAATGGGCCGTGCTCTTCATACAAATCTCAAAGCTAAATTCACATGTGAATGTCTAAAAGTTGCTGTGATCAAAAATCGGTGGCTAGCTACAAGGCTTGGGGGAGATATGTTCTCAGTTCTATGCAAGTACGAGTGCCCAAATAAAGTAAAGAAAGACAAGGAAAGATAGGACTGTTAACTGTGAAAGAGTACCTTTTCAGTTGGAGCAAGATTTCTAATCATCATTGTCATTACCACAATCACATCATCATCATCATCGTTGTGCTGGCTTTATAATTGCCACCTGTGCCCTGGAGCCAGCATGTCAATAATCAACTGAAACTGAACTGAATTGAACTGAATTATTGTTAAATGGACTTTTATATGTTGGAGTTTCCCCAAGTTGAAGAAGTGTTAAGTGTGCTATATTGAGTCAGTTTTTGTCAATTATTAGTAGTTAATCACTTTCAGAGGGTTGTTCAAGATATTTGCATTGTTTCTGTTGGTAACAATATGTATTTCAGTTCCATTTCTGTACAGAAGTGCGCGTGCGTGTGTGTGTGTGTGTGTGTGTGCCTGACTAACCTGATACATGGCCTGTTCATGAGAACCTGAGAGTTTGTCAACTAGTCAAATTCCCTGTCTTTTACATAACCCTAATATTCATTGTTTTGTTCACAAGAACCTGCCTCTGAACTTTATCTTGAGTTAGTTGAATCCAGGCCAAACATTATGCTTATTTTTTAACTTACATTTTAATATATCTCTTCTACCTGTTTCTTTGGTGCCCAAGGGTGTCTTATCTTTAGGTTTCTGACTGAAATGTTGTATATGTTTCTCATTACATTGCATGACATGTGAACAATCCATCCTGTCATCATGTATTTGATCATCCTAATGAATTCTAAATGCAATGTTTTACATCATCCGGTGACCTGTGAAGCAACTGCTTTGCAGAACTCCTCAGGAGGTCTGTCAGAGTAATAGCTAATACTATGATGAACCCATTTTTCAGTCTGTAGGTTGTAGCATTTTGTTGAATAAGTGTGGAATTTTTATTATACACTGAGCCTATGGTATAATTTATATTTTGCAACTTTTGTTGTTGTGACTGAATTACAGCTGCTGTGAATCATTCCTGATATAGTACAGTAGGCTCTGTTATAGCATGTGAACGACCTGATCTCATTGATTATAAATACAGCCTCTTGATTTTTTTTAACCAGTTCCTACTTACTACTTTCTGCTTACAGTGTTATACATAACCAGTAATTCATTGAAACATCTGATATTTTACTGTACTTCAGAGGTTCTCTCTAAGATTTTGTCCAGAATAAGGTGGATGAGAGTAGTCACCTTTAAACTCTGGAAGGCGCTTACACTGTTAAGTATCCTGTAAAGGGCAAGTTGTCCCTGTGTACACCATGAAGGCAGATAGCAGTCAGAAGAGTAGCTCCACTCATTCTTAACCTTAGCACTAGATGGAGGATGAGTGGTCAGCTTCATGCCCTGGCAACTTTATTCCTGGATAGACAGCCCCAAGTACTTGGTGAAGAAGAGACTGGATGAACCATAAAGATAGGATGGTTCAACTCTGAAGAAAATTATATACAGGGAGCCCGTGGTGAACACAGTTTTGCCTAGGTTGGTTTTGATTATATGAGGTTGAACGTGATGAAATATGTATATAAAAAAAATCCAGAATGCTCAAAAATTTAAATACAGATAAATGCAGTCTGTTAACTCAGATGCTGTGAAAATTGGGAGCATCAGTTGCCCAAGCACTGTGTGAATTTTGAACGTTCAAAAATCTAATTTTAAGCATATGGGATGGGAAATTCCATAAGCACCCAGATTCAAATTCTCCCTTTTTTCCCATAAGAACTTCATGCGATATGGTTTTTCCCATTATGCTCTGATCACTGCCCCAACCCCCAGGGATTGCTATATATTTTTGATTGTCCACTGTTCTGAGTTATCTGGGCCTGTTTTGCCCACCAGTCTCATGAACATTTTAGAGTCTACTGTATTCTGTTTTGCACAGATTAGAGAGTTGTGCTCAGGTAATACACACAAAATGTGTTATTTGTGATAAGCAGTTTTCTTTCACAGTACCCTCAGACACTAGAATTTACTTTGTAATTATTTGTCAGTGTTAACAGATACTGTGTAATTTAATGTGACTTAATTTTTGTATAATACAGAGTACATGATTGGGCTCAAGGGGAAAAGTTACTAACCACATGAAAGAAAGTTGTGAGACACTTAATTTTATATTTTTTTAATGTGTCAGTGGATGTATAAGCCCAAACATGGCTGTGTGGTACAGAAACTTATACATTTTAGTATTAAAAATTCATGATATTATTAAAAATAAGAGGTCATTGAGGTACTGAGTATAGTTTTTTTAAAATTATCAGTTACTGGCTTTTTTCATGGTGCCAACAATATTCATTTTGTTAAAGTGGGAAACGGTACTACAATATGGTATTCCACATCAAATTTACCTGTACTAGAGAACAGAATTGTAGTTACAACTGTTAATGGCATAGGCCATCGTAAAGAAATATTTGTGGATATGGATGTATCAGTAGTGTGAGTTTTTACTTATTGCATGTGATAGACTAATAGACGAAGTGTAATTTACATGCACATTTGGTCTGACAGGATGTCTGTACCATCACCTCTGGATCATTACAACATACAGAAAGTGGCAACTGAAAGCTGCAATTGCATGTGGCCCCAGCCTCTTTCTCATAATTGTATATGTTAGCAGGAACTTTTACTGTTTCTCAGTCAGGTATTACAGTTGATTGTGTCCTGTTACTGTAACACTGAGGACTTCCAGTGAGTAAGTCAGTTCAGAACAATGTGGAATACCTAAAGAGTGGAGATAATTTGTATATGACAAGATTCTATCATATATCGGTTTCTTATAGAGTCCTAAAGTTGGCTGAGTCCTGCATTGTAGCATTATTGGAAGGTTTAACTTTTGTATGTAATGACAATAACAAACAAATATACTTTTGTCAAACATAACTGTACAATATTCGAATAATCAGCTATAGTAACAAAACCATCATCAGGTTGCTTATGTGTGTCAAAAATTTAAAATTAACAACTCTAATGTATACAATTTAAGATTTAAACTTGTTACATAAATTAAAATGATCTGGTATTAATTTTAATTCTTTTGTTAAGTTGATGGCTGATGTAGCTGCCTGTGTAAGATAAAATATCTTAAAATGACTGTAGACGTGGGATGACGTAAGGAAGCTTATTTGGGTCAATACACAGATAAGTTGTTAGGAATGTAGCCAGTTAAGCTAATATAGCTGTAAGGTTGGAAAATCCTAGTCATAAATTTCTGATCTCTACCTAATCAGCCACTTTAATACAATTTATTTTGTCTTCACCCAAATAGCTCTCACATCATCTCACAGCTGCAAATATTTTAAGATATTTTATTTTATACAGGCAGCTATATCAGCCTTCATATCATGAAGGAATTGAAATTCATATTACAGTTTTAATTGATGTAGCAAGTTAGACCTTGCTCTGCATGTACTACAGTTCTTAATTTTATCATTTTCATTCTCATGTGCTGATGGATTTGTTACAAGCTGAAACATGCAGCTGATTAATTGTGTAGTACATAGTTGCGTTTGACGTACATTGGTCTTGTAGCACAAGTTTTAACTTACTTATTTGTTTACCCTTAGACACACATGCAAACTTTTTTTGTAAAAAAATATGGAGTTGTTGATCAATCATTACTACCTTTGATAAATGAAAGGGGAACAGCACTATCTTTATATTCTTTCCTTGTGAGTAAATGTTCATAATATTACACCATTTACAATTTTTTTTTTATCAGTGATGTTGCAAGATATGATGATTAAGTGTAATGAAATGTACCTGATGATTCTGATTGATGATGTTATGAAATTAACATTATGAACTGGTTGAATGAGTTAGGCCTTGAAAACATATTGTTCTATGTTACAAATGGATAAGAAGAGGAATTGAGATTGTTGACACAAGGAAATAAAAAAAAAAGATTTGATGCTCAGTAATACACTAATTTAATAATGATTTATGTGTTTACTTTCTCCAAACAAAATATTATAATGCTTTAAACATCTTGAGAATCAACACACACACATTTCTGTGAATTTGTCTGTGGCATGACCAGTTGATTGTTTATTGTCTGGAGATTGGTTCGAGTAGTAAGTGTTAAGCAACTTGCACGAAAATCTTCTCAGGTAGTTGCTTCAATTTTGAGTTAGAAAACTGATGATGCTTATCACATTTTACAGAAAGTATTAATAATGCTGTGGCTTCCTCATTCCCTTTTGTTTCATTGTTGCAAAAGATAGAAAGTTTAAACTTTGGTGAAATAACAAGGATAGCAGCATGTTAAGATATGTTTTAATTAAATGAAGCCTCTTTTGTGGTTTTGATTTGCAGAGGTTTGACTTTATGTGGTTTGTTAATTTAAAGTTCTCAGTTTGCGCAGTGCGTCAAGGACATGTTTGTAGTTCGAAATTGACCCGTAAAGCCTGGCATGAGAAATCCCTGTAACTCTGTTGAAGAACATCTGTTGTTGTAGAAATAGTAGGCAGTCTAGTCATACACAGGCTAATCTGTAGCAATTTCTCACATATGGTTAGTGTTGCAACTCTATACCACTGAAATGGAAGGGATGAATTCTGTTCTGTACTGAAGAAAAGAAGGTAAACTTCTCACGCTGCCATTACCCCCAGTTTGTTACTTTGTGTTATGCACAACTTGTGTAGCACATTTTGCTGTCTCAGGATGCAGATAATTCCCTGACAATACTTATTGCTTGAAGCATGCGCACTTGTGTGTGTGTGTGTGTGTGTGTGTGTGTGTGTGAGAGAGAGAGAGAGAGAAGGCAGTGTTCCTTCTCAACACGTACATTTAACTAAGCTCCCTCCCTCTCCTGCTTAAGTAATACTGTAATAAGACATCCATACATCTCTGCTTATGCAACAAGTGAAGTAGGTAAAATACCAATGTTCAACACGTTTAGTACGGCTGAACTTTTGCCACACTACCCACTGCAGTTCCTCAGTGCTGGAAGATTTTACCTCGAGCAAACTTGTTTTTGTGTTGAGGCAGCTCATTTTCTGGGTTCTGCACCATGTGTTAGGGTGTTGGCTTCTCGACGTTTTGAAGGAGTGCGCGTCGTATTCTCCAGCATCATGAGTGGCTCAAGACCCTGAAATCAATGCCTATGTTTTGTCAAATCATGAGGAGGAAATTACTCAACCACACTGCATAACAATCCATACGGCCTGGTTCCTTTTGTCATGCAATGGAAACATCAAACCACTGTTTTTATATTGTGTAGAACATATCTATTTTTGAATGTGTCCTGTTGATTGATTTTGAATGGAAGAATGAAACTATAACAACTGTAATATTTAGACAACAGTCTTCATGAGTATGCAATGATATTACTTTCAGAATAGCAAAGGGAAATGGGAATATTGTTCGGCATTTAATGTTGATACTGAGAATTCTAAAATGTGGCTATTCTCATTACAGGACCTTCCTCTTGCAGTCCAAGTGCTGCCTAACTCAGGGCACAGCTTTTTATGTACTGCTAGACTGAATTTTCATGGCAATCATTTATGTCTGTTGGCAGTTGTTTTCAAGTTGAAAATTGACTGAAGGGTGTTTGCCACAAAAGTAGTGTACAGTCTCAGTCCTCTTAAAGTGATCGCTGACATACAGAACACGTGTTTTGTTTTGTGTTGTAAGGTTTTATAAGACTGCAGTAATGATGAAGAGGTGATTGCTCTCACTCACTCATTTACCGATGGTTACATGCCTGTTTGCTGAAGAAGAAATTTTTAACAGTATAACTTTAGAACAGTGTTGTCGCTATGATGATTTTTAGCTTCAACTGCTTCCTACTGTTTAAAGATAAGTTGTGCTAACTGCATTGAGATTATTTCCCCTTCGAAATTATGAGTTGAGCAATTTTGGTAAACTAAATTATTTCACAGTCTAAATTTGAACTATACTGGATTATAATAAGAGGTGAGACAATTATTTTAATGGTTAGCAAAGCTTTTTTTATAGCATACTGAACTTGTAACTTATACAACTGTATGTAACTAATTATTTTAATAATTTTCTTGCTAAATATTGTATAGACAACTTACTAATATAGTATATTAGTTTGTTAACACTTTTGATTGCACTATATAGTCCTTGAGTTCCCAAAAACAAGACCTGTTAGAATTTTTCTAAATGGTGGCAGCCTACCCAGATTTTATGTTAACACAGTGAGAGTAAAAAGATGTTGAAATTTTGTGAATATAAACAGTGCCTGTTCAAGTACAATGATTAGGAACCTCATCATCGCTACCCCTGGCACTACAGAAGTATTGACTGAGTGTCAGGTGGGGTGTGATGTATGGTATCTGTTATGAAGGAGTTGAAACACAGGATTTTGCTCATTTGGGTGTTGTTCTGGAATGAGTTGATTATTATGATGGAATAATTGTATATACATCTGTTCATATGGAAATGGGAACGATGGTTTGTTGATGTGTTTCAGTAATGTCATGGTGTCACTGATGTTGCCGTATTCATGTCTGCAATTTAGGATATGGAGGGCGTAGGCTGACTGGGATTCGCTGTGTTTAATATAGCGTGTATGCTCTTGATATCTTAATTTTAGATTGCGGCTTGTTCATCCTATGTATGATCTACGGCATGTGTTACTTATGAGTTTCAGAGTAACCAAAACCAGGTGTCACATTAATACAATAATTCTCCTGATGATGGGCACATGGCTGCCCGAACTTACATGAAAAATTGTGTGTGAAGTTGGTTATTTACAAGGATTCACATCCCAATTCACTTTCTTCTGGTGTTCTTTTTGTGAAATCTGCAATAATATCTTCATACACAAGCGTAGCAGCCACCATATTGAAACTGGTTGTTCTGAGCAAAGAATTGGTGGTGGTTCTGCCTTTGAAACCTATACCAAGGGTAGGTGAAAAGACTCATTAGCAACAGCTTAGTGGAGCAGACCATCAAAGTTACAAGTAGGTAAAGGGTGCAGCCAGAGATCATATAGTATAGGCGCGGCAGTTAGGCATGTGAGAGGTACTTGAAGAAGGGATAAAAGTTTGTGTGTTGGAATATACAGAATACAGATTTATTTCAGTGGTGTAAGTGTGTATCAGTGAAGAACATATAATGAATACAATCATATATGTCCGCACTACTTAATTATTAAAACATAGGCTACATGTTTCGATCCAACATTAGGTCATCCTCAGGCCTGCGGCAGACTACGTAGGTGGGTCCATAAGTTTCTGGCCTGACATACAAAGACCATGCCAAATGAAAAATGCTCTGAGGGATATATAGAACCATTTATTGTGAGGTTACTTTATCAGTTTCAGGTGGCTACGTGCTCCAGTATGCTGGAGGCACTCGTGCTAGTAGGACGTGTTGTAGTGAGCTGCTGAAATGTCGAAAGTCGAGTACCGTGCTGTAA
>Ga0123357_10014022_pt1 | contig 10440 bp, 10 predicted proteins | sample TergutEmb28metaG_FD_89873 | JGI IMG/M metagenome (GOLD analysis project Ga0123357, IMG submission 89873) | Embiratermes neotenicus P4 segment gut microbial communities from Petit-Saut dam, French Guiana - Emb289 P4 | ecosystem: Host-associated > Arthropoda: Insects > Digestive system > Gut ...
AATCGTATTCGACTTCGATAAAGGTGCCAAGGCCGGCGACTTCGTCGATGGCGATTTCCGCATTTTTATAAGCGAACGCGATTCTTTTTTTGTCGACGACAATCACGGGCTTAAAATCCAGCGCGGCCAAGATTTTTTGCACGGCGTCGCTATTTTCGATTTTGGATTCGAATTCGTCGCAATGCGTGGAATGCAAGGCGCCCTTTGGAAAAAACGATTTGAAGTTGAGCGAATATTTTCCGTCGGCATCGCGTGTGCGCAGCCATTCGTCGACACTGGGCGCGCGGACGAAAAAATCCCGATGCGGCGAATTGTAATATGTATCGATTTGGCGGTTTTCATATTTCTTTGTGGCATGTACGCCCAAGAAATCCAAAATCGCGTCCGGATTTTTCAACGGAAAGCGCAGCTCGATTTCAATATTGTTTTTTGACATTTTATTTTTCCTTTGCACGGTTAAATCTTGCACAAGTATTCTTCGATATGGTTCGTAATTTTCTGTTGCGACGGGGTCAGTTTGCGGTGCGCTTTCAGAAATTCGATATGGTGGCTGATGCGTTGCAGGGTCGAAAATTGCGGGTGGTCGATGATGTTCGCCAGCATGTCGGCCAACTTCACGACCAACGCGTAATTCGACAAGGTCAGCAGCTTTTCATCCACATATTTCGTTTTTCCGATTTGCGCGATTTTGGCGCGGTCGTTGGTCAGTTCCGCCACCGTGTTCGCGACCAAGGGGCCGAATTCGAACGTCAGCTCTTCGACGGTTGTATCCGTATCCTCCAAAGTATCGTGCAGCAAACAGATGGCGGAAATATCATCCTGATGCGTGCTGTGCTTGTATTCTTTCGCGATGGCATAGACATTGAACAGATGCACGATATAAGGCAATCCGGAAAATTTGCGCCGCTGGCCATAGTGCTTATCTTCGATAAATTGAATCGCCCGAATCGTTTTGTCCATGCTGGTTTTCATGTCTATTTTTCCAATCCAAAATGTTTGTATCCCTGTTCCGTCACGACGCGGCCGCGGGTGTGTATTCCCCTCCTTCGGAGGGGTGCCGAGCGTATGCGAGGCGGGGAGGGTTTTACTTTTATTTACGGAACCCTCCCCGGCGCTGGCCCACCCCACGCAATCTACGATTGCGCGGGGACCCCGGACGCGCCACCCCTCCGAGGGAGGGGAATTATCCCCAAATGTTTGTATCCCTGTTCCGTCACGACGCGGCCGCGGGGGGTGCGTTGGATGAATCCTTGCTGCATCAGATAAGGTTCGATGACGTCTTCGATGGTGTCGACGGGTTCGCTCAGCACGGCCGACAAGTTTTCGATTCCGACCGGACCGCCGGCGTAATGCCGGACGATGGCCGTCATGTATTCGCGATCGATTTCGTCCAGCCCGCGTTCGTCGATGTGCAATTGGAACAATGTTGTCTTAATCGTATCCGCGTCGATGGATTTTTTATTGGTGGCCGCGGCGAAATCACGCGCGCGTTTCAGCAACCGGTTCGCGATGCGCGGCGTACCGCGCGCGCTGACCGCCAAACGCCCGGCGCCTGCGGCGTCAATCGGAATGCCCAAGATGTGCGCGCTGCGCGAAATAATTTGCGCCAAATCGTCCGCGCCATAGAAATTCAGCCGCATGTCGATGCCGAATCGGTCGCGCAGCGGATTGGACAGCAAGCCCGTCCGCGTCGTCGCGCCGACCAACGTGAACGGCTGCAAATCGATGCGCACGCTTTTGGCCGACGGCCCTTCGCCCAGCATGATGTCAAGCTTGAAATCCTCCATCGCACTATAAAGGACCTCTTCGATGGCGGCGGGCAGCCGGTGGATTTCGTCGATGAACAAAACGTCCATGGGTTCAAGGGTGGTCAGGATTGCGGCCAAGTCGCCTTGCTTGGTCAACATCGGCGCCGCGGTCGCGCGGAAATTCGTGTTCAGTTCGTTCGCGATGATATGCGCCAATGTCGTCTTGCCCAATCCGGGCGGCCCGTATAGCAAGACATGGTCCATCGCTTCGCCCCGCGAACGCGCGGCGTTCACGAACACCGACAGATTGTTTTTCAAATCGGTTTGTCCCACAAAGTCCGACAATTTTTTCGGCCGAATGCTGGCCGCCATTTCGTCGGGAATCGTCGGGTCGATAAATCGTTCGGGTTGTTGTTTCATTTGTGATGTTTTCTATTTTTTATTTTTTCTACTTTCGCGGTCAATGCTTTTTTTACATTGACCCCCAAAACGTCGGCCAGCATGCAAAGAACGATAATATTGTCCGCCAATTCTTCGGCCAGTTCGTCCGAGTTTTCATGCACCTTGTCCGGTCGGCAACGTTTCAGCTTGATAAAGATTTCGCTGGCCAGCTCGCCGCTTTCCTCCATCAATTTCGTCAGTGTCGCAAATACATTTTCTTCATATGAAACGGGATGTCCGCGCTGTTTATCGACCTGCGCATTTTCCCACTTTATAAATGATAAAAATTCGTCGAAGTCGAAATCTTTCATTTATAACAACTTATTCTCTTCATTTTCCCGGCCGACGTATGCTTTGACGTCGTTGTAGAGTTGTTTCAGCGCGGCGGACGACGAATATTTCGCATCGGCCTGTTTGATGCGGATGGTCTCCAACGAAATCTGGGCCTGCTTTTTCAAAATCTGGGTCAAATGCGGCGCAAAGGTCAGCGCGTCTTCGTTTTCCAACGCTCCTTGAATCAACAACCCCCGATTCGGCCGCGGCGACAAGAATGAGAAATCGGAAATGCCGCAATCCGGCGAAATCAGCGCGAAACCCGAAACTTCGGGCCGGCGCATCATCGCCTGCAACACGTACCAGGCGCCGATTTGCACGCCGGAGAGCCAGATTTTATCGCTGTCTTCGTTCTGGTTCTGGACCCAATCGATAACCGTCGCGATGTCCATCATGTTGTCGGCGGTCGTGCCGATGGTGCCTTCGGAATCATTGACGCCGCGGTAATCGAACCGCAAAACGGAAAATCCGATATCCATGAACGCGCGGAAAACAGCATAGGACATCCGGTCGTTCATGTGATACCCCGCGCGCGGATTGCCCGATAACACGACGGCCAGCGGCGCCGCTTCTTCGCTTGATTTCTGATAAACCGCGTGAATTTTTCCGGATTCGCCGGGAATGACGACGTCGACCATTTGTGCTCCTCTATATTGAAATTTAATCAATTTATACAACATTAGTCATCTGAATTTCAACATTATTTTTTATCTTGCGCGGGCAATATGAATTGTTCTAAGATTGGCAGAGAGAACAAAGCGCCCGACGCCCCACGCGCGTCCGGTGCCTATTGTAAGGTGCGGATATGACACGAAAAGTTTTTTCAGATTTAAAGCGGGCAAAGACGTTCGGATTTTGGCGCGTCGTCGCGGTTGCGGTCGCGATGCTGTTCCCCTTCGCCGTGCATTCCGGGATATTAAGCGCACCTTCGTCGAACGCCCCCGCCGCGCCATCGATTTCCCAGGTCGTGTATCAAGAAACGCCGGTCCAATCCTACTTCGCATACCCCCAAGACGTCAATTTCATGCCCGAAGGCCAGTTCATGCAACGCGCGGATTCGCTGGATTATGATAATAATATCCAGGCGCGGCGCCAAGCGGAATCCGCCGCAAACCCCGGCGTCCAGATTAACTTTGCCGACCGGCCGGTGGTCGTGTGCCGCAATTTCGGATGCACGAAACTGAACGACCGCGTCACGCGCACTTTTCTTTTCAATTCTTTGGCGAACCTGTTCATGCTGAACGCGCATTCGCGGATGTATATCTGCGAAGCCGACCCGTTCACGCGCGCGTGCCTGGCGTCCGGCATCTCGTTCCCCGCGCGCATCGGCGTCGCGAACGCGATGATTAAATTGCCGCGCGCCACCATCGACCTTGTGTCCCTTTCGACCGGATTGTCCAAGGCGACGGTCGGCATGACGTTCGACATGCTGGCCAATGGGGTCGGCGTCTTGTGCGAACCGACGACCACGAATATCGTTGTTCCCGTGAATTCCCAAGCGTCGCTGACCACCAGCGAATTCGCCTGCAATCTGACGACCGACGGGTATACGAACGTTTCGCTTATCTTTAATATGGATTATATCGATTTGGACTTTGGTATTTTGGGCGGGTATTATTCGCTGGGAATGCAAGGCCCGACGATGGGCGGCGGAACGGGATACGCGCTGTTCCGGGTCGAATATACAAATTCCGGACTGAAATTGCAATCGGTCGCTGCGGGCGGGTCCGGCGCCCCGCGCAATATCAACACCACTAACGCCGTCAACGGCTTTAGTAACAGCGTCGCGCGCGTCAATACCGGCATGGATACGGCCCCTGGAAATTCCATAAAACCAGGCGAATACGCGGTGGAACCATTGGACAAGTGAATCGTGAATAGTGAATAACGAATAGTTATGCAAATCAATTGTTATTCACTATTCACTATTCACTATTCACTATTATGAACAAGACAATCCTGATTATCGACGACGATAAAGCATTGTGTGCCAGTCTGGCCAAGGGATTGCGCGCGGCCGGCTTTGCCGCCATCATTGCCAATGGGGCCGACCAGGCCGATGAAATCATGAAACGCATTGTGCCCGATGCGATTGTGTTGGACCGCATGATGGTGGGCACCGACGGGCTGACCGCCCTCTCGACCTGGCGCGCACGGGGAATGACGACGCCCGTCATTATGCTGACCGCCCTTTCGGGGCCGGCAAACGCCATCGATGGGCTGACCGTTGGCGCCGACGACTATCTAAGCAAGCCTTTCCAGTTGAAAGAATTGATTTTGCGACTATATAATATCATGCGGATTTCCGCCGTGACCGCCATCGCCCTGCCCGATGGGCTGATTTTGGCAGATGGCGAGTTTTATGTGAATGCCCCCCAAACCGGAAACCGGCTGATGGCTCTATCGTCGGCGGAAAAAGAGCTGCTGGCCGCGCTGACCGCACCCGTCGGAAACGTTGCCGTGGCCCCGCCCATGGTGGCGAAGCGGTTGCGCGAGAAAATTAGTGCAAACCTGAAAAATGTTGATATTATAACGGTCAGGGGCAAAGGATATAAGATAGTGATAAAGTGATAAAGTGATAGAGTGATAAAGTGATTAGTGATAAAATTGATGGGTTCGCTTCGCTCACAATTTTATCAAAATAATTATAAATTCCGCGCGCAGCATGGCTTCCGGCGTTTTATCACTCTATCACTTTATCACTTTATCACTAAAAATTACGGAGTAATTTTTATGAAATTGATGCCGCGGTCTTTTTTGTGGCGAACAATCCTGATGGTGATGGTCCCGCTGATTGTGGCCCAGGTCATTATGGCGAATGTTTTCTTCGGCAATCACTGGGAACGCGTGCATGCGTCGATGGCGCGTTCGCTGACCGGTGAAATCGCGACGATGCTGAACCTGATGGATGCGGGCGAAGATACGGCGGTCGCGACGATGGCGCGCGACACGGGCATCAACGTTTCCGTGAATTCCGTGCTGATGCGGCCGAAACATAACGACAACAACTCGCGCGAAACGGGAAAACTGGCCGTTGATTTGGCCAAGACCATCAAGCAGCCGGCGAATATCTATATCGACCGGGGCAATCGCTTGCTGTATGTCGACATTCCGCGGGCGGCTCAAACCGTCACGTTCGCGATGTCGCTGTATCGCGTGTATTCGACCAGTGCGGAAGTATTCATTATCTGGCTGGTTGCGATTGTTCTGATTCTTGGCCTGTTGATTATACCGTTTATCATCATGCACACGCGGTCCATCACGCGATTGGCGCGGGCGGCCAACCGATTCGGCCGCGGCTTGGACGCGCCGGATTTCAAGCCGTCCGGTTCGCGCGAAATCCGCGAAGCGTCCGCCGCGCTGATTACGATGAAGGAACGGCTGAACCGATACAACCGCACGCGGACGGACATGCTGAACGCCGTGTCGCATGATTTAAAGGCGCCGCTGTCCCGCATGCGTTTGGGCCTTGAAACGGACAGTGTGTCCAAGGTCGACCTGACCGCCGACATCGACCGGATGAGCGAGATGGTCAATGCGTATTTGGCCTTTGCGCGGGGCGAAATTCCGGAAATAGAGCAAGAAATAACCCTGCCGCCCATGCTGGTGCGCATCGCGCGGGATAATATCAAAAAGCAAAAAATCGTCACACATTTTCCTGATTCGCCGATGTCGTTCTATGCGCGTCCGACGGCGTTGGCTTCCGCGTTCCAGAATATCATCGAAAACGCGGCGCGGTATGCGAAATCGAAAATCGAGATTACGGAAACGGATTTGCTGGAACAAATCGAAATTACCATCGACGACGATGGGCCGGGAATTCCGGAAAACCTACGCGCGGATGCGTTGCGGCCCTTTGTGCGTCTGGACGAATCGCGCGCGGCGGCGACCGGCGGAACGGGACTTGGCCTTTCCATTGCGCAAACGGCCGTCGAAAATCACGGCGGAACGATTGCCCTTGAAAATTCCCCCATCGGCGGATTGCGTGTAAGGGTTGTTCTTCCGGTATAATATTTGTATACTGTATTCAGTATGCTGTATTCAGAGAGTTTAGAGATGTACATACATAATGTCGAATAACTAAACGTCTATAAAAAAGCATTCGCCTTGACGATTGATTTATATAGGATTACTGAAAATTTTCCCAAAAGCGAAATGTTTGGATTAGTAAGCCAAATACGTCGGGCTGCAATCTATAAATTCAAATATAATGGAAGGCGGTGCTAGGAATTCTATCGGAGAATTTAAACAATTCATAGGAATAGCCAGAGGCTCTGTTTCAGAATTAAAATTTCAGATAAAAATATCAAGAGAATTAAATTTTATAAAAGATGAGGAGTGTGGTAAGTTAATCAGTAATTTGGAAATAATAAGCAAAATGCTGACAGGTTTGCTTGATAGTTTAAAGTAAATTTCTGAATACTGAATACAGAATACTGAATACATATGAAAAACCCTAAAATTTCCATCATCATTCCGATATGGAACGCTGGAAAATATCTGGCGCCAGCGCTGATGTCCGTTCAGAATCAGACGTTCAGCGATTGGGAATGCATCTGTGTGAATAATGGGTCCACGGATGATTCGGCGGATGTCATCAAAGATTTTGCGAACCGGGACAATCGGTTTATCCGGATTAATCGCCCGGACAACGGCGGCGGGTCGGTCGGGCGGAATGCCGGCCTGGATATGGCACGCGGCGAATTCATCGCCTATCTGGATAACGACGACCTTTTGCCGCCGGACACATTCGCGCACTTTATGTCGCTTGCGGAAAAATACGGCGCGGACATGGTGCGTGGGCGGTGTATGAAAATTCCCGATAATTTTGAACTGAAAGACGCCGGGAAGTATTTTAATCCTTCGCCGAAAATTGAATTTTATGCCGACAATCCCGCGGACGCCTTTATCCGGCGGGACCGGAAAAAATTACGCTATGATTCTTGGTGTTGGATATGGCTGTGACTGTTTCGCGCGGACGTTATCCGGGGCATCCGGTTTCCGCCGGAAATTTTTGTCGGCGGCGAAGACAACCAATATATGCTGCAAGCCGTCGACCGCATCAAAAACTATGTCCAATCCGACGCGGTGACATTCCTGCACCGGCGTTCCGCGTCAAGCACGACGCTGAATAAAAAATCTGTTAGCGTGCATCTGCTCAACCGTTTTGCCGTAAATATTCCATTTTTGCGCGATTATGAAACAAAATGCCGCAATCAGAAATGGTGCGAATATGTTTATAAAAAGGAAACGAACCGGATGTACAAAACGCTTGTCCGCAACGCGGTTCGGAAAGACCAACATGTCGCCCGCGCCCGCGCGGTTTTTGCGGACGTCGTCGCATTGGGCGCGTTCCGTCCCGAATACCTGAATCTGAAATACCAGTTTTTCACGCGGCTGTTTTTGCGCGGGCATATCCGGTTGCTGAAAATATTGTTAAGGATGATATGAAAATAGACCTTGTCTATCTTTGGGTCGACGGTTCCGACCCCGCGTGGCAGAAAAAGAAGAACGCGGCATTGGCGGCGTCCGCCCGCCCGTTGACGGCATTCGCGACGCGCCCGAAAAAGTTTATGGAAAACGGCGAATTGAAATATTCGCTGCGCAGCGCCCTTAAATTCGCCCCATGGATTAATCATATTTATATCGTGACGGACGCGCAATGTCCCGCTTGGCTGGCCGCTCATCCGCGCGTGACCATTGTGGACCACAGCGTGATTCTTCCGAAAGCGGCCCTTCCCTCGTTCAATTCCAATGCAAAGGAATTATTTTTGTGGAAAATTCCGGGATTATCCGAACACTTTTTATATGCGAACGACGATATGTTTTTCGGCGCGGACGTGTCGCCGGATTTTTTCTTTGACGCCAATGGAAATCCGATTGTGATTGTGAAAGAGCGCAATCAAGCGGCGGCATTCCGAACCCATTACGCGCCACGTGATGGACGCCATCGGATGTTTTTTCACAAGATTCAGACGGCCGTTAACCTGGTCTGGAAAACGTTCGGGAAGAAATATAATATCGCCTTCAAGCATGCCATCGAACCGATGCGCAAAGCATATCTGCGCGAAAATTTCGAACAATTCGAAGACTTGTTTTTAAAAACGACCGCAACGTCTTTTCGCGAATACACGAATATCCAACGGATTGTGTTCCCGGCATTGGACAATGCAAAGGGGCGGAATACGTTGGTCTTGAACTGGCGCTTGGCCCTGCCCCAAAAAATCTGCGATTTTTTGGGGACCCCGGGGGGCACGCGCCGCATCGTTTATCATCCGAACGATTCGTGGGTTCGGCGTGCGGGGCATTCCATCCTGTGGGTCATTGCGATGATTTTTGGATTGAGCAAATATGATTGTTATGACAAGCAGGCGGGTTTAATCAAACATATCAAAAAATACCGCCCGTCGTTATTCGCCATCAATGAATTCGCGCATGATGGCGATGCGTTCGCCCACGCATCGGAACTGATGAATGAAATGTTTCCAAAGAAAAGCGAATTTGAAAAATAAAAATCCCGCGCGATTCGCGCGGGATTTTTGGTTGAGCTATGGATTACTTCTTTTCTTCGAAATCCGCGTCTCTCGCATCGGGCGAATTTTCATTCGCCCCTACATTGTCCGCGTCGGCGTTCGCGCTCTGGCCGGCAGCGGATTCTTGGTTCTGCTTGTAAATGATTTCGCCCAGCTTCATCGCCTGTTCGGTCAGCGTTTCGGTCTTGGATTTTAATTCGTCCGTCGTTGCGTCGGTTTTGCCAAGCGTGGCTTCAAGGTCTTTCTTCGCTTCGTCAATGGAATCCCGCGTCGGTTGGTCCAATTTGTCGCCGTATTCTTTCAACGATTTTTCGACGCTGTGGATTGCGGTTTCCGCGGTGTTGCGCGCCTCGGCCGCTTCGCGTTTTTTCTTGTCCGCCTCACTGTTCGCCGCGGCTTCCGCCACCATTTTCTTAATATCATCCTCGCTTAATCCGCCATCGGATTTGATGGATATCGCCTGCTCTTTCCCGGTTCCCTTGTCTTTGGCCGACACGTGCACGATGCCGTTCGCGTCGATATCGAACGAAACCTCGATTTGCGGCATGCCGCGCGGCGCAGGGGCAATGCCCTCTAAATTAAACTGGCCCAGCAATTTATTGTCGGCCGCCATGTCGCGTTCGCCTTGAAAGACGCGAATTGTCACCGCATTCTGATTATCTTCGGCGGTCGAAAATACCTGGGACTTTTTTGTTGGAATCGTGGTGTTGCGGTCAATCAGGCGCGTAAATACGCCGCCCAGCGTTTCAATTCCCAACGACAACGGCGTCACGTCCAGCAACAGGACGTCTTTGACGTCGCCCTTTAAAACGCCGCCTTGAATCGCCGCGCCCAATGCCACGACTTCGTCGGGGTTCACGCCTTTATGCGGTTCGCGTCCAAAGAATTCTTTCACGGCTTCCTGAACTTTTGGCATTCTTGTTTGTCCGCCGACCAAGATGACTTCGGATATTTTCGATTTGTCGATGCCGGCGTCGGCCAAGGCTTTTTTGCACGGCGTGATGGATTTTTCAATCAAGTCTTCGACCAATGATTCCAATTTCGCGCGGGACAATTGGATGTTGAAATGTTTCGGCCCGGACGCGTCGGCGGTGATGAACGGCAGGTTGATGTCCGTCGTGGTTTTGGACGACAATTCGATTTTCGCCTTTTCCGCCGCTTCTTTCAAACGTTGCAGCGCCAGCTTGTCGGCCGACAAATCGATGCCGCTTTGCTTTTTGAATTCGTCGGTCAGGTAATGCAACACGCGCGCGTCGAAATCCGCACCGCCCAGCATCGTGTCGCCGTTGGTCGATTTCACTTCGAACACGCCGTCGATAATTTCAAGGATGGAAATATCGAACGTTCCGCCGCCCAAATCGTATACCGCGACGATGCCGTTCTTG
>Ga0123357_10014024_pt1 | contig 10439 bp, 6 predicted proteins | sample TergutEmb28metaG_FD_89873 | JGI IMG/M metagenome (GOLD analysis project Ga0123357, IMG submission 89873) | Embiratermes neotenicus P4 segment gut microbial communities from Petit-Saut dam, French Guiana - Emb289 P4 | ecosystem: Host-associated > Arthropoda: Insects > Digestive system > Gut ...
TAAACCATCTATATTGTTGCATCTTGTTGGTTTTCTTTCCTCACGCTTTACTCACGATGCACGGTCACAGGAACATAAAGCTTGAAACTAACAGTAAGATAAAAAATATTAGGGACTTGTATAGGGGCATCATTGACTTTAAGAAGGGTTACCAGCCTAGAACTAATATAGTGATGGATGACAAAAGTGATTTGGTTGCAGACTCCCACAGTATTTTGGCTAGTTGGAGGAACTATTTCTCCAAGATGTTGAATGTACATGGGTTTAATGATGTTAGACAGACAGGAATACACACAGCAGAACCACTAGTACCTGAGCAAAGGGCCTCTGAGGTTGAGTTGGCTATTGAAAAGCTAAAAAATCGCAAATCACCAGATACTGATCAAATACCAACAGAATTGATTAAAGCAGGTGGTAAGACAATTCGCTGTGAAATTCATAAACTTGTTATTTCTATTTTGAATAAGGAGGTATTGCCTGAGGAGTGGAAGGAGTCGATCATAGTATCTATCTATAAGAAGGGTGATAAAAGAGATTGTAGTAATTATAGCGGCATATCACTTTTGCCAACTACGTACAAAATTTTATCCGACGTCCTGCTGTCAAGGTTAACTCCATATGCAGAGGAAATTATTTGTGGATCATCAGTGTGGATTTTGACACAGCAGGTCAACTGCTGATCATATATTCTGCATTCATCAAATACTTGCGTAAAAATGGGAATGAAGCAGTGCATTAGCTCTTTATAGACTTCAAGAAAGCTTATGATTCAGTTAGGAGGAAGGTCTTATATAATATTCTCATTGAGTTTGGTATCCCCATGAAACTGATAAGGTTAATAAAAATGTGTATGACTGAATTATATAGCAGAGTCTGGGTAGGCAAGAATTTGTCTGACATGTTTCCTATTAGGAATGGTTTAAAACAAGGAGATGCTCTGTCGCAGTTGCTTTTCATCTTTGCTTTAGAGTATGCCATTATGAGGGTTCAGGTAAACCAGGATGGCTTGAAATTAAATGGTACATACCAGCTTCTGGTTTATGCCGATGGGAGGAAGCATACATACTGTAAAGGAAAACGCAGAAGCTTTTATAGTGGCTAGTAAGGAGATTGGACTAGAAGTAAATGCGGATAAAACTAAGTACATGGTCATGTCTTGAGTTCAGAATGCAGGACAAAGTCACAGAATGAAAACTGATAATAGTTCTTTTGAAAGAGTGGAAGAGTTCAAATATTTGGGAACAACTTTAACAAATCAAAATTCTATTCAGGATGAAATTAAGAGCAGATTGAAGTCAGGAAATGCTTGCTATCATTCGGTGCAGAATCTTTTGTCTTCCAGTTTGCTATCCAAAAATTTAAAGGCTAAGATATACAGAACTATGATTTTGCCACTTGTTTCATATGGGTGAGAAACTTGGTTGCTGACATTGAGGGAGAAACGTAGGCTGAGGGTGTTTGAGAATAGGGTGTTGAGAATATTTGGGCCTAAGAGGGATGAGGTAACAGGGGAGTGGAGGAAACTACATAATGAGGAACTTAATGATCTGTACTGCTCACCCATTATTGTGCGAGTGATAAAATCAAGAAGAATGAGATGGGTGGGGCCTGTGGCACGTATGGGGGAGGGGAGAGCCGTGTACAGGGTTTTGGTGGGGAAACCTGAAGGAAAGAGACCACTGGGGAGACCCAGGTGCAGGTGGGAGGATAATATTAAGATGGATCTTCAGAAAGTGGGATGTGGGGGTATGGACTGGATCAAGCTGGCTCGGGATAGGGACAGGTGGCGGGCACTTCTGAATGCAGTAATGAACCTTCAGATTCCATAAAGTGCAGGGAATTTCTTGACTAGCTGCAAACCAATTAGCTTCTCAAGAAGGACTCTGCTCCATAGAGCAAGTAAGTAAGTAAAGGAATTTCCTACATGAAACATGAAAAAAAGTTTTTTGTTCAATTATTTCCTTATAGATGACAGTATCTCATGGCTGTACAGAAAACTAATGTGTAAACCTCATGGCAGAATTAACATTTATCATGAAGTTAATCCATTGTTAACCAATATCATTTGCAAGATATGACACGCTCTTTTGTCTAAGCACCAGCACCATACTTGAAAGACATCAGTATTTTTTGCTTAGATTTTTCCTTGTTGTCACCAGATAGGCAGCCTTGTGCTCTTCTGCGGTTTTTTTTTTTTCTTTATACTGGGGTTTTTGAGAATTCCCATCTCTATATGAAATGAACCAGGATAGTTTGCTCAGTATAGTGACTAGGCTACAGGATGGATGCCTGGGGAATTGGGGTTCAATTTGTGACAAGGACAAGAGATTTTTGCATTCAGAACAACTCTTTACCACACAGACAGAGAAAGAGTAAGTCTGTGGTCTCCATTGAGCATCTGATTCTTAAGTAAATATTCAAGAAGTTTCTTATGTTATAAACCCATCTTTTCTTTTCATCCATTTCACATGACCACTACCTATATCCTAAGGTGTGTCTTACTATTAGCTTCCTATGTAAACCATGATGTCCTAGGCAGGCCCTTTCCTCGAAGTTTCCAAATAACAGTCCTGTATTCAGTTTCTTGAGTCCCCATGTGTACTACCTAACCTACCTGTCTTCTTAATTTCATCATCTTGGTAATATCAGTTGAGCTGAAAATATGCAACATCTTATTTATGTAATTATTTTGTTCCTTTATTACTTTCTGCATTTTCAATTTGAATATTCATGTTAGCACAGTTTTCTCAAACACTGTCCATTCTGTACCATTACTACTGACACGTCTTCACAGTGTGAACAGTGGTATGTTCATTTTTTTTGTGTTCTGTTCCAGAGCTTGTCTACAGAGAAGTCATTGAATTCGTGCCCCAGAGTCTTCCACAGGCAGTGCAAGAATCCTAGTCCCTTGTTGTCTGTCCAGGGGTTTGTTGCAGATTCTCTTTGTATACCTCCATGTTTGCTTCCACTAATATAGCAGGGTTGCATGCCATTCTCCAGCTGTACAGTATTAAGTTACAGATATGCAGTTTGAAAGAGCAAATCAGTTAGACCACTGTTTCCCAAACTTGTCTCTCTGGAACTCTGGAATCTAGATTTTATTAAACACAGTTTTATGTTTGTCTCAAATGTAAACTCTAAACTCTAATATTGGTCCTGTTCATTTTGTATCAATATCTGCATCTGAAGAGCATGATCTACTCATATAACATATGAAAAGCATCTTAGTAGTATAGAATTTTGCATCTATTCCCTGGTCTTGCAAGAAGCAAAAGAAAACAGGTTCATATTGCTTTACTGCTTCTTTCACTCTTGTAGTACAAATGTGTTTTGTCCATCAGCAAAGTTACAGTGAAAAATGTTAGTAGTTCCACTGGGATTTGTTTTTTATGTGTGATTCTGTCACCATATATTATGGGCGAAAAGTTTCTGCAGACAAGGCAGTTTGGGAAGCCCCAAGTTTGATGTCGTGAAAGAGATTAATTTTAATATGTACTTTGAGTACTTTGATCTCTTATATTCATATTCATCATTGTGGTTAAGTTTATTGCAAAAAATCATGTCTTATTAATTCATTGTTAACCAATCTGTTAGGTTTGGAATTTATAGCAGCTCACTGTAAAGGCATGCTATCATCGTTAACATTTCTTATTAGGGTTATACTAAAAATTGGAGAGTATTATGTTTATTATTTGTAATTGTTTATTCACTTGTGTTATAACACTCTCTTAACTACTGAAGTTATGTAATGTTAAACTGAGATATGAGTCTGAATTAAGAAATTCGGAAATATGCAGGAGGAAAAATGTAAGCCACTTTTTAAAGAACTATACATGGCAGGACAAAGGAAAACCATGAAAGTATTCAGTTAGAGTAGCTCATTCTGTGCTGATACTCTAATGTGATACCACTTACATGAGACAAATAAGGTAGTGCTGTTCCAGCCTGTAGAGTAAGTTCTTTTAAGACACAGAACATAAGCGAGAAGTTATCATTGACCGAATAATCAATTGATTATGCTTATTGTGTGTTTGAGTTTGAAGTTCATTACTTACATAATTATGTTAGGCTGTCATTTCAGTACTTTTGCAGTACTGAACAAACTTATTCAGCCTTTGAGTTAGGAATGTCCTTGCTACAAGTTTTCAGAAGTGGTGCTGTCTTCCTGTGGTCTGGGGACTTTGAGAGCTTGAACTCCCTCAGCTTCATGACAAGTGAGACCCATTTTGGAGTTCTGCATGCCCTCCCTATCCATAACATGTGAAAATTTGATGAATGTGGGATGTACAAAACCTGAAAACTTACGTACAAAGGTAGTTAATATTTGAACCATCATCTCTGGAACCCATCTTGAAATCAGTCTGTAAAAGTGGAAATGCTCAGATAGGATTGTCTGTACATTCATGACACTGACATTAGCTTGTATGATTTCATCCCAAAACATAGTTGTCCTGAATAAGCTTCTGAGCTTTTTTCTACTGTTGCTGTGACCAGTGTTGGTAGCTAGAGGGGACATTGCTTGTACTGTATCATACATTTCCGTCAATCCACTGTACCACTCATGCACCCATGTTTTTGACAGGGCATCATCGAACTGTATTATAAATTCTCAGCGATCAACTGATTTGGAGTCTTTTTACACCAGACGTGTGACTACACATCACTGCTTCACTGTTACTAGCTTCTGCAGATGCCATCTTTTGGGTGATGCATGACACAGTAGGTTACTGTGTGGAAGTGGGCTGAATGAAATTATTTACAAGAATGATGCTGGTCCACCTTGTTGTTTATGAGAAACAATGAAAATTCTGGATCACACTTGAACCACATATTTACCTAACCATTCAGCCGTCCTCTTTTTTTCCCTTGTCATTGGGAATAAAGAGTCTGTCACTCTTACCAAGTGGTCACACAGCATAGCATTGTCATAACTGGATGCAGTATAAAAATGTTTATGGTGGTGCACTAATTATTTTTAACATAATGGTTTGTGGAGCCCAAATGACTGGTTTCTCTGTACTGCATTTCTTGGAAGCTGTGTGATGAACTGGTTAGCTGTCACAATTTACAAACTAAATTTACATAATTAAAATGGAATTTCACCTTTTCTGTATCAGTGAAACAAAGTTTTCAGCGAACAGAATATGATACCAGAAGTGATCCTGAAACATCCACAACATTAAACACATTTGAGGCACCTAGTTCTAGAATGGCATAAAGTACAAAAATTGAATTCCAAGAAAATTTAACGTATGTGGACACCAAGTTTTGTTAAATTATCTTTTGTGAAATAAAATAAATTTCATTCTTATTGCAGACGGTGTGAGTGAATGACTTGTGCAACAATTATGAGCACCATGCATGCACTTTTCATTTATGAAGTCATATGTAAAAATGCAAATTTATTCTCTTCACAAAATGATGTTCCTATTTTCTTTTAGAGTGATAGTTTGATATAGCATGAAAAATTGGCACAGTGAGTACATGTTACAGCCAAATTGTGTTTGGTGACATAAATGTCATATCCAAAATAAAAATGTATATTTTTGTGCATGTCTCAATACAACTGATGTATCAGTGAAAGCACACCCCATAACAGAAGCTGGTATAGTATAGTGTCATGTTTAGGCTATGGACAGGACAACTTAGGAACCATGGTTCAGTTCCCAGCAGGGCAAGATTTCTCTTCTCCGTAACATCCAGACCAATGCTGGAGCTGACCCATCCTCCAATTGATTGGGTGCTAGGGACTGTCTCCAGGGGTGAAGTGGGTAGGTCATGACACTGACTGCTTACCTCCATCTAATGTCATAGTTATGAATGAGTGGATATATAGTGGATCTTTATCTTCACTTCCCTATATGCCTTCATGGTGTGCATAGAGACCACTTTAACCTCATTGTAACTAGGAACATTGCTACAGCAGTTAGTAAAGGAATTGTAAAGTTTAATGCAAGATTAAAACTGCACATGAAAATGTTAGTAAATTGGAAATCAGTCTATGAATGAAAATCTACCATCCAGATTTCTAATGAGAATTCTTATGTGGTACATCACAAACAGGCTAGAGCAAATCCACATAACATGGCAGCTATCAGGATGAATACAAACATATTGGAGGCACTTATTTTTTATAGAAGTATGTTGTTTCTGCTGATTGGTACATTATTTGCTAGTTATGCTTTCAAAATCTGAAACATTCACAGGCACGCACATAGTGTATAATTGTACCAACACAAACACTGTACACACAGAATGCCCAGTCATTTTTTTAAACCAATAAAGAGTTGCTTGCTTCATTGTGTTTGAATTGTTGTAAATGACAGAATTCTCATCTTGCTCATACATCATGAGGCCATCTACAGAGGTGTATGTGGCTGTTTGCAAGCTGTTAATTATGTCCAGAACTTCCATTAGAGTAGCTTGTGTGGAAACATGTTGGGTGTCATTTTCTTTATGTTGCTAATCTTCAACAGATCGATGTCTGACCTCAAGCTTCCCAGAACCTGAGTTCCCAACATACTGATCTTTGCAGTTGCTGACACTGTTGACCTATTCAGCACAAATATTTAGGTCATTTGAATGAAAGTCATTTTGTTTGAAAAATAGTTATGGCTTTTAGCAAGATTCTTCCCCTCACATTTAATGCAGATAGCATCAAGCACATTCCACTTCATCATGTTCCTGATTTCCAGCCTCTTCAACAGACAATTGACAAACACAATTTCAAAGTAGTACTTTAGAAGATGAAGTACAACTTGATCCAGAGCTCAGAATGTACTTGTACATTTGCACGGTGAGAAAACAAGCTCACCATTCTGTAGCCTTATGGCTAGATGCACAGGGCACTGGTCCACATACCATCCAGTTTTCTAATTTTTTTAACCCATCTTGGGCAACAGACACGTGTAGCTGCTGCTTAGTGGCTCTCATGTCATCCATGCTGTTTTGTTGTCTTAGTAGGTACATGGGAAGCCATGCATACCACAGAAGGCTGAAGGATGGGTAGGCTTTCCAACTACGAATGGTGTGATTTTTTCCCCCAGTACTAGTCAGTTGTTGAGGCTTCAGGAAACATGTTTAGCAGTTTCTTCATGATGTAAGTTTTCAGGTTTTCACAGTGGTTATTGTTCACATGATGTTCATATTTTGGGTTTCTGCACTGTGTAGTGATTAAATGCTCCAAAATTTTGAAGTTTCATACTGCCTCCATCTTCAGGGTGACTGAATTGGTTCTGGTGGATGCTGCAGTGATGCAGTTCTACTTCATTTAATATATGCAGTCATTAAACAATGGCACAAAAACACTAGCCAGAATAATGTATTCAAGTGGCAATTGTACATCAGTCTGAAGGTCAGATTGATAGCAAATTATAATTAGTTAATAAGTTACTCAGGTAAACTACTGGTAATGCACAGCTCTCTTAAGTGTATGTTTATAAGAAATAATCCATGCACAAGGGTGGATGTGAAATTTTTGCACGATGTGCGTCTCCCAGGTTCAGTGTGCCAGTAAATAGCTGTGCATATCCATATGAGGGAAGACTAGGTGTCTTAGTGTACAAGTCATGTTTTGTGTATTAATTTAAGTTGTAACCCACAGCTCAGACTGGACGTAAAATTTTACTATTCACATGACTAATAATAATAATTGGAAAGGTCCTTTGAACATTAAGGTGGACATTTTGAGTAGGTGGTTATGTTTTCATGTGACACCACCCTCAAAAAACTCTGTTCTCTGAATGAACTACACATTTAGACAGTTATAAATTGTCTTATGCTACATATATTAATATTACAGTACTGTGTGTAAGGAGAATTCTCCATCTTTCTATGCTTCTCGCCATTTTTTGTTTGAATTTGCTACATATGCATTGCTTAGCTCATATAATTGCCACATATTCGATCAAACACATGTTAAAAGCCTGCACATGATTAGAATACCATTTTATCTTTTCATCTCCCACATAATGGTTTATAGGTGTTACAAAGAAACTTAATCCTTTTAAAACTAACCTTCTTCCATTCTATATCTTTTCTTTTTATCATTTTCTGAATACCTTTTCCCAAGTTTTCTGAATGTCTTATATTTTCCTCCTGTCTTGTCTGTCATACTTTGTAGAATATGTATCATCTTCCATCCTGTACACACTCCTAACTGTCTGAGCTGTGGATTTTAGTGATTTAACAGCTAAATTCTTTGTTTCCTGACAACTCTTTGCAGAAGCAGAACACAAATGTTACGTGTTACATGGTTCCAAATAACAGTTCACTTATAAATATGTAACATTTTATTATTCTATCCATTATCTAGGTGATGTGACAATCCCACTGAATATTTGTTTCTTGGTATTTGAAAGATTTTCAAATTTTTCCTCAAATAGGATGTTAGATGTACAAAACTGTGTATGCAGTGACTGGACTGGACACCCTTGCTGTTCCTCAAGATTATCACAACTAGCACACATCTTCTTGGTAATATAAATAAACCAGTTTTTTTGTTGGCTTCGCCCTTGTGTTTGTATGCTGTAATCGTGTTCAGTTGCATTTAACAGTATCCACAGTATGGTAAGATATGTCCCATTTGTTAACTAAAATGAAAGCATACATGAGCATGCCTTCTTTCTAGACTTCAGAACTAGATGGAGGTAGTTTAATTTTGCCACTTTACCACTGAAACGGATGCCTCTGGCATCCATTTGATAAGAAGCTAGGAAGTCCCCAAGTTGGTGTACTGGAAATTGAATCCTTGTCGTTCACTGTACAGGCAGCAAGTGAGCTGGCTTTGTTCATTGTTGAAAGTAAAGTGTGGAGTGGAAAGTGATGAACAAGTGTTGAAAGTTTTGTGCACATGCTTTTGTTTTATTTGCAAAACCATTTAGCGATTTGGTCAAACCAGTGTGTTTTGTGCAGTAATAAGAAAATATTAGACTATAGTCAGTAAAATGCAACTGAAATGTCCATGTGTAAGTTTCTTTAACATTTGGCTCTTACGTTAATAGTCATGTTAAGTGTATGAGATACCACTAATCTGACAGACATCACTTCTAACACATTTGCCAGGTTCAGGTTTTCATGAATGTTGATAAGCATTGTATGCCATTAGTAATAAATTTTCAAATGCAGTGAAATTAGTAACAATAGTGGAAAGTATGTCTGTTGTAGCCTTGTGAACTAAAATCCCAGTAGGATGCAACCATTGTTGTTAATGAATTATTTATGCATATTTCTGTTTATGTGTGTGTTCAGTGTATGTATAACACTTTGATAAGTTATTGCATTGCAAAATGGCTGAATGTTTATAGAGTGAAGAATGTATGAAAACTGTACATATTTTAACTGTTATACTTACAAAATGTCTCTGTACATACCTGATTAAAAGGATTTTTAATATTCACCTACTTGTTAAGTTTGTAATAATTATTTTTATAGATCAGTAGTCGAGTTGAAAACCTACTATTAAAAAACTTGTCTTCATTGTTCAGATTGCATATTTTAATTTAATATAAGCTAATACCTGACAGAAATTTAATAATTATTGCGTGATTGGAAGGTTCGGGATATAATGTGCACTGGTGCTTGTTTTGTTAATGATGTTTTCTAGAAAAAATAGTGCAGTATTACATATAATTTTTAATGAGGAGTATATTTTGTTGTAAGACTTGTTGAAGTGTACTATTACATGTTTAAAACTTGTTCTGATTAAAATTTTAATGACATTTCTTAAACTTTTTTTTTTTTTAATATATCAAAACCAGAAGACTTTCTTTCATGTCCGCTCTCTCCATCTGTTCCAATGTGCATTAAATAAAATCCAGTGGACTGTTGCTACTTCAGGCACAGTGTTTAGTTTTACTGTACTTTCCCAAAAAGCAGATTTTCTGGTAACCAAATTGTTCACAATCATTAATGAAAATCTGTTCCTTCTTTATGTCATATTTTGTGAGAAGTGATCTGAAAAGGGCAGACAGAAGTACATCCCTGAATTCCCCTAGTGGAAATAGTAAGATATGAATGAGTACATTTACTACAGTCACAGACTTCAGTCTTACTGTATTATAATTGCATTACAATACTGATAAAATTAACGAAATGTTTAAAAATTTTCAAAATATTCTTATGAGAGACTTTGATAATAGTTTCCCTCTCATAACGACAGGAAATAGATGTGATAGTAATAAAAGTAATAAATGGATTACAAATGGAATCAAAATATCATGTAAAAGGAAAAGAGAATTATACCTATTACGAAGAAATAGTAACAATCCACAGGTAATTAAATTCTATAATAAATACTGTTCTATTCTAAAAAAAAAAATCACAGAAGCAAAAGAAAAAAAATGCAAATTAAACAGCAGATTCATCATCCCAACAATATAATGAAAACAACATGGAATATAATAAAAGATACTACGGGCTCATCTCACCCTTATAATCCA
>Ga0123357_10014025_pt1 | contig 10438 bp, 6 predicted proteins | sample TergutEmb28metaG_FD_89873 | JGI IMG/M metagenome (GOLD analysis project Ga0123357, IMG submission 89873) | Embiratermes neotenicus P4 segment gut microbial communities from Petit-Saut dam, French Guiana - Emb289 P4 | ecosystem: Host-associated > Arthropoda: Insects > Digestive system > Gut ...
CATAATGAGGTAACGGTGCAAAACATAATGAGGTAACGGTGCAAAACATAACGAGGTAACGGTGCAAAACATAATGATGTAACTCGCAAAACATAATGAGGTAACGGTGCAAAACATAATGAGGTAACGGTGCAAAACATAACGAGGCAACGGTGCAAAACATAATGATGTAACGCGCAAAACATAATGAGGTAACGGTGCAAACATAATGAGGTAACGGTGCAAAACATAACGAGGTAACGGTGCAAAACATAATGATGTAACGCGCAAAACATAATGAGGTAACGGTGCAAAACATAATGAAGCAACTGTGCAAAACATGAGGTAACGGTGCAAAACATATTGAAACAACGGTGCAAAACATGAGGTAACGGTGCAAAACATAACGAGGTAACGTTGCAAAACATAATGAGGTAACGGTAAAGTGCAGATGAACATACCCGAGCCGTGAAGGCACTACTTTTTAACCTTGGCTTCAAGTGGAGGCGATAGATCAACTTCACGCTCCAGTCGCTTTGACCCGAGGAATTTCATCGTAAATTGTTGCATCCTTCACCGTGTTCTGATCAGTTTATATCGGTATGAACCACCTACGTAAGTACAAGTTGTAAATCACAACCAGATGTTTTTGTGTACATCCCACTCTTTGGCCTTAATAGGTCTTTATCAAGGAGTTCAATGGAATATAGCTGTGGGAGGTAACAAAATCCACATAATTAAAAATGTACGTTACAGAATGATTGAACTGATATATGTGGGAGGAATCCACCACAAAAATATCGGTGTAAACAGGAACATTATAGTAAACTATGGTAGAGTATTTTTGTTTTGTCGGAGGTAAATAAATAAATAAAATATCGTTGTGATTTACTTCGCTTGTATACGTAGTTCTATAAAGAATGAATTTAACTTGACGTATATTTTAAACGTTCAGCTCGTACCGCGCAGTAAACAATTCCATTTCGGTTGTAAAAATCAAACAGTTACGACTACATAGGGGAATAATCGCTGTGTGTTCTGAGATCCATAAAAATCATAGAAGTACATTTTGTGGGAATAACATATAGTTTTTGAAGGTTAAACCCTATGGCAGCCTGTCCCAGTTGTCGCGCGGTCTAAGGCGTAGTTCTGCGACCTCTTACCTGCTGAGGTTGTGGGTTCGAGTCCCACCGGGGGCATGGATGTCTGCCTGTTGTGAGTGTTGTGTGTTGTCAGGTAGAGGTCTCTGCGACGGGCTGATAACTCATCCAGAAGATTCCTACCGACCGTGTTGCGCCGTCGTGTGTGATATAGAAACCTCGTGAATGAGGAGGGCTTGGCCCACTGGGGGCTGTCGCGCCAAAAAGAAACAAACAAACCCGATGATAAATAAAGTAACCACCCTTCCAGTCCGATTTAGAATAAACTGTAGGCGTTTGTTTGAGAGCAAGACATAAACGCTGTAAATTGTGCTGAGAGCCGTTATATAATGTATACGTGCTATATTAATAATATGGCTGTCATTGGAGGAACAGCTCAGACAAGTTTTGTCAAATTCTGAATTCCATAGATTCTAATGCACTTATTTACACTTAGTAAAAGTAGATAAAGACTAAATTTACCAGGTGGGATAGCGCATATTGAAGATGATAATTATCTGGAACTCTGACTGTCCTAACATTTAAATAAACAAATCTGGGTTCACCAAAATCTGTCATTTAACTTGCATAATTACGTAATGTGTACTGATTCGTTTGATCGAACCAGTTTACTGTTAAAAGTAAGAGGCGACAAACGATAATGGGCCTGGTAAGAAACGTGACTTTTGCCTGAGTACTGGGAATGCTGGGTGGAAGAAGTGGGAGTATATAGGAGGATAATATTAAAATAAATCTTACGTAAATAGGTTCGGGGTGTGTGGACTGGATTCATTTGACTTAGTGCAGGGGCGAGGGGAGGATTTTTATGGACTTAAGACTATTTGCGTCTGGTGGACTGTTGTGGACACGATGATGAACATTTGGGTCCCATTAAATGCGGGAAATTCCCGACCAGCTGAGCAGCTGTTAGCTTCTAAAGAAATAATCTGTCCATGTACTTCCCCTCTCCGGGTCCATGGCCTCATTATTGGGGCTTCACTATAACACTCAGACACACTACACTCGGTAGGATTCCTCTGGACCGTGATCGGCCCGACGCACAGACCTCTACTACACAGCACACGACATTCGCAAAGACAGTTATCCATACCCTAGGCGGGATTCGAACCCGCAATCCCAGCAAGCGAGCGCCAGCAGACCCACGCTCTAGACCGCGCGGCCACTGAGATCGGCGTAATAGGAAATGCAGAAATCTTGTATCGAACATCATTCCGTTCATTGTTCTCTCAGTATTTACGTGTTTTGAGAAACGTCCTGTTTCTACATCACGTGACACCTCCAAGGCCGCAGCAGCCCATATAATTTAAATGCAAATTGCGGAGACAGGAGCTGTGTGGGCGGCCTACCCCATGCGCCTACTGACGCAGCTTTGCGCCGAATTATCGCTTACTGGCATCAGTCGTGCACCAGCCACATTTACTTCTTTAAAGCGTAGTGGTTACTATACGTACCGCCAAGTACTGCAGTATTATGATCACAGAGTGTGTGTATGTGTTTTGTAAGGATCTCATCACAGACAGCGATTATTTCCTTATAGCCTATCAAGTTTAGTTACCTGTTTATGTGGGGTACGCGGTGTGGCAGTTGGTTGAGGCACTGCGCTACAAGCCGGAAGGATGCGGGTTCGATTCCCAATGGTGTCATTGGAATTTTTCATTGACGTAATCCTCCCGGCCGCACTATAGCCCTGGGGTTGACTCAGCCTCTAACAGAAATGAGTACCAGGAATATTTCCTGGGGGTTAAAGGCGGCCGGTGCGTAGGCTGATAACCTTACTACCTTCTTGTGCCGATTGTCTTGAAATCTGCTAGCCTCAACCTCCTGGAACCCTCAGGGCCTGTCCATGCCTGCCATGGGTTTGCTTGACCTGTTTATGTAACCGAGACGAAGTGTGTTTACTGCGCGATACGAACTGGACTTCAAGTATGATTCAGATTAAATGCAGTCTTCAAAGGACTGGACAATAAATTACGAGGTTGAAGTGTCTGGAGTTAACAAAAACATTCCCCATAAAATACGCAGTTTCTTCCCGTTTTGTTTTATTTTTGTGGAGAAAATAGCAGTGCGTTTGCTCATGTCTCGTTTCTTGGGATGGCGGTTTCAAAACCGGTAGAGTGTAACAACTTTTACGTGTTTTTTTGTTAGTAACAGTTTACTTTGATGTTAGGTTAAGTAACATACAGCATGAGCGGGATTAATCTCAACAAGGTGTAATGCGACGTACAAAAAGAAGCACTAATTAGGATTCCTTTCTTCTGTCGCGATACGACGCTGCTTCACTGAGTAATCAGTTCCAGACGTTTCGAAGGAACGTAGTACAAACTCCAAAGCTCGCCGGCCTACTGGTAATTTATTTATTATGGCTATAGTAATGTGATTGTGTTATACTATAGATGCATTGATACATTACAAAATACACTACGTGAATACATATAAAACACTAAGAGAATTAGTTTTTCAGTTCTGTTATTTAGAGAAAAGTGTTTCCGAGTGGTTCTCATTTAGCCTTCTCAACTTTGCATAAATTTCTAGGCTTCCTGTTGTTGTTGTTGTTGTTGTTGTTGTTGCGGTGGTGGTCCTGTGCTGTCTGTGTAATTGACTATATGACTGTTGTGCCAGCACATTGTTAATAAATAATTGAATATTGTTATTACAAAAACACAGATCGCGTTCAAATTATTATTATTATTATTATTATTATTACCTACTGCAATTGAGTTTTCACTCGGTGGCAGTAGTCCTTACACCAGTACTGACAAAACAAATAAGAATAAAATATACCTAAGTCAAACAATACAATAGCACAGTTCAAACAATATAAAAACCAGTAAATACAGATACACATGTTACCAAAACACCCACACATTACAAAACAAGTTAAAACAACCACAGTATAAGTTAAAACAACCACAGTACAAGTTAGAACAACCACAGTACAAGTTAAAACAACCACAGTACAAGTTACAACAACCAAAGTACAAGTTAAAACAACCACAGTACAAGTTACAACAACCACAGTACAAGTTAAAACAACCACAGTACAAGTTAAAACAACCACAGTACAAGTTAGAACAACCACAGTACAAGTTAAAACAACCATAGTACAAGTTAAAACAACCACAGTACAAGTTAAAACAACCACAGTACAAGTTAAAACAACAACAGTACAAGTTAGAACAACCACAGTACAAGTTAAAACAACAACAGTACAAGTTAGAACAACCACAGTACAAGTTAGAACAACCACAGTACAAGTTAGAACAACCACAGTACAAGTTAAAACAACAACAGTACAAGTTAGAACAACCACAGTACAAGTTAAAACAACCACAGTACAAGTTAAAACAACCACAGTACAAGATACACACCAAGTGAAATAGTCACTTTACATTCAAGTACCCTCAGCATAAGGTCACGTGGTACTTTTGTCCCCAGTAACTTCACCGTAGCTCTCTTCATTTTAGTTCACTTCGAAACAAAATCACTTCATATAAATCACGTCAGTTGACTCCACATCACTTCACTTCACGTCATTTCACTTATTTACACTCAATCCCCATTTGAATTCCATTTTCTTCTAACTACATTCTTAACTTTCTTTCTAAAAGTGTTTAGTTTACGGGGGAAAGGCGCTAGTAAGCCTGTAGGTAATTTATTGCAGCTTTCAATGGTCCTATTTACGAAGGATTGTTTACCAACATCTGTTCTTTGTTCCTAGTCCTGATTTTCCGATTATGATCGTCCCTACTCATATAGCATGGTTTTAGAAGTCTATCCCCTATCGCTTACCAAGCCAATCTCCCGGTGTGTGCCTTGAAGAGGGCGCCTTTTTGGGCTATCAATATACGCTGTGCCAAAGTTTCCCAACCCGACTCATATATATTATTTGAAAATTTAGCCTCTGTTTTGAACCCGATTTAAAGCACTTACCTGACCTCAGTATCGGTCCCAACACACCGCTTCATACTAAATCTATCGGTTTCACTAGTGCCATATAAGCTAAGCGTTTCGTATTGTTATTTCCATTTTGAGTATAGGAATTTTGAAATGAAGAGGCTTCCGTGCTTTTCTCAGTGTGTAATTTACGTGATCTACCCACTTTAGTTCGGTGCGTGTAATTATTCCTAAATAAAGTTATTTGCCTACGGTATTAATTGATCCCCAAAATAATACCTTATTCATTCATTCGCCCTAACTTTTGTGAAGCTTACTGCTTTACTTTTGCCTAGATTTATCTTCATTTCATTTTCTACCGCCCATTCCCTTAATCTATTTAGGTCCGTTTGTAACTTACCAATGTCAGCACTATCCATTATTTTCCTGTATATTATACAATCATCAGCGACCAGCCGTACATTAGACTCAGCGTTCCTCCAAAATCATTAACATAGGACTCAAATCCACTCCGTTCGCCGCGATTTTCGTAAGCAGCTAATCATGTGGAACTAAATCGAAAGCATTTGAAAAATCTATTATTATTGCGCCTGTCCTGACTCCCTCGTCAAGTGAACCCGCGATATCGTGACAAACCGTAACTACTTGACTTTCGCATGAGTACCCTGGTCTAACACCATGCTGACCCTCATACAACCACCCACTCATTTCTCAGACTTGTCTTAGGTACTCTGCTATAACGTGCTCCATTTGTTTGGAAACCACCGAGGTTAAGCTGACCGGACTATAGTTTCGTGCTACCGATCGATCTCCCCTTTGTAAATGGGAACAACTAGAGCTTTTTTCCAGTTACCTGGGATAGCGTTATTGTTCATCGTAATATCCAACAATCTCGCGAGGTATGGAATCATGGCTTCCCCGCCTGACTTTAAAATTTCCCCAGGAATGCCATCTGGTCCAGGAATGCCACCTGGTCCGACGGATTTCTTTCTCCCGATTGCTGATAATCGCTTCCTTATAATGTTAATACTAAGCTCTTCGGATGTTGCCTCACATATTCACATCTGCGCGAATTGTTGCATGGTTGACTTAACAAGCAAGATGTATCTCGAACGTTCCATCATTATAGCGATGTGTGTGTATGTGGGGGGGGGCACCACTCCGTGCAACGTAGCATGTTAGCGGTCGTGGCACGGGATCTCACTCGCTCCTTCGCTATCCGTTTGGCTGCCACGGTTGCCATTCAGCTATTCTTACCTAGGTCTCCCACTTTTCTTCTTGTCACTGGATTAGCTGAATGAAATTTTACGCTCGAGGTCATGAACTGGATCGCCATGACTGCCGATTACACGCTGTTTCCAAAAGTGTAACAAGTTTTTGTTACACTGAAGTATAAAAAATTCGTAAGCTGGATCTGGAATGGTGAGAATCTAATAAGTATTAAAGAGAATAACGTCGCGGGTTTACGGAATCAAACGTTTTCTACCATGATTTAGTCAAAATGTACTGTCCAGTAATTTTTTTGCGTTTCCGTGCTTAGTTTAGAATCTGTTTAGGCAGCGATTACTTTGCATTTAGAGTTTGAGCCCGATATAAAATTTCATGGCAGACTAAAACTAAACCGGTTTTTTAATTCTTTCCATAACACAGTTTCTATTAATGGGTTTTTTTTTATAGGATTTAGATTGTACTTCAAGCCACCGTGGATTCTCCGTAACACTTGAACAGTTTCGGAATCTGGTTGACCGAGGAATGTCCCTTATTTAAAAAAACGCAGCGTATGATAAGATCGTATTTTGGTTCCACGTTCGTGCACCGGTCACCGTTGTAAAGAAATCAAACCAGAGATCTCGACACAGTGAGATTAACTTTCAGTGTTTTGGAGCAGAACATGGTCCTACGTTACCAGATCTGAACAAGACAGGCCGTGTGCTTATACCGTAACACTGAGGCATGTTGGCGGAACAACTGTTGCCACGCAAAAGCAATGAGTATTACATATTCTGAGCGTGTGTCTGTAGCCTTAGTTATCCAGCATGCAGTACGCATGCGCATTATTGTCATCTGAGGCCTGGGGTTTGGCTGTACCATATTTTTCTACATCATTTCATAAAAAGGCACACTTTTCGGGGAAAAAATAGCATGTACTGAACATAAAATGTGTGTTTTGATTTTCTCTGTAACTTCCGTATGACACATTTGTGATTCTGAGAAGAAGTCAGCGAGATATTATTATAAAACTACATTGGTCTCATGTGAAGTGCCCGTTATTTTCTCAGATGTTAATGAAAATTGTATTCCCTCGACAGATTTTCGAAAAATGCTCAAATGCAAAATCCCATGAAAATCGGTCCATTGGGAGCCGGACTTGTTACATTCAGACGTACGGACGGACAGACAGACATGACGAAGCGAATAGTCGCTTTTCGCAATACTGCGAACGCGCCTGAAAGTTGGCGATGCCAAAGGTCACAGTAACTTCCAGTTCGAATGATAACAGTTTTCCACATAAACATAATTTTGATTGTATCATTAAACATACTCTTTTCTTTGTTATTTGGTGTCTGCGTCTTCATTTGTCCAGAATAAAGAAAAATGAACCGAGTTAATTGGTTGGTGCCGCCCACTATATCGTAAATTCTGGAACATCCCTTTAGGCACCAAGAGGTAGTGAGACCACTTCTGCCATAGATCATTCCAGTATAATACCAATATAATTCAGTAAATGAAGCCTGACGTTCTCGTGGCATTGAATATATATGGGCTACAGCACTCTGGACTGTGACGCTGTGAGGTGTGTTAGATATTCGCGTTTCGGAAGTTCCTGCTGCCTCCTTCGTGACGGCAAGTCCCGAAAAAGGTTGGTGCCTTTGTGTCAAAGTGTTTGTGGTTTCACATTTCCTAAGACAGTAATCTTACAAAGAATCTGCATTTAGAACAGCCCATAAGTAAGTCGGATATCTCTCCTCGAAATAGCCGGCTTAATCTTAGTAATTAACTTAATGCACAAAATCTTGTTTTGTAATAAGTTTATTATACGCCTCTACATGTTTCGAACACTACGTGCTCATCATCAGGAGGTCGAAATTATATTATACAGCATCTGGTATCATCACACTGAAACAAGTGAGTGGTCTGTAGTTACTAAAATGCAATTTGATGAATATGAGCACATAGTAGTAAAATGTATGGATGAATTTTACTGCTGTGTGCTCATATTTATAGAATTGTATTTTAGTAATTTTAGACCACTCACTTGTTTCAGTGTGATGACACCAGATGCTCAATAATAACAATTTTGACCTCTCGAAACATGTAGAGGCATATAATAAACTTATTATAGAACAAGATTTTGTATATTAAGCTGGTTAATTATTAAGATTATATTGAGATGTGCACGGTCAGCAAAACATAAAAAAGCCGGCTTAACTTTGCAGATTTCTGTCGTTTTATTCATTGCGTAGGCACCTGGTGACATGTGTTTGATGTTACAGGCTCTGGAATGATTTATCGTGGCCTGTGTAATGAGCAAGCTTGAAGCAACAATTTTCATCATGTAAAACGGGATGTAAGGTTGATGGGACTGTAATTAGTCCTGCTTCTGATCACCCCCTCCCGCTGTAGGAATACCAGTGGGGGTATAAGTCTTGCCTGCTATAAATAAAACCTGCCCTAAATTGCCACTTCGTTGCGTTGAACAAATCTCTGACCGAGCATCCCAAGTTGGACAACACCTGCTTTCATAACCTGCGCGCGGTGATTTTACATAACTGTTTGGGCTTGATGCTAATGGGTTTTGGTGATGCAGACCTTGTCACTGAAGAATTTAAGATAATATTACTTTTTCATATCGTTAAATGTGTAACTCGCTAACATAAATCTTATGTAGGGTAGTTTGCTGAAACAGGTTGAGCTACTCCAATGTTTATTAAGGCTTAGTGGTAATAGTTCGTTAGTGCCATTAAAATGACGCAGTATTCAGGTCCTGATTGAATGCATATATATATATATATATATATACCGACGTTTAGGTGACCGTGCGTCGTTATAAATTCTTATAATAAAACCAACTAGTTGCACTAATTTCTCAAATTTATTTTTGGAATAAAACGCTACATGTTTAGGACAGTTCCTCTGTCCATCATCAGGAAGTTTTTCACTGTACACACAGCAATGGTATATGTCATACAGGCTTGCTGACAGCTTGCGAACAAGATTAGGACGGAAATAAGTATTGAACTACAATTAAAATGAAATGTAAACAGTTATTTGTGGACTCAAAATATTGTCCACATCGATTATGCAAATTGCACAATGTGCAGGGTTGAGCCTCTCTGGATCGGGCAGGAGGCGCCACCAGCCTCATCGCTGACGCTTTTGGATAACTGATTAGGGGGACAAAAGACGGCCTTGCCTACGAAACGAAATACCAGACCGTATCAAAGGTAATAACGCCGCATGTTCGATGCCGCAGCCCAGATTATAAACGAGGGCGCCATGCTTTGTTGAGCAACCAGTTCAGTTTTACGGAAAACGAGAGAAGGTTCTTGTCGACTTTGTACAGTTACGAGGCGTTGTTTCGGTAGAGTCATAAAACCGTAAATTAGCCTAAGACCAGGTGGTGGCCAGTTCGAACAGCTACTCTGGTAAAGTTATAAAACAGCAAACGTCCTTAAGAAAGTATGGCGGTCACTTTGAACAGTAACTGTAATTAGTTAACTGCTGTAATAAAAATTACGGAACTGCAGATTTTCTCATGAAAACGTATTAACCGTTTCGAGTAACTATCATATGCAGCTTGCTGCATATACAAAAGCACAGTGAACTCGCTTTTTCTCTATATTGGCATTAAGGGCTTCGAATGTCCCTTTAACATAGAAAGTAGGCAAAATGATTACTTCTTTTATCCGAGTTTCTGCCGCTGGAAACGGCGTGTATTTCACCACAAAACACACGAAATCTTTCATCCTTACTTTAATTGTCAAAATTAGTTATTGTGTGGTATTTAAATACGTACAAAGAAGATAAATCAGTCCCGTTACAGGCCTGGACACGCCCAGAGGGTTCCAGGAAGTTAACGTTCCCAGATTTCGTGACAACGGCACAGGATGGTGGTAGGTTGTCAGCCCTACGCATCGGCCGCCTTTAGCCCCAGGAAATACTCCTGGTACTCATTTCTGTTAGAGGCTGAGTCGACCCCAGGCCCTTGTGCGATCTGAAGGATTTTATATCAATGAAAAATCCACTGACACCATCTGCAATCGAACCAGCGAACTTCCTATATGTAATTTATTCCTTTTTGGGTAATTCCCCGGCGTCTGAGTTCTAATTGCCGACGTTTCGGAACTCACTATCGGTTCCATCTTCATAGGCAGGTGAATGAAGTATCATTCACCTGCCTATGA
>Ga0123357_10014026_pt1:5000-10438 | contig 10438 bp, 7 predicted proteins | sample TergutEmb28metaG_FD_89873 | JGI IMG/M metagenome (GOLD analysis project Ga0123357, IMG submission 89873) | Embiratermes neotenicus P4 segment gut microbial communities from Petit-Saut dam, French Guiana - Emb289 P4 | ecosystem: Host-associated > Arthropoda: Insects > Digestive system...
AATATACAGTGTCACATCCCACGTATCCCAGAATATGGCAATCTTCAACTAATTCTTAATAGGCATTCACGTACTTGGCTTAAATCGGTTGCCCTTGGCACAAGACCTAGCGCATTAATAGTAAACAGATTACAGATATGGACGATATTACACTCACTTTTGTTTCAGTTACGTACCAGTTTGAACTGATGAAAGAGAATTATTTACTGCGCGTTTCACGGTGTTTAATTAGGACGGTGAAATCCTTCAAGCGCTCTCTGAATAGTTAAAAGGTTAATTACTGAAAGGAAAAGACGGTATTTGAAGCGACTGCTGAAACAAATTACGAGAAAGTAAAGGCATAATGCCATAAATTGATAGTACACTAGGCCAATTAGCAAGAGACGCTGCGATGACACAGTGGACTGTGGGCTGGACAACCGAGCAGTTCTGGATCGATTCTCAGCCGGGCCAAGCATCTTTTCCACATCATTCAAACCGTCTCTGGAAAGGCGCTCTTTCTTCGGCAGCAAAATGACGCGGCAGTGACGCTGTCTTTCACCCCCCCTCCCCCCATCTATGACCGAGGTTAAAAATGCGTGGAGTTTTATCTCCACTCCATCCCTTGCCTTGAAGCATGTACAGGGACAACGTTACCTTTTCCTTTACGTAAGAAGTGTTACCCTAAATGACATTTAAGGTAATAATAGAACGTGAGCCCTGAACTAGAAAAGACGAAAGAAAAAGCGATAAGCTTATTTAGTTGTCGAGCAAACAATAAACAAATGTTTTAACACTGGATAAACAAGAATTTCAACACCGAACTGCAGTCTAAAGGTTATATAAACAACTTCTGCTTTCGCTCTACAATGGCTGATAAACTGAAAACCTGCACTTACCGATAAAAAAAGGCTAAAACCGTGAATTAATACAAAAGATTCCCAGTATAAAAACACAACACTTCGGTTTCGTTTTCGAATTCTAAGTAAATTGCTTGGACATTATTCTGTACGTTCCACATCTAAAATATGAGTCAGAGAAAGATGTTCAGATTTTACTGCGTCAAATTGTAAGATGGTGAGTGGAAATTGAAATGTAAAGTGTGTCATAGGAAGCGGCCGTGGTGTCATTTGAAATTCCATCCTCACACTTGCTTCAAGAGACTGAGTAAAACCAGCATAAAGCCTGAGTCAGGACAGTCGGTGTGCAGACCACAGTGGACGACCCACGTGTAAAGATATCCCCCCCCCCCCAACAACCTCAAACCCTTGTGCAACCATTATATACGTAATTTATTCTTACAAAGTTTCCAACAATTTCGTCAGCAGTTCCAGCAATTTTACTTCTTTTAGCTTCTTTCGTTTGACAAATTATCCACCTTGCCATCCACCAATCTTACAAGGAAAGGAGCAAATTTGATCAAAAAACAATTTTTCTTTGTCGCACCACATTTCATGACGTCACGCGATCATCTAATTTACCCCCCTCCCATCCTTCAGCTCACTTCTCTGAACATAATTTTAATTTGTAAGTACAGGGCTAGGAATGGAAGTTTAAAAAAATAGGAAAGAGACGAGAGAAGTCAGTACAGCAGTCAGGCGACCGGAAATCATGCGACTTTGAGAGTTCCACTGTTTCCTTTATTAGCCATGCCTTGACGCCTGTATCAGGCTAGAGTTTAATGGTTCACAAGCTGGGGTCAGCGGACAGCGGGGGGTCCGTAACTGTAGTAATGGGAGGTGTGTCAGGTTCTGTGTATTTCATTTAACGACGTTGTCTGTATCTTGTACTATAGAGCATCGAAGGGGCTACCGTTTTGACGACCCGGGTTAATCAGTAGGTAATCCTGAGCAAAGAAGGATCAACTGCACTCAAAAACAACAACAACAACAACAACAATAATAATAATAATAATTATAATAAAATGTCGATCGCAGCAATACTGGGAAATGACGAAATGGAAAGGATCTGGAAGGAAGCAATCGTGAACTAACGATAGTGTTGTTGTCCAAGTATTCGCCTGGAGGAAGCTCAGAACAACCACGATAGACGTCCTTCAGGACACCCGGTGTCCCGATACAGATTTGGACCGAGAACATCCACATTACAAGACGAGAGATGTCGTCAGATCAGTTCAGCTTTGAGGTCTTCGCTCTTCAGGTTTGTCATGAATTCTATGTTGGTAGTTGTTTACCGACGTTTCGGGACAGCCTGTCGGCCCCCATCTTCAAGGGTCAAGCAGTCTAAAACTGCGACATAAATGGGTGTCAATGGGAACTCTATTTTATTCCGAAATATTTCGATCCTGCGGGACTATCATCATTCAGCCTGCTGCATTATGGATTGATCTTGCTTCCTGAGATGCGCAAAATATTTATAATTCTTAGGCTTTCGCGGGTAGTGTTCTACGCATTGGATCGGCTTTACGAGGCAGGCGACGTACAAAAATATTTTCCTACATTTCGGCAAACGTTTCAGTTTCCATCTTCAAATTCAATAAATCTGGGTGTTATCTGGAGGGTTATATACAGCTGGTAACGGGCGGTGAGTGGAAGGGTGGCCTTCTGATTGGTCGAAGAGCAAACCGTGGTAGTAGCCAACAGGAGAACTTGCCTTGTCTTGTGTTGTCAGCACTGTTTACTGGTGTTTCCAAACGTCTGGCGATGTTACAAAGGGGATACTCTCCGCATTGGGGTTACTTGAAGCCAGAATAACAACAATGACCATAAGCTCCGACTGTTTGCAAAAGACACTACAGGTATTCCTGGAGAACATGCTGACTTCATTCACAGTAGGTCTACTGCAGTTGCACGCGGCTAGTACATGAAGCTATTGTTAGTTCGGATTGACAGGAAGCATTAAGCACATTGTCTCTATGTTTAGTTAGCTTTACGGCTTATCCGCATCACTGATGTGTCTGTAATTAATGCCATTTGAATGTTTCACAACATCGCAATGCTCGTAATTCCTAGTATCTTTTTAAAATGTTTCATACTTAATCCATTGACATTTCCACGGTATATCTCCGTATAAAATTGCACTTGTCTGTCTCAAACGGTTCAGTACTTTTTGCCACCAACATTTCAGCTTCTCTAAACAAAGAAATTAATGAACCCCTTATCTCTTGTCATCATTCATTTCTATAAAATGAAGCACTATTACCGTACTCAGTTCGCCATTTTCAAAACTCATGTACGTTTCTATTAATTAACGTGTCTTCCTCTTCTGACAACTCTGCAGTAACACATGTGGTCATCCCCAAGGCCTCAAGACACCCTTTCCTCTGCCTCTACTCCAATGGATGGTGTTAAATGCTATTAACCATAATTATCCATAATTATCGATTTTCCTAACACACTGCGGGCAGGAGACATTTATAATAACCCAGCATAAGCACGACATTAGCATATTATAATGTGAGAACTTATTCCTATCCCTCCGCCATTTTCTTCCATACTTACTTACTTACTTACTCCATGGAGCTGAGTCCTTCTTGAGAAGCTAACTGGTTCTGCAGCTAGTCAAGAAAATTCCCCGCCCTTTATGGAACCGGAAAGTTCATCACCGCATTCACAAGTGCCCACCATCTGTCCCTATCCTTAGCCAACTCCATCCGGTCTCCACCCCCTCCCACTTCCCGAAGATCCATCTTAACATTATCCTCCCATCTACGTCTGGGTCTCCCCAATGTTCTCTTTCCCTCAGGATTTTCTTCCATACAGTAATACTAACTTTGACCTTGTCAAACGCACTGGTAAATATATGTACTATCTTCTTTAATAATGGAAGAAACCCTGGGTTTTACTTTGTACTTATGTTTTTCATCCATTTCTAACAATTCGCCTGAAGAGCGTTAATAGATGTATGTTCGTAATTAAAGCTACAAATTCAGTTCTATACATTTCTGAAGTTGGTAAAACACAGTTAATGTCTCTTACCCAAGAGATGCATTTAATCTGACTTCCACAGCGTGAGTGAAATCCCTTAAGGGTGGAGAGGACGGTCGGAGAAAACATGAGACTATCACAACACAACGCAGATTTTTTTTAAAACAAACACTTGTCACCATTTGTTATGTGTTTCGTTTATAACAGGTCTAAAGTCAAATTTATGCACAGTTCTAACCACACAGAACACTACAGAAAATAAACTTATTATCTCAAACGCAAAACACGACTGCAATTCAGACTAATATCGTTTTAAAGGAATAAAACTGTTACTGGTCACAAGCAGAGAACGGTCGGCTTTCCCCAGTGCAAACCATTGCCAAGGTTAACTGCTAACTACTCAGTCACTATCTGTAGCACCACTCAGCTTTAGGACTACATCCTTCGTCCAGTGTTTCAAATACGTACAAGATGAAAGCAGCATATCCGAAAAGCCCAGGCGTCCGTTCTCAGAAGAACAGGTCGACAAGTCCATGACATGCTCCTGTTTCTATAATTTACACTGTTTTCTCCAGGCGCCTTATTGTCCTACCTTGAAGAAGGAGATACGGCGTTATAGCACATAGAGACAGCGTTTTAGGCGCGTTCCCAAAATTTCGGAAAGCGACTATTACCTTCATGTCTGTCCGTCTGTCCGTCCGCATAGAACTCGGACCTCACTGGACGGACGTTTATGAAATTTTATATTTGATGATTTTTCGAAAATCTGTCGAAAGAATTCAAGTTTCATTAAAATCAGACAAGAATAAAGTGTGCTTGATATGAAGACCAACAAACATTTTTGATAATATCTCGCTCGGTTCTTCTTAGAATGAGAAATGTTTCAGATAAAAGTTTCGGAGAAAATCAAAAAACATTTTGTGTTCAATAACATTGTTTAGAGAATCATGCCTTTTATGAGATAATGTGGAAAAATATTGTAGAGCGTGGCAGGCCACAGATGGCAATATGGCGCATGCGCATTGCATGCTGGATACTTAAGGCTACAAATACGCACACTCAGGTTGTGTAATACTCGTTGCCTTTCCACTGCAACAATGGTTGCACAAACGCGCCTCAATGTTAGTCTATACTTACATGGCCTGCCTTGTTTAAAAAAAAAAGCGTGTGATTGTGCGGAATATGAAAGTCATGCTTTTCGGCAGCGGTGGATGTGCAGCAATTACAGGATGCAACTACAATGAAACTTGGCGTTGGCATTCGTCTGTCCACTGCGAAAACCAATCTGTGCCTGACATATTCACTTCGGTCTTAGCTCTTGCCACTGTTAACCAGCGACATGAACTCCAAACTTTGTACCGTGATAAATGATGATGTGCATCAATGTGGTTTTGAATATTCTGTAGCGGTTTTAATGTGCGGAATGAGTAGGTGAAAGAGACAGGAGAAAGGAAGATGTGGCGTAGTGAACGCGAATACCATCAAAAGTTTTTTTTTTTTTTGGTAAACTCAAATTGCAAACTGATGGAAGATGTTGGGATGAAAAAGAGAGAGAGAGAGAGAGGAGTTACA
>Ga0123357_10014027_pt1 | contig 10438 bp, 5 predicted proteins | sample TergutEmb28metaG_FD_89873 | JGI IMG/M metagenome (GOLD analysis project Ga0123357, IMG submission 89873) | Embiratermes neotenicus P4 segment gut microbial communities from Petit-Saut dam, French Guiana - Emb289 P4 | ecosystem: Host-associated > Arthropoda: Insects > Digestive system > Gut ...
TCTTGGTGGGGAAACCGGAGGGAAGGAGACCACTGGGGAGACCTAGGCGTAGATGGGCGGATAATATTAGAACGGATCTTCAGGAGGTGGGATGTGTGTATATGGACTGGATTGGGCTGGCCCAGGATAGAGACAGGTGGCGGACGCTTGTGAGTGCGGTGATGAACCTTCGGGTTCCGTGAAATGCGGGGAATTTCTTGACTGGCTGCAAACCGGTTAGCTTCTCAAGAAGGACTCTGCACCATGGAGTAAGAAGAATTGAGAGAGATATTTTAAAAAACGAACATACTTCTTCATGTAAAATACACGTTACTCTCGTCAAATTTTCATTAAACTTGTACTTCATCGACAGACTTTCGAAAAGCCCAAATACTAAATTTCATGAAAATCCTTCTAGTGGGAGCCGAGTTGTTCCTTGTGGACAGGCAGACGGACAGAAGTGACGAAACTAATAGTCACTTTCCGCAATTTTGCAAAAAGCAAAAGGAGAATCCGTGTGGGTGAAGGTGGGTCCGTGCGTGCAAGAAGAGGAGCATTCCAGTAAGTGAGACTTGCAACAAGTGCACATACGTTTACTCTAGATACAAACGACAACCCTAGACAATGTACAAACAATCCTCCCTCTGAACCTATGATCATCGGATCTGGAGACATCAAATTCAAGACCTCGTCCCAACAGAATTCTCTCATCCCCATAGCTCCAAACATCCCGTATCTGACAGAAATATTTCGAAATTAATCGTCTAGAACAATGGTTAGCAAACTTTTTCAGTTCGCGGTGCTTCTGAACATCACGGAGCACCATAAAAGTTTTTATTACTTTACGCCGTCATTCGAAATAGAAACACTACTACTAGTCGATCACGTGTCATAGCACGGACCTGAAATTGTCGAGCGGTCTTTACGTACAAACTGCGAGAAAAATTTACTATTGTTCAGCGATTTTGCAAAATAAAAAGGATACCCAACTTACAAGTTTCTTTAACGAAACACTTCGGTCCAGCCGCCGCGTAACTTGGGAATTGTTGTTAAAAAATATAAATCCTTTTGTGTTCCAGTTTCCTACAGTTCAGTCTGCCTGGTAGTTGTTATAAAACCACAAACATACGCTGTTCCATCGTCAGTCAACCGTATGCCATTTAAAGCCTACCACCTAATACCTTACTTGAATAAACACCTTGCTGTATTTTACCGTGGGAAGTAAATAAGTATATGTGGCCGTGTCATGGCTTAGATGGTTAGCCGCCGGCCTCGCACCCTGGAGTTTCAATTTCGGGCCAGCCCAGTGGGGATCAGTAAAGTACTCTCAACAAAAATCCGACCAAGAACGAACTTCAAGCTAGCACGTAATAAAAACTACATCTGCGAGGTACCTCATGGTGTTTTATTAACTGGTCCTTTTCATCTCTTTGAGCTTTGTGGTTAACCTCAGAATATCACAAAAAAATTCACACTCCCGAAAAATCATCATGAACACACTGATGAGAATATGTTCCAACTTCCGTGCATTAATTATGTCCATAACATAAAAAGAACTAACAAAATACATTTCAATGTTAATGATGTATTTTATTCACCATGTTCTCTTCAACATGTTTCAGCCGCTATTGTGGCCACAGTTGTATTAATTACACAATTTTAACTGAAATTATAATAATGTTTAATTGGTACGGAGTGATGGCGACACAGCTAACCACATTTGTATGTTTGTATTCTCGTAATAACAACATCATCCTTAAGATGGCCGCAATTGCGGACGAAACATGTTGGTGAGAACATTGTTAATGAAATACATCATAAACATTGAACTGCATTTTTTGTTGTTGTTTATATATTATGGGTTAAGTTAAAAATGTAAAGTGACCCCATTACAGGCCCGGTGTGGCCCAGAGGGTGGGTAGAGGTGTAGCTCTACTCTTCCATGACCGCGGCACTAGAAGGGGGTGAGTGGTCAGCAGCACGCCCCGGCCGCACTATGGGTTAAGGTAGTGTTTAAAAATAAGAAAGACATTTACTGTCAACAGCAATGTTAACAAATTTACTCGAACCAAGTGATGGAAAACTCATCTCAATTACAGGCCACAAAATAAGCGTTTGAAGTACAAAACATCCATCTCAATTACAGCGTACAAAAATACACATCTGAAGTACAGCCCACCACATTTGCTAAGCCCATGCAGCAGCCCCTACTGCTGTCTGTCACTGAGACATAACTTGAGTTCAGTTAATCCAGTTCGTACGTCACGCATTATTTACCGAAAATCCATTGCAACGCTCTCATAGCACATATGGCAAAGAAGTCACCTATTAACTCCATCGTGTGTTAGTCCAACCGTATGTAATAGCTCGATAGCAGCTAAATGAGTATTCATCAACCTGCGGTTCTGCGATCGACTCGAGAGCAACTCGCTAAATATTTATCGAAATAAAAATTGTTTTGAACAAATTCTGCAGACTACCGATTTTGATCAAACAACGTATCGAAGGCACCACAACTGTCACGCTATTCATAAACCTAGCTGGTTTATGTTATCGCCACGCCTCTTTGCTTGCGGTTTCCTGAGTATCTCAATGTCATTGTCCCACGAGTACTCTCTGTCCTTCATCTAATCGTCATAACAAAAGCAGCAGAGGCATAAAAAATATTATTATGCCCTTCCTTTCTCAATTCTACTGCTGTTCACTACAATTCTTGCCAAGACTCGACCTTTCACCGAAAGGAATGTTCCTGATGTTCAAAACAGCTTACTAGATTTCACGTGTTACGACGTAAGCTCACTTACAATAATTAACATTACTTGCACATTCACGTGTTTCTGCATTTGATTTGCGCTCCAATTCCTACACAAATTTCTTTAATATACATGGAAAATCTGCAAATCACAAAACATCCACATTGGCTCTAGTACGTTGTGTCAGTGAAATGTGTGAAGTGTACTTAATTGTAACAAACATAGCCACTAAATACAAAGTTCGCCATAACATGCAGACCAGGTTTGGAATCAAGTTTCGTGACCAAATCGCGCCGGAAGCACCTCGCGGGTAAAGTGACTGAAGCTTAAAACTGACTTCTACAATTTGCAGTGTTGAGAAAACCCAAAAAAAAACTATTCCCCCCCCCCCCCGCCCCCCCCATACACATTCGCGAAGCGCTGCTTAGTCATTAGACACAGACAAAATCTTGCATTAATTAATATTATCTTATGACCTGATGAGTTACGCTGCAATGTAAACATAGTTCTTAGGACTTTCCTTAAACGCATGAGAAGGAAACGTTTTGCCTTTTCTTCCTCTTCTTGTCCCGCGAGTAAAGTGAACAGATAAAGTTATCACGCAATAAAAATCCTCAAAGAACTAATATCTATGCATTCTCAGAAAAGACAAACTTTCGAGGACGTAAGAATAGAATTTCCCGTTCTTCACCGCCACTTGAAATTTCTATATTTCTTTGTTATCAGCAGAGAAAACAATTCTTTAAAAGTGTTATCTCTTGAAGAAACCAACATCAAACATCAAGTTTTTTTTGCTATTCCACTTCACTCTCTCCTGTTCCTGCATCAGATTTGTCTCGTTTAAGTTCCTAAAGAAATGTAACTCAAAAAATGAATTCATCCTTTACTAACGAGAGACATTAAATTTGTTCGTGAATTATCTTTGTCAAATATAAGAATGGAATTTCACCTTCAAAATTCACGCCACAAAGTAATTTACTACCAGGCAGTAATGTAAGTGAATTTCATGCAGATGGTTACAAGATTTAACCGAATAAAATACTATGTTCGCTAACCTGAGTAAGTGGCAGAGTTTAGTCGCCCGCTAGCCTCAGGACAGGTAATTTTTCTAGCCAACAAAAAGAAATTCACAATAGTCATTTACAGTCCCCAACATTAGTTTGGTTATCCTGCTCGACCAATTTCTTGCTAATCGCGATTTTGCCAAATGCGGTTTCAAGTATCCGCTTTTCTTCACTTGTGTCGACTTTCTCCTAACAATGTATTTTATCCCTTCAACACCTGGTTTTAATCTGCATAAGACATTAAAAATACAGACGGTTTTTATAACACAGCTCCATACTTTCTGAGCGGTCAGGACTGTGACGGCTTCCGAAATCAGTTTTACAGTATCCAAGTTAACAACGCGATTCGTCCGGTTCTACAAGTATATGTTATGCCTAGTTTATTTTTAATGTCTTCTTGGGTGAATTTCTTAATTAGTGAGGGACAGATAATTGAAGTTCCGGGTAGTTTTTCGAGCGGAAGAATATTCCAAAACTTCCATATCCCCATTAAGGTAAAAAAAAACCCTAAACAGGCCTGGATAGGCCCTTAAGTTTCCAGAAAGTTGAGGCTCCCAGGCTTAAAGACAATCAGCACATTAAGGTGGTAAGTATGTCAGCTCCACGCACCGGCCGCCTTTATCCCCATGAAAGTATTTCTGGTACTCATTTCTGTTAGATGCTGAGTCCACCCCACTGTAACAGTGCGGCCGGAAGGATGTCAATGAAAAATTCCATCGGGAATCGAACCCGCGGCCTTCCGAATTGCAGCGCTCTGCCTCAACCAATTGCGCTACCTCGTGCCTCGCAAATCCCAATAAGAAACTCCATATTCCAATATGGCCCCGCTAGAATGTTTAATGTGTTTAAAAAGAAAATCTGCTATTATATCGACAGTATCTTCGTTTAAACAACGGTCGATAAAAGAAGATGCCGATAATATAGAGTACGTATTCATTATACTGTCCTGAGGTAAAACATCAACACACAACGCAGTACTCAACCAAAATCCCTGGCCAAGTGTCAGGAATGGGAGACAACGTGAATTATTCTTTTATTTGACAGCGAATTTACCATTTTTTATAACGGCAAGAAACATCACGATTTGGGGAACACCACCGAAAAGATAAGGACATATCCGTGACCTTTACGAACACATGGGTCCTTAAAGCGTCCACAAGACTCCACAACTGTACCCTCTCTTATACCACATGATTCCAGCCTACTTGCTCACATTATTTTTTTTTCTTGAAGATCCACTGCAATACTGTTATCAATTCATATACCACTACGTCTCCTTTGTGGTATTTGACGTTCAAGTCTTCCTACCAAACCTGGTATTACTAGCCGAATCCAGCTTACCTTCCCTGATTCGATAATTTTAATAATATCTAATCTAATCCTCACTGTATTTTCTCCATCCTCCTGTCACATCTTCCCTCTTGATCCGAAATATCCTCCTCAGCACCCCATGCTCATATATAATTAGTCCGTGCTTCTAACCCATGAAACGACTTATGCTACAAATATTAAGGGAGAATATGTTTTTGTTGATGTATTTGCTTATACAGAAATCGACTTCAGAACAATCATCAGTTAATTTGAGTAACGCAATGTCATTTTAAACCCCCTAGGGCTTACTTACTGCTGTGTATTTTAAAGTCTCGCCAGGGCAATTCAGGTATTATCACTTTTGACTGGGCTGTACGACTCTGATGTCCTGGAAAATGTTTCTGGTGTTTGGGAAGAGCACTGCTTGTTATATCAAATACTTGTGATGCCAGCTGGCAGTTCTTTCATCTAACTGACATGTGAGGCGCTGCTTGTCGGCACGTGACACCGTGAAACAAGTGAACAACTGAAACGTGCCTTTTTTGTATTTACAGGAAAGCAAACGTGACGTCAGGGCAAACGATTACGCTGTATCCAGTGTCTCCTGCTCACTTTTCACACGAGTGCTAACCACTTACCCTCTGACTGAGTTGCCCACGTTTTGAGCTGGAAAAGAACAAATGAACACACAACAATTGCATCACATAATTATTGGCATCATTAAATCTAAAAGCTAATATTCTGCATACAAGCGGCTTGACACTTTTGAAACAGGAATTTTTCATGAGGAAATACGGTATTATAATCCTACCAGAGGCACGAAAACACAAGTGACAGTCGTCTTGTTTTTCCCCAGTCACCTAGGAGAAATGTGGAAAGCATAGTAAATTAAATTATCCAAAGACACCTGCAGCTATATCTGTCCAACAGTCAATTTGCGCAATGATTTTTCACTTCTCAATCAGCACTAAAGAACCTAAGCAGTTGTTACAACATCGTCAAATAAAGGAATATCTTCGGTACTCAAATTCCCAAAAGGAATATCACAGTTTCCTAGATTGGTAACAGGATAACAAATTTAAAGCACTGCAACCCGGAAGGAACATTTTTGGGAACCTACGGACTATATATTTGCGGAATATAACCCAAATATACTCATTTGAAGGACAAAACAATACACATTATACTGTATAACATACGAAACGTATAGCTAATAGGCTACGAGCTGGGACGGTCCGGGGTTTTAATCCCAGCAGGAACACGAGGTTTACGTTTTCTCCAAAGCTCCCAGACCCGATCTGTGGCCCACCCGCCCTCCCACTGAATGGGCAACAGGGTTATTACCTGCAGGTAAAGCGACCAGGGAATGAAACTGACAAATCACCTGCATCTAGGGTTGAAGTTAAGGTAAAATTGAGCTCACAAGTATGGGTAAAATATCTCACCTGAAAGTAAAATTGATCTATTTCAATCCATATTGTTTATTCTTTTCTTTATATTGATTTTAATTAATATTCCCTATAAAGGCTCCCGACGTAGGAAGTTCCAAATCCCACATCCTTCTTCGGGTTATAAAGCCGTGAGCAATTATTCGTTTAGTTACGTATATTATTTTGTCATTCAGCCTTCTTGCTCAGCACACTTACAGCTGCCTTTCATACACGGAAGCCGTCTCCTCCATTTTATCTGTCACAGGGCGCCATGCCGTGGTGACAAGGGACACATCCAATATTCAAAAGAGTGAAATGCAAAGTTTAAAGCGGCCAGGATGAAATGAATAATGATAAGACAGTAATCTGCAGCTTACACTGGTTTAATGGGGAGCGATACGCAAAAATTAACAATAGTGTTACATAATGGGGTTAGAAATAGCTCATGTTTGATTCTTAAGGGATATATCGGCGAACTCAAGCGGTGCAGGCAAAGGACAGTGCGATATACAGGGTTATTCAAAATGATTATCGGGGTTTTAACAACTTTTCATACATAATACGATTGAGATATAAGTGTGTTTTTTTTTATTTAATAGAACAACACTCCAAGTTTTTGAGACATACCTTACAGGTGCTCTATATGTGCACCCTTTGTGATTCTACAAACATTAACACGATAATCGATACTTACCGTTGACAGGCTACGTGGAACGAACGCGATTATCGTGTTGATGTTTGTAGAATCACAAAGGGTGCAAATATAGAGCACCTGTAAGGTATGTCTCAAAAACTTGGAGTGTTGTTCTATTAAATAAAAAAAAACATACCCCTATCTCAAGTGTATTGTGTATGACAAGTTGTTAAATCCCAGGCAATCATTTTGAATAACCCTGTATATTCAGGAGAAAGAAGCGCGGACTCTAGAACTAAGTTAAACAAAAATATATTTCTTCAATTTATCAACCAACGAATGCACATATAATTTCACATAAAACAATTTTAAAACACTTTAAAACACTCCGACATGTTTCAATCTTTTCAGATCATCATCAGGAAGCTTTGTTCCTTTCTAAAGTTATAAAACAGTATTCACAATTAAATTCGTATTTGCAAACGAGGTGTTGTGGCAGCATATCATGTTGTGTGGGAATGTGTTGTGGAGCAGTGGCTAGGTGTGCGTCGTATGCTGAGTAATAAGAGACGAATTGAATTGTGAATACTGTATTATAACTTTAGCAAGGAAGAAAGCTCCCTGATGATGATCTGACAAGATCGAAACAAGTCGGAGTGTTTTAAAGTGTTTTAAAAGTGTTTTATGTGAAATTATATGTGCATTCATTGGTTGATAAATTGAAGTGATTCTACGAAAATGCACGGTGCTACATTAAGATTTATAAAAATATATTTGTTTTTAATTTCACAATATTATTAATTTTTACGCTGGGTCATAGTGCACTTATCGCCAATTGTATTAATTCTCTGGATACTTTCAAATGATAACAAAGTATCGTTCGAACCGCTTTACGTTTTCCAACACGCGCAGTGGCCTCGCTACAATTTTTGTTATTTTTCTTCCTTCTGGCCTTCACAAGCATTAACGACACAGAATCACGGAACACAGCATTTAAAATGTATGAAGAACTGCCACAGACCCCACTCGCCAAAATGGTGGAAGATCACGTTATGTAACAAATTCAGAGAGAGAGAGCGGCAGCACTAGATCGATGATTAGGCCTAACCCTTCAAAGACGAATAACAACCTGAGTTTCTCTTAGAGATCCAATTCGATGCCCGGCAGTAAGCTCTCTTTGTACCAGTTACTACAACCAGTCATTTAATTAGAATATCAACTAATGCACATACATAAAAATTGTCCGGGTTGCAGGCTCGAGCCTGTAACCCGGACACCACTTCAGCCTAACTACACCTAACCTCCAACATACAGCAAACCAAGAACGATATGACCAATATGGTAATCAACATCATAGTCGCGAGCTCCTGATGATGGGCATAGTAATGCGCGAAACATGTTGAGCCTATAAGAAGTACAATAAAATAACAAGTGGTATCTAGTTGGTTTTTTATTCTTCAGTTATCACAAAGATGCACGGTCCAATAAACATCAGATGTGAAAGTCAGTAAGAAAATAAAGCTTACAATGCATGTGTCTTGGGTTCCTTATTTTCACCCCTATTAAGAACAGTTCATATTTAACCGCACTTGTATTCACATCCATCAACTAGCAGTGAGGTTAAGACAGTGGATACGGTACCAACTCAGGTACAATACAACTGCTTAATCAAGGGCTGCAGCCTACGTCCTCAGCTCCTAATATGAAGACTGATGAGAATGATGTCCTGGTTGGGGGGGGGTTTATACCAGAAAACGACCGAACTTTCACTTATTTCCTTGCAAAATATTATGCCTTTCCTGACGTTCCTCCACTAAAAAGCCTCAGAGTGATAATTAATAATGTAGAAATGGATGTCAACAACTTGTTTAACGCAAGTTGTGCCATCAGCGAAGAAACACAACTGCTACCAAAAATGAGGCATTCATCATATCGTGCGACAGGCTTCTCAGTTCCCTAGTAATACCAGTCCGTGTCTTGTCTTACTAGCCATCGTGTTACTACTCAATCCACCTTGCGATCATTAAATTTGTAGCCGACATAATGCTGCTTCGGCGCTTCTAACAAATCACAGTCACTTTACCACAAATTCCCCTCTCTTACTCAAATTGAGTGTATATTCTTCAGTTACAAAATTATGTGCCATCAGAATTTATTTACTGACCGACCCTCCTATAATGAGTAAGCGGAAGCCGGGTTAGCATATTCAATAAATTTATTGGGCAACAGCCTGGATCATCGAGAAATCGTGTTTCTAAACCCGTCAGGGACGGCAGATTTTTTCATTTCTCCGTTAAGTTCCAGACCATTCACGCTCTTCCAAAGTGCAGGTTAAGAAAGCGTCAAGTTGATAAGATTTTTTGGGAAACGTAGAGCCATGAAGGTGAAGGGAACTCAGTACAAAATATTAGTCCTAAAGACTGGGAGGAAGGGACCGCCTAAGTGAGTAACATAGTGGCGCAGATAATATTAAAACGTATTTTACACAAATATTCGTGTATTATTAGAGCGAGGGATGGATTCATGGAGAACAGGATTAGATAGAGAGGAGGAGTATTTTCATCATTCTAATAAACCTTCAAATACAAAAGTAATGAAGCAGAATGAACGTGTATCAGTTTCTCAGGCCCGCTCCTGCTGGGTGTGGTATTTAATTTTCATGCAAAAAACACAAACGAATATTAGCCAAGAACTCGGTAACTGCCGTAGGGAACATTTAGCAGTGATTGTACGGCCCTAACCTTTCAAGCAGACACGCGATGTCTGGAGCCGCAGTCAGAACCTCAGTGTTCCTGTACATCTGTGGTGGAGAGCTGCTACACTGCACCGTACACCAGTAGGCTTATCTATACGATTACGCGAACGCTGAACACGATTAAATTTTTCAGAATCAAGCATTTTTGTGTCATGTTATATTATTCTAATTAGTACCAAATTTGAATGGGAGCATCACGATGTGCTTGTAACGTAATATAATATTAAATTGTGTACGTCAGCACAGTCACTTTATTACTCAAGTTAATTATAAGGCTACATGTTTCGACTATAGATTAGTCATCCTCAGGCCTATTTTGCCAGTTGTGTCACAAAATGATATGCACACTTTGGGGTCCCATTGTGTTTACATCTTTGGAATACATCAAATTAAATCGTTTGTCTTTAAGGGCGTGACTTGCAAATTGTGTTGACACGTCACGCCCTTAGAGACAAACGATTTAATTTGATGTATTCCATGGATGTAAACACGATGGGATCCCAAATTTTGCA
>Ga0123357_10014029_pt1 | contig 10438 bp, 10 predicted proteins | sample TergutEmb28metaG_FD_89873 | JGI IMG/M metagenome (GOLD analysis project Ga0123357, IMG submission 89873) | Embiratermes neotenicus P4 segment gut microbial communities from Petit-Saut dam, French Guiana - Emb289 P4 | ecosystem: Host-associated > Arthropoda: Insects > Digestive system > Gut ...
AGCGCCGCGATGGCCAACACCAGGCCCACGCGCACCGCACTCGTGGTTTTCACCGGCCGGCCAAGCCGTTGACCAGGCGCTTGGGGCCGCCGTCGGCCAGAAGATTGAGCGCTTCCTCGTATGCCTCCACGAACACCAGTTCGCCGGACAGCGTGCCGAACACGCCCGTGTGGCACAGGAAATCCAGCGGAACCGTGCGCCAGTGCGCCGCGCGGGAGGCTAGATCGTCGGCGAGCGGGTCCGTTGGCAGGCCCCAGTCCGCCTCGCCCGCCTTGGCCTGCGCCAGATAGACCGCCCACACGGCGACGATGGCCGCCCCGTAACGCGGCCGTTGGCCGTCGGCGAGCGCGTGGCGCACCACGGGGAGCACCGACCGGGGAATCGCCGACGACGCGGTGGCGGCCTGGCGTGCGACAGGGTCGGGCATGGCGGGGTTCGCGAGCCGTTTCAGCACCGTCTTGGTATAGGGCGCGGGGTCGATGCCATCGATCGCGGGCAGGGCCGCGCGCGCCTCCGTCGCCAGATACGTCCGCAGGAAACCGTCGACCAGGCGGTCGGCGACGGCCTCGTGCATGAACCCGTGCCCGAGAAGGGCGCCCAGGTACGCCGCAGCCTGGCGCGTCGCATCGACCAGGTACAGCTTGGTTTGCTCATAGGGCTCAACGTCGTTGGCCAACGTCACACCGACCTGGTCCAACGGCGGACGGCCCGCGCTGAACGTGTCCTGGAGCACCCACCCCGCCGACGGCTCGGCGATCACCGGGCAGGCGTCGGCCACGCCCAACGTGTCGGCGACCCACGAGCGCTCGGCGTCGCCGACGCTCACGATGAGGCGCTCAAGGACCGAGCCGGGGAAGGCCACGTTCGCGTCGATCCAGTCGGCCAGCACGGGGTCGAGGGCGCGGGCGAAGCCGACCGTCGCCGTGCGGGCCGCACGCCCGTTGCCGGGCATGTCGTCACAGGACATCACCGTGAACGGCGGCACGCCCGCCTGGCGCCGACGGGCCAGGCTCGCGACGATGAACCCCCACACCGTTTGTGGATGGCCCGCCTCCAGGTCGGCCACCACGTCGGGGTCGTCGGCGCGGAACTCGCCGGTGGCGCCGTCGAGGAGGTAGCCGTCCTCGCCGATCGTCAACGACACGATGCGGGTGGCCGGGTCTTCCAGGCGCCGCAACAACGCCGCAGAGTCGCCGGGGATGACCAAGTAGTCGCAAACCGAGCCGATCACGCGGGGCGCCAGGCGCCCGTCGGCTGCTTTCCCAACGAGCGTGTACTCCAAATCCTGGGCCCGCAACGCGTCGCGCAGCACCAGGTCCTCGGGCTGGAATCCGACCTCGCACACGCCCCATTCGTCGCCGACGCCCAGTTGCATCAACGCGTCGAGATAGTCGGCCTGATGCGCCCGGTGGAAGTCGCCGACGCCCATGTGGACGATGCCGCACGACACCGCCTCGCGGTCGTAGGGCGGCAGCGCCACGCGGGGGTCCAGGGGCGTTGCGGGGACCACCATGGCAGAGGGCAGGCCACTGGGCCCCGGGGTGTCAGGGATGTCGGCTGCCGTCGCATCACCGTCGGGCGCTGGGGCGTCTGCCGGGGCGGACGGACGGTGCTCAGCACCAGGTTCGGGGGTGTCGGGGGTATCACCCGTCACCTCGTCCGTGGATGCTGTGGCGCTTTCCTGGGTGGACTGGCCGCCGTCATCGCCAGGTTCGGGGGTGTCCCCCGTCGCATCACCCTCGGGCGCTGGGGCGTCTGCCGGAGCGGACGGGCCGCCGGGTTCCGGGACCTGGGAGGCGTCTGCCGCCTGGGGTGCAGCCTCGGCGCCCTCGTCGGGGACCGCCGCGTCGCCTTGTTGATCGTCCGCCATCGCCATCACCCCCGCGTCACAGCCTGCAGGCGTGGATCGTCGTGACCAAAATCGCCCTGGCGCCCACGTCCCACAAGGCGTCCATGACGCGCTGGGCGTCCGGCTTCGGGATCATCGCGCGGACGGCGACCCAACCATCGTCGGCCAACGACGAGACTGTCGGCGAATCGAGGCCGGGCGTGATCGCCATCGCGGCGGACAGGGCCGTGCGGGGCACGTTGTAATCGACCATCAGGTAGGTGCGGGCGGTGATGACGCCCGCCAGGCGCCGCATCAACAAATCCAAGCCGGCGGGCGTGTCCGCGCCACGCCGCTGGATCAGGATCGCCTCGGAGTCCAAGATGACCTCGCCGAACAGTTCCAGGCCCGCCTGCCGCAGCGTCGTCCCGGTTTCCACTACGTCGGCGATGACGTCGGCCACCCCCAGGCGCACCGAGCTTTCCACCGCGCCGTCCAGGGTGATCAGGCGCGCCTGGACGCCGTGGCGAGCCAGATAGCTGCCCACCAGGCCCGGATAGGACGTGGCCACGCGGCGCCCGCCCAGGTCGGCGACGCTCCAGGACTGCCCCGCCGGGGCCGCGAACCGGAAACTGGTCGCGCCGAAACCCAGCGCCATCACCTCGTCGGCGTCCGCTCCCGCGTCGAGCAGCATGTCCCGCCCGGTCACGCCCAGATCGAGCGTCCCCTCGCCCACGTACACGGCGATGTCGCGGGGCCGCAGGTAGTAGAACTCGACGTCGTTGTCCTTGTCGGCCAAGACGAGTTCTTTGGCGTCGGCTCGCTGCCGGTACCCGGCCTCGCGCAGCATTTGCGCGGCCGATTCGGACAGGGACCCCTTATTGGGCAGGGCAATTTTCAACATGTCGGCAAGGCCGCCTCACAGGTGTTCGTACACGTCGTCGAGGCTCAGCCCGAGCGCGATCATCATGACTTGGGTGTGGTAGAGCAACTGGCTGATCTCCGTGGCAGCCTGGGTTTTCGACTCGTATTCGGCGGCCATCCACACCTCGGCTGCCTCCTCCACGACTTTTTTCCCGATCGCATGGACGCCGCCGTCCAACTCCCGCACCGTTCCGGAACCTTCCGGACGGGTGCGCGCGCGGTCGCCCAGAACGGCGAAAAGCTCCTCGAAAGTCTGGCTCACCCTGGAATCTTATCGTCAATACCGAACGTCATAGGGCGACGCCCAGCAGCGCGTCGACGGCGTCGGCGATCGCTTGGCCCGCGCCCGCGTCGTTGCCCGGCTGGGCCGCCCAGGCATCCACGACGGCCAAGGCCGCCGGGGAGTCCAGGTCGTCGGCCAACGCCGTGCGCACCGCGTCGACCACCGGAGCCGCCGGCAAACCCGGGCGCGCCACCGCCGCCCGCCACGTCTCCAGCCGCGCCTGCGCCTGCGCCAACACGTCGGGGGTGTACTCCCAGTCTTCGCGGTAATGGTGGGCCAACAGCGCCAGGCGGACGGCCATCGGGTCGGCGCCGTCGTCGAGCAGGCGGTGGACGAACACCAGATTGCCGCGCGACTTGCTCATCTTCTCGCCGTCGAGGGCCACCATCGCCGTGTGCATGTAAGCGGCGGCGAATGGCTCTGAGGTGAGCACCTGGGCCTGGGCCGCGCACATCGGGTGGTGCGGGAACGCCAGGTCGATGCCGCCGGCCTGCACGTCGAAGGCCGGGCCCAGCGCGTCCACGGCGATCGCGGCGCATTCGATGTGCCAGCCGGGACGCCCGCGTCCCAACGGCGAATCCCACGCGGGCTCGCCGGGGCGTTCCGCACGCCACAGCAGCGGGTCGAGGCGGTGGCGTTTGCCCAGGCGGTCCGGGTCGCCGCCGTGGTCGGCGAACTGGCGCAGGTCGTCGTCCACGTCGCGTCCGTCGAGAAAACCGGGAGCTGCCTCTACCGAGAAATACCAATCCAGGTGGTCCGGGTCGTCCACCTGGTAGGCCACCCCGGCGGCTGCGAGATCCTGGATGCGGGCCACCACCAAGTCGAGGCTTTCCACGACACCCCGGTACGCCCTGGGCGGCAGCACCCGCAGGGCCTCCATGTCGTGGCGGAACAACTCGACCTGGCTGTCGGCCAACGCGCGCCAGTCGACGCCGGTGTCCTGGGCGCGCTCCAGCAGCGGGTCGTCCACGTCGGTGACGTTCTCCACGAAATCGACCACCAGTCCGGCGTCCCGCCAGGCCCGGTTGAGGAGGTCGACGGCCACATAGGTGAACGCGTGGCCCAGATGGGTCGCGTCGTAGGGGGTGATGCCGCAGGCGTACAGGCGCGCGGTCCCCGTGGATGGGCCGACGACCCGCATCGACTTGGTCGGCGAGTCGACGATCACCGGGCGGGTTCCCCGTCCTGGCACCGAAGGGATAGCGACGTCTTGCCATGCACGCATGGGGTCAGCATAGCTACCGGCGACAACGCGCCCGCGCGCCCGCCATGCGTCGCGCGTCGCACGGTTCACCCCCTCGAAATCGACCGTTTTCCGTCCATGTCACACCTAATGCCCGCGAATAGGTGAGTTCCGCCGTCGGAATTCCCACCGGCGTCGTAATATCTGCATGGGCTGTGCCGCGCACGCCCATGCCACGGCGTGCGAACGAGGAGAACGACATGAGCTGGCTTGAAGCGATTGTGCTGGGAATTGTGCAGGGCCTGACCGAATTCTTGCCGGTCTCGTCCAGCGCCCATATCTCGATCGTCGGGCAGCTTTTTTTCGGGAACGCAGACCCAGGGGCTGCCTTCACGGCGGTCATCCAATTGGGCACCGAAACCGCTGTCGTCGTCTATTTCGCCAAAGACATCGGGCGCATCATCTCCCACTGGTTCCTTTCCCTGTTCGGCAAAATCCCGCGCGACGACCTGGACGCGCGGATGGGCTGGTACGTCATCATCGGCTCGATACCCATCGTGGTCGCCGGGCTGTTGTTCCAAAATGCCATCAACACCAGCCTGCGCAACCTATGGATCACCGTCGCCATGATGGCCGGGTTCGGCATCGTCTTGTTATTGGTCGATATGTTCTCCCGCGAGGAATACCAACTCAAACACCTCAATTGGCTCGACGGCATCGCCTACGGATTCGCCCAGATGCTCGCGCTGATCCCCGGCGTCTCCCGCTCGGGCGCGACCATCGCCGGCGGCCTGTTCCTGGGCTACGACCGCGAGGCGGCGACGCGCTACTCGTTCCTGCTGGCCATCCCCGCCGTGTACGGCTCGGGGCTGTACGAACTCAAAGACGCCATCCACGTCGCGGGCACCCCGTGGCCGCAGATCGGTGTGGCCACCGTGTTGGCATTCGGCGTCGGGCTGGCGATCATCCACTGGTTCCTGAAGTTCGTCAGCACGCACTCGTTCAAGGTCTTCGTCTGGTACCGGCTGGCGGTCGCGGCGATCGTCGCCGGGCTGATCCTGGGCGGCGTGCTCACCGCGTGACGACATGGAGTACCGCACGGTGGGCGAATCCGGCCTGAAAGTCTCCAGGCTGGGGCTCGGCACGCTGACGTGGGGCGCGGGCATCCAGCCCAACGACGCCCGCAAACTGCTGCGGACGTTCGCCGACGCGGGCGGAACCCTGGTCGACACGGCGGCGGCTTACGGGGGCGGGGACGCGGAGCGGATCATCGGGCGCCTCATCCACACCGACCTGCGCCGCGACGACCTCGTCATCGCCACCAAGGGCGGTTTCGGCGTCCACGACGGGCAACGGGTCGTGGACACGTCGCGCCACGCGCTGCTGGCCGACCTGCGCGAATCGCTGCGACGGCTGCACACCGACCACGTCGACCTGTGGCAACTGCACGCCTGGGGGTCGGCCCCGCTGGAGGAATCGCTGGCAGCCATCGACACCGCCGTGAGCTCGGGCGACGCCCGGTACGCCGGGGTGTCGAATTTCGTCGGCTGGCAGACCGCCCAGGCCGCCACCTGGCAGACGGCCTTCCCCGGGCGCACGAGGCTCGCCAGCGCCCAGGTGGAATACTCGCTGCTGGCCCGCCGCGCCGAACTGGAGGTCGTCGGGGCCGTCCGGGCGTTCGGGATGGGGCTGTTCCCGTGGTCGCCGCTGGGGCGCGGCGTGCTGACCGGGAAATACCGGACGGGGACGCCGAAAGACTCGCGCGGGGCGTCGGATCATTTCTCGTGGTTCGTGGAGCCCTACCTGGCGCCGCGTTCGCGCTCCATCGTGGACGCCGTCGCGGTGGCCGCCGACGGGCTGGGGTTGACGCCGGCCCAGGTGGCGTTGCTGTGGGTGCGCGACGCGCCCGGCGTGACCGCTCCCCTGCTGGGCGCCCGCACCCCCGACCAGCTCCAGGCGTGCCTGGACGCCGAGGAGGCCGCGTTGCCCGTCCAGATCGTCCGGGCGCTGGACGACGTCTCCGGCGGGCCGAACGCCTGGCGCGAGCCCGTCGAGTAATAAGAGCCGGAGCCTATGAGGCCGCTTCGGCTGCCGCGGCTGCTTCGGCTTGCGCCTTCAGCGTCTCCATGTCGAGCCCGTTGACCTGGGTGATCACGCTGGTCAGGCCGGCGCGGTTGAGCGCTCCCGGCTGGGCGAACACCAGATAGCCGTCGCGGAACGCCATGAGCGTGGGCACCGACTGGATGCCCAGGCCCTGGGCCAGTTGCGGTTCGGCGTCGATGTCGACTTTGGCGAACACGGCGTCGGGGTACGAGTCCGACAGCGCGTCGAACACGGGGCTGAACATGCGGCACGGCCCGCACCAAGCGGCCCAGAAGTCCACGAACACGGTGCCCTTGGTGACGGTCTCGTCAAAGGTCTGCGTGGTCAGCGCGATGGTACTCATCTTGGTTCTCCTCTTGTCGCGGCCCTTGGAGCCGTATTCGTTAGCAACGTTTCCGGCGAGGGTCCGTATTCCATCACCGCTTGACGACGATGACGATGACGGCTGCCGCGACGGCGACAACACCCGCTCCGGCCCACGCGGCGATCGTCAACGGAGACTGGGGCGTCGGCTCCTGCGTGATCGTCACGTCGTCACCGCTGCCGGCGTCCGAGGCGGACGGGCTGGGCGAGGCGGACGACGGCGCAACCGAGGCGGAAACCGGCGCCGGGCTCACGGGCGCGGCCTGTGCCGCGCCAGCGCCCCACGCGCCTGCGACGGCTATCCAGCCTGCCGCGAAAACCGCCACCCCAACGCGTTGCCATCGTGCCATGGGCGCCAGTCTACCGTCGGCCCCTAGACGGTTGATTCCAAGGAGTGCGGGGTGGCCGTGCCCTGGCGCACCCGCCACGATGCCGCACACGCCCCGGTGGGCACCTCGTCAAGATTCCGTCAACAATCCCCCGCCCGGCGCGGTTGCCGTTGCGCCGCGAATCGCGTCCGCCATAGACTGACCGACGGTCGGTCAATGAAAGGGGGCGGCCACAGTGCCACGGGTGACCAAGCGTCCGGAAGTGCGGCGCGAGGAGTTGCTGGACACCGCGTTGCGGTTGAGCGGCGAAGTCGGCTTCGACGAAATGTCCGTCGAGTCGGTGACGCACGCCGCAGGCGTGGCGAAGGGCACGTTCTACCACTATTTCAAGTCGAAAGACGACCTCCAGTACCAGTTGGCCAAGCGTTTCGGGGACGGGTTGTTCGGCGCGTTGAGCGCCACCGCCGCCACCGCCCAGGGCTCGGCCACCGAACGCCTGCGCGCGTTGATGGACGCGTCCGCCGCCTACAAACTGGCAGCCGGATCGGATCTGAACGAACGCGGCGGCACCGTCATGCTGATCCTGTTCCTCTACCACCCCCGCAACGCGTCCCTGCGCCGCGACCTGCTCGCGATGTGGGAAACGTCGACGCGGACCTTCCTGCGCCCCGTGATCGCGGCGGGCGTGGCCGACGGTTCGTTCGACCTCGTCGACGTGGAGTCCGCCGTCGACCTCATCATCGGATTGTGGTTCGACTATGCCGACCGGCTGTGGCTGCGCGGCGCGAGGGCGTCGGACACCCACAGCTTCGTCGACATCATGATCGCCGGGTCGAAGGCCATGGCCCAGGCCCAGGAGCGCATCCTGTGCGTGCCCGCCGGAACCTTCACCCTCCAAGTCGACGCGTCCATGTCCGACGCGCTCGTCTACGTCTATGACAACGTCGTGTCAGCCCTCAGCCTCCCGGCCACATGAAACGCCCAGGCTGCGGGCGATAAGCGACCTCACCACACGCTTTCCCCTATTACCTTTTCCACCCAATTGAAAGGAAAACCATGTCTGACAACGCTATTGAAGTTGTCGGTCTCGTCAAGCACTTCGGGCAGGTCAAAGCCGTCGACGGCCTCGACCTGGCCGTGGGCACTGGCCAGGTCGCCGGCTTCCTCGGCCCCAACGGGGCGGGGAAGACGACCACCATCCGCGTCCTGCTGGGCCTGCTGAAATCCGACGGCGGCAAAGCCACCGTGCTGGGCGGCAACCCGTGGACCGACGCGGTGAGCCTCCACCGGCGGCTCGTGTACGTCCCCGGTGACGTGGCCCTGTGGCCCAACCTGACCGGCGGGCAGATCATCGACGTGCTCGGCCACCTGGCCGGCGGCATCGAGAAGGCCCGCAAACAGGAGATGCTGGAACGGTTCGAACTCGACCCGACCAAGAAGGCGCGCACCTATTCCAAGGGCAACCGCCAGAAAGTCGCCCTCGTCGCGGCCCTGGCGTCCCGCGCCGAATTGCTGGTGCTCGACGAGCCGACCAGCGGGCTGGACCCCCTGATGGAACGCCAGTTCCAACAGTGCGTCACGCAAGTCAAGGCCGAGGGCCGTTCGGTCTTGCTGTCCAGCCACATCTTCGCCGAGGTCGAAACCTTGGCCGACACGATCTGCATCATCCGCGAGGGTCACACGATCGAGCAGGGCACCCTGGCGTCGATGCGGCACCTGGCCATGACCGAAATCAAGGCCGAAGTCGACCACGGCGCCGAGGCGCTGGGCCAACTGCCCGGCATCCACAATCTGCAGATTGACGCCAGCCACGTCAGCTTCTCGGCGGACTCCGACGCCTTGCCGACGGCCCTGGCCGCCCTGGGCAACCTCCAGCCGCGCGCCATGACGGCCAACCCGCCGAGCCTGGAAGAAATCTTCTTGAGCCAATACCAGTCCGACGTGGCGAAGGCCGAGGCCGCGAAATGAGTGACGCCGCAGCGGTCGCTGTGCCGCGCCTGGGCAGCCAGCGCCAGTCGCTGGCCAACCTGGGCACCTTCTGGGTGTTCACCCTCAAGCGCAACTGGGTCCGTTTCATCGTCTGGTTGCTCATCATCGTCGGGATGATGGGCTACATCGGCAATTTCTACCAGTCGACGTTCATGGTGGCGCCGAAGCCGGGCCAGCCCTCGGCGCTGGACGATTTCCTGTCCACGGTCAACACGCCGTCGCTGACGGCGATGGTCGGCATCATCTCGAACCCGGGGTCCATCCTCGGCGCGGTGTGGTGCAAGTACTTCATGTTCGGCTCGCTGATGCTCGGCATCGGCATCTTGTTCCTGATGACCCGCAACCTTCGGGCCGACGAGGACCAAGGGCGGGCCGAACTGGTCCGTTCGACCCCCCTGGGCATCCACGCCCGGCTGATGTCGTCGGTCATCTGGATGTCGGTGGTCTCCTTGGTCACCGGCCTGCTCGCCGGGGCCGTCCTGGCGGCAATGAACCTGACATCGGTCGTCCAGGCCGATGGCACGACCACGCAGGTCCTGACCCAGGCGCAAGGCGCGCAAGGGGCGATGCTGATGGGGCTGTCGATGGGCCTGGTCGGCCTGCTCGGCGTCGGCATCGGCGCGATCACCAACGAACTGGCGCCGTCGTCGTGGGCGGCCAACGCCATCGGCATCGCCGTCTTCGGCGTTTTCTACGTGCTGCGCGCCTTCGGCGATCTCGGCACCCAGGCGTTGGTGTGGGTCTCCCCGCTCGGCTGGGCGCAGAAAACCGATCCCTGGGGCGCCGACCGTTGGTGGCTGGTGGCCGTCATGATCGTCTTCGTCGCCATCCTGGTCGGCGTCGCCTGGGCCATCCAGTCCCACCGCGACCTGGACGCCTCCCTGGTGCCGGCCCGCCGTGGCAAGGCCAATGCGTCGGGCTTCATCCAGATCGTCTGGGGCCTGGGAACCCGCCTCCAGCGCGGCTCACTCATCGTCTGGGTGATCGCCATCTTTGTGTTCAGCCTCTTGATCGGGTCCATCTTGCAGAACATGGCCGACATGTTGAGCCAGGCCAACCTGGGCGGCAACCTCGGCGATCTGCTCAGCGGCGGGCTCAAGGCTCTGGCCGGAAACCTGCTCATCCCGATGATCGCCTTGGCCATCGGCGTATTCTCGGCCCAGTCGGCCACGACCCTGCGCACCGACGAGGCGCGCGGCGTCCTGGAGTCCCAATTGGCCGGCGGGGTCTCCCGCGTGTCCTGGGCGCTGCAACGCCTGGCCGTCACCCTCGTCGGGCTGGTCGTGCTGCTGTTGCTGGCTGGCCTGCTCATCGGCTCGCAGTACGCCACGCAGGTTCCGGGCGCGTCGGCCCTCGACATCGTGGCGGCGTTCTTGGCCTACCTCCCGGCGTGCCTACTGCTCGCCTCGATCTTCGTCCTCGGCTTCGGCTGGTGG
>Ga0123357_10014030_pt1 | contig 10438 bp, 3 predicted proteins | sample TergutEmb28metaG_FD_89873 | JGI IMG/M metagenome (GOLD analysis project Ga0123357, IMG submission 89873) | Embiratermes neotenicus P4 segment gut microbial communities from Petit-Saut dam, French Guiana - Emb289 P4 | ecosystem: Host-associated > Arthropoda: Insects > Digestive system > Gut ...
ATCCCGTTACAGGCCCGGTGTGGCCCAGAGGGTGGGTAGAGGTATAGCTCTACTCTTCCATGACCGCGGCACTAGAAGGGGGTGAGTGGTCAGCAGCACGCCCCGTCCGCACTTTACCCCCGGGAAAGGCCCGGTACCCATTTTACAGGAGGCCCATTTTTGTTAACGTTATCAAAAATTGTAACGCTGCAAAAATGTTGCAGTTATGTCTTAGAGATGTCGTAGACGGAATCTGTTCTTTGGTAGTAATTTTTTCAACAACAACAACAACAACAACATAATAATAATAATAATAATAATAGGGTTAAAATTAAACAACGAACACCGGTATGGCCATGTACCAAAATCAGTCTAAACAAGTCACGAAGGTAAGGTAACCATATTATGGAACCAACAAGTCCGAACCGACAGAACTATTCCTAACAATAAACTGGACATCATAATCCGTAATAATGAACAAGGAACATGCATGTTAATAGATGCTGCAATTCTTGGAGACGGAAATGTGATCAAGAAAGATGCCGAGAAGATTTTTAAAAATGTAAAGACCTCACAATAGAAATTCAGTGCGTGTGGAATGTGGAAGCAAAAGTGATACCGGTAATAACGGGGGCAACTGGAACCATTTCAAAATCACATAGGTAGTACCTGAGCAACACGCCAGGAAAGCACGCAATTAAGGAACTGCAAAAAACAGCCATATTGGGCACTGCACACACACTGCGGAAAGTGCTAATGCAAAAGTACAAAACATATTTCACGGGCGAAATAACATTACATGTAGCATAAATTGTACATACAAAACAGCTGCATCACTGTGTGCCATAGAAATGTGTTTGTTTTAGGTATGTAATTGTAAAAGCCGTGCATAAAGGTGGTGATGATGATGATGATGAAGATAATAATAATGATAATAATGTGATTTGAAAACCATAAGCATTACGTCTTTGCTATTATGGGATGTTACGCGGCCTAGGTTGGTAGTTGGTTACCGACGCTTCGTGGCATCCTATGGCTCTCATCTTTAGCAGTCAGGCAGTCCAAGACAAATTCTTCTTGGAATGTGTGAAAGTACAGGAGATTTTTGACATTATTGAATGTGCTATTACGCATATATATTAATTGCGAATGTTCAGCGATGGTGGTTATGATGTTTCTCTGTCATCACGTTAAGACCTCGAGTATTATATTGGAAATAAATATACAGTGTGATCGAAAAGTCTCTGTGCACCTGACGACAGCAGTACACAGTACAGGTACACAGAGACTTTTTGATCGCCCTGTATTTAGATTTACAATAACTGTTATTTTTTTTCTTTTTTTTCCCCCCATTGTGGAAAAGGTGGGGTATGGATTCTCGGAAAACAGCGGCTGTTTTACCGATCAGGGAATAGGAGAATGTTGAGAATTTCTGCTGTACGTGACGCCAAGGTCTTCTTCTGTCTAGACGACACGTGTGAAAGATAACTTGTGTTATTCCGTGCGAACAGAATGTGTGAGCCCGTTGTACCTTTGCATGGGGGATGGGGGAGCATACTTGGCTGCACTGAGCCTGTAGTTGATGCTGCAGTAAGTACTCGGGGTTATTCGCTAGCCCATAGTTCTAAAAAGCGTGTGGCTTTTGTTTGAAAACTTCAACTGTTTTGGACCTCGTAGGACAAAAGAATGCTTTCTAGCCAGAGTGCACAATGAATTGTGCTAAAATAGCAAATATAAAAATATATCTCGCGGCCTGGACGTAACGTAATGTTTTAAATGTATGTGCATATATTCATTTCTTGTGTGCGTATGTAATGTATGTGTATATGTATGTGTGTATGTACGTGTGTATGTATTTTGTGTTAAATATGCCATTATTTTGTATGCTCAGCATGATTTTCATTCATGTTCGTTTTATATTCCCCGGTGTTATTCGCAGAACAAATTTGAGAGATAGAGACGTATTGGGTGGCAGCAGTACATGACTTCAAAAAAGTACACATACCAGCGGTGCTCGTATTGAAAATGCGTATTGTAATTTTTTTTTTTAATTTACCATTTCCACTGATAAGAACGGAACTTTTAAATTTATTTAGAAAATGTGTTTAATTTTTGCGTGTTTCTTTTGTTGGAACTATGCGTATTGTTAAATGTACATTTTGTTGCATTTTATTAATGTTTCTGTCCGTCTGTCAGCTCGGTTTACAGGGTTAGCTAGGAAATACCCGTATTTCTTGTGGGCTATGTCAGCGCTGCTGGAAATGTACGGAGCAAGAAAAATTTTGTAAAACATCTTGAAGAACCAAATTAATCAACAAGCATGATGTGAATGATACATAATTTCCTGTGCCTTACACCGTGGAGAGTGCTGTGGTGCACTACACTGATAGGTGTATTTGACACTGAGAATTCTAACTGCACTCGTCCATGAAAACTAAAATAGTTGTTCAGCTAGTCAAGATTTCCCCCGCCCTCCCGTGGAACTCGGAACATTCATTATCGTGTTTACAAGAGCCACCATTGTTTAGTATTGTAATTGATATTAATCACAGAGAGTAACTGCCTAGAAAGGCGTTTGAATAAATTAGCTGTTTTTAAAACCTGTAATGCCAAGGATACTTTAATTGTACGTGATTAATGAGGCTTACTGTGATAGGTTTGCATGATTTGTTTATGAGTCAGGCAGAACATATCTGTGTGAGTGTGTTTTGGTGTGTGAATGACTGGAAGATAAACTTCTGAGGTGAAGTAAAGGTAAAGTTGTGCCTGTGCTCAAGTAAGTACTGCGCCAATCACTTCCACAAGGTGGAAGTGATTGGCCAGCTTCACACCTCAGCCGCTTACTCACAAGGACAGGGACACCATTACCCGTTAAATAACAGGCTGGAAAAGTCTGTTCCATTTGGTATTTTGAAGTAATAATACTGGTACGTCGATCAGCATAGTGTTTTGATTTACTAAGGAAAGACAGGCTCGATTCGCCTGAAAAGCACACGTCTTTGTGAGCATTGTCGTTCTAACGGTGAGATTCCTGCGGCTTCCTGAAATATGTCTGTCTCCCTTGAGAAGGCCGCCTCTGTCACATCTCGTCGAAGTTATGTTGTGATGAGAAAATAAAAATTGCATGCCCGAGGTGTTGCTGGTTATAACTTTCTCTTTCATGCTTTAGTTAGGAATACAGAGTAAATATGGCGTATATCTGTAGCTTGTGTTGTGCAAGTGACTGAACTTAGCGTAATGTGTCGTATTATACAGAATGTGGGTGGGAGGACAGAGGGAAGTTACGAAGTAACGCAGGAAGGATAATCGATCACTGATCCGAGTTCTGAACCTGGAACCTTCGAATACGAGGCAGTTGTCCTACCCTTTAAGTTGTGGGTCTGTCAGTCTGTCTGTCTGTCTGTCTGTCTGCAAATAGTTTCACTGTAGTGTCACTGTCATTGCCCTTGTCATGCTGGTCGAATTAACTGGACAAACAAGTGGGTGCTCCTTTCTTTCAGTCCATAAGACCGTACAGAATTGCCTGTTAATGCTGGACACCAGACTTGAATACGTAACCAAGCGTAAGGATCGATGTGACCAAATCCACTTATCCTTAGGAGATAGTAGAATTTTTATATTGCCGTGTTAGAAAGGTGTCTGCGTAGGTTAAGTCTAATTTCGTTCAGCAGTTCGACATATTGTCACATTTTGTCCATAGCACTTTGAGTAGTTGCGACGCTGGAAGTTTAAAGAACTGTTTGTATTTTCAGGCTCATCCGACTGTAGCATAGGTGTATGGGCCCGATTGGTGTTGTTTTGGTGTTAGTTCATTTTCCCTCCATCACGGGTACATCTGCGCAAATTCTTGAGCAATTTACATACACAATATTTTGCTTCGGAGATTATCTTTAATTTGTATATCTTTATAGTCATATCGTGGGCCGGCTAGCTCAGTCGGTATAGCGACTGACTACAGGCTGGACGGTCCGGGGATCGAATCCCGGTGGGAACGAGATTTTCCGCCCGTCCAGACCGGCCCTGGGGCCCACCCAGCCTCATGTAAAACGAGTACCGGGTCTTTCCCGGGGGTAAAGTGCGGTAGGGGCGTGCTGCTGACCACTGCCCCCCTTCTAGTGCCGCGGTCATGGAAGAGTAGAGCTATACCTCCACCTACCCTCTGGGCCACACCAGGCCTATAACGGGATCACTTTACCCTTACCTTTTTATATTCATATCATCCAGGAATCCACCTTTTCAGAGTAACCGATAGTTGTGTGTGTTTTGATACTGGTTAAAGATGGCGTTAGATGGACCATTTACAGTTCCTTTGGAAGCGTTACTACAATCTGCGAGGAGCCCAGAGCCGCTGAAGGTCCCCGCCCCAGGGAGTTTGAAACAAGAAGAATGATGGCAAACGTGACAGGAAGGAAGATAAAAGGAAGGCAATAAGTAAAAGATAACAGCTGCCGTTGGAACTCAAGTTGTTTCCCTTGACCGCTGTGTGGGATGGACTGGACGGCTGTAGGAAAGTGAAACCTTTTGGACGTGTTTTTCATCACTGTGTCATTAGGCTTATTAACGGAGAAGTCATCCAATACAAGTTCTCGATATACAGTATGCACCTTTACGGATCTGAGTGAAATGCGACATATACGTAACTGCGGAATTGTGATTTCGTGGAAGTATGTGCATTGAAAGCCATTCTGCACATAAGGGTCTTAATTTATTTTTACCTGTATTTCTTAGCGGATTTAGGTGCTGTTAGATGTGTTGAAGCTATACACGGTGCGGTTGAGAAAATAAAAGCTTCATGAAAATCGCTGCAGTGAAATCCAAACATTACGTAAGAGCCCAATTGAAATCTTGCTCGTATTGTTTAGATTTTTCAGCCCAGCTAGATAAAACTTACTCTCGCTCAACAGAGTCTTGTAAAGAATCTCCATACCGAATTTCATGAAAATCCCAAACACGGTTTGATCGCTGACACTGGGTCACGGACGGAAGGAAGTGGTCATCACATAAAGCGTTTTCCTTCCTTCCTTCCTTACTTCATAAAGAACGCCTAAATGGATGCTGTTTGTGACGATATTATGAATGACATTCGTGCTGTTAAAATAAATTGCTCGGAATAAGCTGATTGCGCTTGCAAACCGTGTAAACAGTCCGTGTCTCTCAGTAGTAGGGTAGGGCGGTAGAGGAAGTGCGGGACTAGCAAACAGGGCGGTGTGTAGTGTGACATTTCTGTACATTACCGTTCCTTCAGAGGAAATTAATACACATTTTTCACCGCGCTGAATATTTTCTTACAAGCAGCGGGAAATTAAACAGTGGAACATTTGGCTCTGATCGGGAAGCAGCTTCGGAGAAATAAGTAACATTTTGTATTGTAACATTGTAACAATGTTTCATGGCGTTTTTTACATTCAGAATGTCATCCCTTTTCGCAGTGCACTCACAAATTTTATTTCATTCACGCCCATAGAGAAACTTACAAATCCTGGTATTTAGGGTTTGTTATTTTTAAGGGTGCCATAAACGTTTTCCTACGCGCAGCTAAAGGCGTGTAGATTAATTCAGTACTCGGAATGGACTTTAATGTCTGCCCGTAAAACTCAAGTTGCACGTATTGTTTGAAATTCTTGCAAAGTTAATAGTTCCGTTCAAGTACAACATTTTGTTAGTGTCAGTGACGAAAATATATTTGTACAGGTGGAATGTTTCGTAGCTGCTCGGTAAGGGGTAAGCGCCTGTATTCTTAAATGTATATATGATGTGTGGCTGTTTGGCTCTGTGTCTGCAGTCGACAATGAACTTCAGAAGACGGCCCCCAACATAAAACCGTGACTCTTATATCGTTGTTACGTTTGCAAAAAAGAAGTGTCATTCCGACAGATTTGAAGCCATTTTCACATGTCTTTTAAATATATCCCTTGAATTTTCAGCCCGTAATCCAGTAGTGTTATTGTTAATTGTCTTCACTTCTCATACAAAGGAAAGGTATAAATTTCACCCTAGAAGAGGCCATGAACGCCCAGATGGGAATTAGACTCTTTCTCTAACCTCGTCTCTAGAGGGAGGTGGGTGGTCAACGCCACGCGCCGGCCTTCTTACGCCTTGGAAAGAGGCCCGCACTCGTACAAGACTGCGTGGGCCCCAGGACGGGTGCGGGAAGTGTCGCCTCCCACCGGGATTCAATCCATGAACCTTCCAGCTCGCAAGGTTTTACTATCCCGACTTCACTTCTGATACTCAACTCTGAAATTGTCACCACTCCTTTAAAACGCATTTGCACGTAAAAGAGGACATTGCAAACTTTACCTGACTAGGTGAGTGAAGACGCTTGAATATGTCAGTGCTGTGGAAACGCGTTGGACTTGTACGAGCTGGAGTTGGCGGTGTGGTGTTTGTCACGTTTCGAAGAACCACGACTTGTAAACAAAGCGTATTCTAAGGGACTCAAGCGCATTATGTGTGATTCCAGGTTTTCGCCTCTGTTGTTCAAATGATGGTTTCCTTTTTAGGGGGTTATGCAGCCTGTAGTAAAGTTTTGTCCCGAAGTTTCGAGTAATGTGCCGCTTTCATTTTTAGAGCGACCAAATGTAATTCACCATCCACCTGAACCAGATTCGGTCACCCTGAAGAGGGATGCAATACGTTTCTCCTCATCGTCGGATAAAATCCTTAATACACGGTGTAAACTCCGCCTCCCCCCGTAAAAAAGGTGAATCGTTTCAAGTAATTGCTATTTTTGTGTAAGTGAACAGACGGACTGGGAATTCGCCTCTGAAAGTGTGAGACTTGTGAACATTAACTTTTCTGATAATGGAAAACAGTCTGTACCAGAAGTGAAAGGGAGATTGCTTTTTTTGCTCCGTTTTGTTATGTAACTGGCTGCACTTGCCGATATGCATAATTAATTCTGTTGTTTGTTTCCTGTATGGTAATCTGCCAGTTACGCTACGAGGCTTTAGGTTCATTTCGTTTGATCATATAAGAATCTCATGGAGTTGGGACGTGTGTACTCCGCAGTAAATGGGAATGAGTGTAATTTCCCACATCACGCCAATATTCATATTCACGTCCGTCCTGTAACAGTAGGGTCGCATTGCATGTATGTATAGTGTTTATAATTTTGAATGTCATGGTTTTGTTTTTGTTGTTTGGTCTTTTGAAGACGAAAGTTAAACTGAAATTATTTAAAGATTTAGTTAGTTCCGCGGAGTGAACACACACTATCGATAAGGAATTACCACTACACGCTGCGTAATGACCCAGAAGAGCGCATTTCTCATATACACCGCTGCCGAAGCCTGAAATCACGCACTCCGTCCCGGTTATTACAACGAATCATTTAGTGCTGTGCACGGAAATATTCCCTGTTTGTTCAGAGACCTTTACACAACACACAATGCACTGTGTGGGCAGAACGTAGATTTTTTTTTTTTTAATTTTAAGCCTCATGGTACACAAAATAACCGCTTGATTGTAAAGGTTAAGGAATCTTCGTACCCGTATCTGCGTTGTTCACATATTGCTATACCTTGTTATTTTTGTCAAGGCCTCACTATCAAAATGCCATGTAATCTGCAACATAACACGCATTATATGGTGACTGTGTCCATCGCAGTTACATAATCCTAAAAAGAGTTACGTAATGTCGAGTGTTACATAAGGTGAGACGTTTGATCAGATTGTGCTTTGTCAAGGTCATAACTTGGAAAATGCTATTGCACGTAATTGTGTCGCAGTAGCAACTGTATCCACAAAATCAACAAAAAAATGTTCTGGAATGAAACGCGATAGAAAATATTATGGTATGAACTTTATTCTGTGTTTACTGTGTGGACCTGTTGAGTCTTTTCAAGTCTGTTTTTAAACATGAACTTGCATGTCTTCAGCACCTATGCGCCTGACTTCAAAGCGGCAAAATCTCCTCTTTGAATTGAATGCTCTGAGATCTACGGACACACAGTATGTGTAGAATTGTTGGTGACTGATAAATCTGTATTTCTGAATTGTCTGGTACTTTTTAGCCTTGTTTCTTTATTGTGTGATGAAAGATAGGTTTATGAAATCTTATTTCGGGGTTTGAATCCCCGCTGATACATTCTGATTCAACTGAAACGTGGTACCATCATGTACATGAGAGTACTGAAGATGGTGTATCTTTGTAAGATACTTTATCAGCGTATAAAGCTTAGGAAGCGTAGGAAGCAAAGAACGGATGTCGGGAAGTATTCCGTTGTCAATAGAACCTTTAAAAACTGGAACCAACTACGTGAAGCGGTTGGGACTTTCCGTGCTAAACCTAAAATTTTTAGAAAGAGAGTTGGGAAAGCAGGTATAAAGGGGGTGAAGCGAAAGGAATAGAACTGTGGCGAAAATCGTCTAAAAGTGCAGTGAATTGAAGTGAGGTGAAGTGTAGTGATGCGAGGTGGAATAGAGCGGTAGGAAATTTAGATGGGGTGAAGCCAAATGAGAAGGTAGTAAAGTGTAGTGAAGTGTAGTTGGGTGAAGTTTAAATGGGAAGAAGTGATGTGTCGACAAGTGTAGTGAATTGTAGTGAAGTGAATAGAAGGTCTTAGAAACAGGGTGTCTATCAGTATTAGAACATGTACAGACAATATGAAGTTTGCTGCTTCTTTCATATTCTTTTGGTTCTGTTGTGTATCATTGTACATGTGGCTGTGTGTTTTGTATGATTCTGTTTAATTTTGTAAATTACGTATTCTTATTGTTATGTTTATGTATTATTATTGTTATGTATGTTCCGTTCAAGTTATTCAGTTTCATTGTGTTGTCCTGTGTTTTGTTTGCGTGTAAATGTGTACTGTTCTTCTGCCACCGGGTGCCGACCAATTGCAGTTAACAAATGTATCATATCATGTATCATATCATATATATCATATAACATAGCAGTTCTGTTACCCAGAAAATGGAGGCAGCGCGGTTTTTTTTTAGAAATGTCGCTTCCTACCCACAGTTTTTTTGTTTGTAAAAACCTGATATTGCCAATTGATTTGTAGAAGTATGCGTTACAAGTTATTCCTATATCGGCATGTTTTAATTTTTGGTACTGATTATATTTTTGCTCGGGTTTAATTGCAATGAATGGTATTTAAACTTCTGTACGTTGTTACATGTGCAGGAAATCAATTAAATTCAGTCGCAGTGGCTACCCCGGACACCGAGAGACACTGTTTTCTTCTGTTTTTTTCTCCGTAACACAAATTTGTATGCAGAGTCGTTCGTTACCATATGGACAGATTGGATTTTTTATTGCCCCCTCCAGACAATTTTGCTAATGAGCAGATTGTGTCGCTGTGCAAGATAAGAGTGCTGGCCTGGAGTTTTTTTTTTTTTGTTGCAGTCATTCAACCCTTAATTTCCTTTTAAACCCTTTTAGAAAGCGCGTTGTTTAATTTTGTGTGTGAACATGGCTGCAGCCAGCTGTAATAAAAGCTTTTGCGCTACAGCCCTGGTCTTACAGCGCACCAGGCTGTTGCCTGTCCTTTTGGATACTAAATTGAGTACAGTTGTCGGAATTAAATGACATTAGTTCTGGTATTAACGATAACTGTGATGGATCCGACTTTATATCCTGTTCAGTGTTGTGGTCTGTAAGGCCTAATGTTGAATAGTATTATTGTGGAACTGTTTTGTCGCGTTATTTTGTTATTGCCCTTCATTGACTGTTTATTAATTTCTTCAATTTATTATTATTATTATTATCATCATCATCATCATCATCATCGAATTTCTCACTTCTCAGCTTTGGCTGGGAAATATTCACCTATCCTGGGATGTAGTAATCAACAGGATTAGGCTCGGTGGTCTTATTTGTAGTTTTAAAAGTTTCTTACAATTGAACATGTGCCAAGAATTACAGATTTTTACAGTTGTATACATGTATTCGGGTGCAAGTTAAGTCTTGATAGACTTTGTGATAGTGACTTTGGAATTACTTCCGTATATGATATTACTATCGGGATCACTTGTGCTGCCTTTTGCTTCCACATAGCACATATTTCATTCGCCGGTTCTTGGTACTTGTTTTGTTTGTCGGTTATTGTTTTGGCGAGATTATGTGTATTTGGAACAGCTATGTCTATCAAAAAGGTGTTCTTTGTTTTCTTATTCATAAAAGTTTTGTCAGGTCGATTAAAAGCTATTGTTTTGTCCGTAATATGCTGCGATTCCAGTACAGCTTCAAATTTTCATTCTCCATACTTATAATACGGACTTTTATCGTCAATCAATTCAGCTGCTTTTCCAGTTTCTGATGGATAATTTTGACTAGTCCATCATGTCTCTTTACATACTCGGTAGGTGCTAGTTGTTCACATGCTGCAGTCATGTGTTGGATTGTCTCCGATTCTTTTCCACATCTTCTGCATAGCTCTTTGGTGTCTGGCTGCTTCAAAATATATTTCTTGTAGTTTCTTGTTAGTATGACTTGGTCCTGTATTACTGTAAA
>Ga0123357_10014031_pt1 | contig 10438 bp, 7 predicted proteins | sample TergutEmb28metaG_FD_89873 | JGI IMG/M metagenome (GOLD analysis project Ga0123357, IMG submission 89873) | Embiratermes neotenicus P4 segment gut microbial communities from Petit-Saut dam, French Guiana - Emb289 P4 | ecosystem: Host-associated > Arthropoda: Insects > Digestive system > Gut ...
CGCGCATTGAATCAGTTCGGATATGCGCGTGGAAGAAATTGGAGAGAAGGATCGCCTTGCGGAAAAATCCGAAATTGCGTGAAAATTCAATTGGATATCAATTTTGGGATAGACACTATCTAGGTGTCGCGGCTGCTATTTCTTGTTGCATGATGGAGCGGCGTGTCAGGGCTGCGGTGCGGCGTTCAATTTTATCGCGCAACATCGTTGGCGCAACGGCTGTCAACGATGAACGCACCTCGACAAAAGGCCACCGAAATGGTCCATATATAAAGAGATGGGTTACCCCCTCAAGGAGGCCCAGGATCATGTTTGATCTCGATGACCCAGCACACACTGGTCACTGGTCACTGGTCACTGGTCAGTTGCCGCGCGTGCGAGATCGGAGGTGGCGGACCTGATCCATTCGCTGATGCAGGATACGGATGATCGCGATCCCATAGGTCGCCGGGCGGAAATATATGAAGTGCTCGCCGACAATCGAGCGACGATACCCCGACCGTATTGCGGAGCAGTCCTTGGCGCGTTGTGGCGCAGCAGCGAGGCAGGCACAGGCTGTTTCGATAAGATCCGTATGGCGCAATGCCTGAGCCAGACTCCAGTGCTCAACAGTATATTCAAATATATCGTCAAGATCACATTGGGTCTTCCGGCTAAGTCGGTACTCAGCCATGCTCAGCCACTTTGTGCCGCTTGAACGCTGCGAAATCGAATCGTTCCGGCTCGCCGCTCTCCTCACCTTCGATGAGAAATTGCCGGATTGTCTCGATGTGGAAGCTGCGGTCCTGCTCGCACCGGATCAGGTCGCGGATCGCCTCACTGTCATTGGTGTACTGTCCGGCAGCGATTCGCGATGCAATCCATGCATCCTGCTGCTCCGTGATCGTAATCGTCTTGCGAACGGTTCCCATGTTCCCAACCTCCGCAACCAGACAGGGATGAAATAATCATACTATTTGTGCAATTTAGTGCATCGCCGGCGGTCATGCAAGGCAATCCCTGTATCATCTTTCGTCTTTTGTTCCTCTTCCAGATGATGCGATGCGAAAATCGGATATTGCTGCCGATTTTCAGATCCGGTGGGCTCCTCTTCCACCATCCAGCCAACGCCAAATTCCACGGATGCTGGCCCGTTCATTGTTCATTGAAACAACATGTTTTCCGTGACTTTAAAGGGAGCCAGAGGGTCATCTGGTCGAGGCTGATCAATTATCTGTCTCCCCCACATTTGCGTCTTTCAGCGCGCCAAAGCTGAGCCGGATGCAGCCAGGCTCTGTGCCTCCCATCGCCTGCCCAAAAGACAACAGGGGAGCCGATTGCTGCCCTGGCTCGGGTGCAGCTCGCGGTCCGACCTTCCCTGATCAGAGCGGGAAGCGGACCCGTAAATATCAGACTCCTGTCTCTTGAAGTCTCCAGCCGCCACTTCCGTGCGTGCAGCCGGGATCCGAGGGATTCTGACAACCTTCGATAACCCGACACCAGCGATATTCGCTTTTGGAAGCTCGTTTGGCGCACTTTTGAGTATGCGGAATTTTCCGTCGTGCACCCCTAGCGCGGCTATGATAGCGACCAGACGTCCTCGCGTGTGTTTACGACGGCGCACGATAAGCGCCTTCCTTGTCGTCCCACTGCAGCCGGTGGCGATGCTCATTGAGCCAGGCGCGCACGTCAGCCTGCCTCTGTGAACCAGCAAGCCATGTCCGGGGTGCCCGATCTTTTAACGCTTCCGGCATCGGCAGAACTGTTTTGGCTGCTTTCACCTTTCACCGCAAAGACCAGACAGTAACCTGCACCATGGTCTGTGACAGATGGCTGTTCAGGGAGATGATCGAGAATCACATCCGCGATTTCGAGATTTCGGGAAAACAGTCGTGGCAAAGGAAATATCTTCACATCAAGCGGATCGGATGCATCGTGGAATTGCTCCCAAAGCCGCATCGCATGGTTGCGGTAGGTGATAAAACCGTCAGCGACCTCAGGTGGAGAAAAATGGCTGGCGACCATAAGTTGGGATGTTGGACATTGTGCACTGAAGAGGAAGCATCCGGAGATATCAGAGCGGAAGGATGCGCTTTTCGATCGCCTTTTCTCGTTCCTCCGCCTGCAATTCGAGATTCCTCAGCCGACGCGCCTCAAACCATTTCGACAGTGATCTCATCGTGTGCCGCTTCCAAAGGACTTGAACTCAATTCACAGAATACCCTGGGACTACCTTTACTTGTCCGGCGGCTGCGCACCCGCTGCAGCCCCGACAAGGCGCCGATCCGCATCGGAACCTCCGCCACCATGCCAAGTTGAGGGCTCGGATGGTGATCCCACCGCGGCTGTGCCCAGGGTTGGCTCGCGGCGGTTTGGAACCCGGATCGGTGCCGAATTGGTCATTGACGAATCACTGCAGAGGGCGACCGATGATGCGCTCAAACTCGAGGACGTCCGATCGAAACCCGCCTCCGTCCGGACATCTCCGTTACCTGAGGTGCTGACGGATGCGGTGTTGAGGCAGCATCCGCAGCAGGTCTGGACGGAACTTGCAATCGGGCGCGACGATGGCCGGGAACTGAGGCGCAAGAAGCCGATTTCCTTTGACCAGGCGACAGCGGCGCCGGGGTCGCGACCTGCAAGAGCGTTCCTGAGACCTTCCTGACCCGTGTCAGCCTGCTGGAAAAAGGTGCCGGCGACTTCTCCTCGCGCCGCGGCTATCGGTGCCGGGGCGGAATACGGCTTGCCGCCAGCGGCTACTGCTTCAATCGAAACGGCAATCGTTATCCGAACGCCCTGCCGATGTATTATGCGACCGGAGATGGATACCGGACATCGGCGGACTTCAGTCGCCTGGGCTGGATGGTCGGACTTGGCACGGAATTCGATCTGGGCGGGAACTGGTCGGCCAAGGCGGAGTATGACTACATCCGTTTCGGTTCGCAGACCGTGACTGCGACCGATGGCGAAACCAGACTGACGAGCCGTGACGCACTGAATCAGGTCAAGGTCGGCCTGAATTACCGCTTTGGTGGCGATGGCTCAGCGCGGGATGGCGATCCTCTCTTCGTCAAGGTGCCGGATGTTGCCAGGATCCGGGATTGGCGCGGTGTCTATATCGGCTGTAATATCGCAGCCGCAATCGCCAGAACCAATAACGAGACGCTTTATCCGTCCTGGACCGCGACCGGTGGTTCGGGCTTTGCCAATGTCGGCAGTCTTGCTGCGAGCGGGGCGTCGATCGGAGGCCAGCTCGGCTACCGGGCGCAGGCCGGGCGCGTTGTCTATGGCGTCGAAGCCCAAGGCAACTGGGCCTCCCTGAGCGGCAGAAATACCAGTGGCCTGGATGCCGACTTCTATCAGTCATGGACCAACCGGACGAAAATTGACAGTGTCGGCGTCTTTACCGGGCAACTCGGTGTCACAATCTCCGATGCCCTGTTCTATGTGAAGGGTGGCGCGGTCGTCGTGTCAGAACGCTCCGATCTCTTCCGGAGCACCGGGAACTACTTTGTACCTCCGGATACGTTCCATCCAAATCAGACCACTCACAGAGGGAGCGACAGTGCCACGGTTTGGGGGGGAGCCATCGGGGCCGGTGCTGAATACGGCTTCTCAGCGAACTGGAGTGCGGGCATCGACTATGTGCACGGTTTCCTGGGCACACGCAGCTACGATATGGCGGCTGTCAATGGTAACAGCGTCTTTGCGACCATGCGCACCCGCCAGAGCTTGGACATGGTCTCGCTACGCGTCAACTACAGTTTCGGGGCGAAATAGCACGCCTCTGACGATAAGGCGGAGGTTCGGGGCCGGCGGCTTGTGGTCGCCGGCTGCGGACGTCCGGTCGCGGTCCGGACAGCGTGGGTCGGGTCAGGCTGGAGATCAAGGGCCCGGGCTGGCACCAAGGCGTGCGCCGCGCCCCCAGTGTCGTTGAGAGCTCGAGCCCGGCACTGCCGTGGCGCCTCCAAGGGGGGCCTTTGCGGGACCAGTGCGCACCGGCCAGCAGAGGGCGGAGGGGCCGGCTTCGTCTTGAGTGATCCCGGACGGGGTGCTGTCGAAGCTTGAGCCCCGATCAAAAAGGCAAACCGATTGCGGCTTTTTCGTGCCCCCTTGGCGTTTTTGCGAGCCGCACGGCGCCATTGTGACCCCGGTTTGCGGCACGCTTTTGTCCGATCTGCGGGGGGCGTTGGCGGGGGCTGCCGGCGCAGAGCTGGCCCTGCCGTCGTTTTGACTTGTACGCGGGCGATAAGGCGGTTGAATTACCAGTTGTCCGGGCCATGGGCATGGATTAAGCAGGAACCCCTGTTCCATAACAGGGTGAGGGCTGCGGAAATCGGGGCTTGAGGGGGGCGCGAGAGTTTCGCGAAAGGTTCGATGGCTGTTTCATGATCTCTCACTTTGTGCTGCAGCTGATGCTGTCGGGGGCAGCCGTCTGTATGATGGTTCTGGCTCCTGCGAGCGCCTGGGCGGAGAAGCGGGTAGCGCTGGTCATCGGCGACTCAGCCTGTCAGAATATTCCGGAGCTGACCGATCCGGGGCGTGATGGCGAAGCCGTTGCCGGAGTGCTGAAAGACGCAGGATTCCATTCCGTCGACCGCAACGTCGGAAATCGGGATTTCAGGCTGGTTATCCGCAAATTCGAAGCGGCGGCCGCGCCGGCTGACATCGGGGCGATCTATTATACCGGTCACGGCCTCGAAATCGATCGAACAAATTCCCTGATCGCCACCAATGCGCCGCTGGCAGGCGACAATGACGCCGAGGGGACCGCTGCTCCGTTCACCGCGGTCCCGAAAAATCTCCCAGTGCCCGGTCTCGACATCCGCCTCGGCCGGGTGCGCGACGAGGTGATGAAGGAGACGGGTAATCATCAGGAACCTTCGGTCTACGGGTCGCCTGGGGGTACCAAGGCCGCGCTGGTGTCGGTGGCGGCGCCCGCTCAGCTCAGCGAGGTCAAAGGCAATTTTGCGCGGGTCCATAAGATCGCCAGGGGGCTGCTGTGGGAAGTGTTTCAGAATACTCATCCGAAGGGTTTCCATGCTGATCGTGCTGGCGCCCGGTTCGAGGCCGTTGATCATGGTCAGGAGGCGTTGCTGCAGGAGGCGAGCCTTTCCACAGGGCCCAGGACATCCGAGCCTTCGGAAGATCAGCTGGAATGGGAAAAACTGCGGGATGTCACCGACATCTCAGTGCTGCGGAAGTTCATCCGGCGTTTTCCGGATTCGTCCTTTGTCCTCAGCGCCCAGCAGCGCATTGAAGAGCTGAGGAAAGCGGACCGGGAGCGCGAGGAGCAGGTCCGCGAGGCCGAGCGGCAGGTCGCTGAAGAGGCCAGGCAGAACGCTTTGCAGCAGAAGGCGGAAGCCGCCGCGCGCAAGCAGCGCGAGCAGGAAGAACAGCGCGCCGAAGCCGCGCGCAAGCGCGTGGAAGCCATAGTGCAGAAAGAGGCCGCCTGCAGGGACGAGCAAAGCATGCTCGACACGATTCTGGGCCGCGGCAGCGAGGGTGGTGTGGAGGACCTCAAGGCTCTCGCTGCCCGGGTGAGCTGTCAGCGGCTGCGCCCGGTGGTGGCGGCGGCGCTTGAGCGCTTCACTGCCGAAGTGGCCTTGCGCAAAGCTGAAGAGATGGAGGCGCAAGCCGCAGCGCAGACCGCGCGCGACGAGGAGGCGAGGCGTGCCGCTGCGGCGGAAGCGGTGCGCAGGGCCAGGGAGGCGGAAGCGGAGCGCAAGGCGGAGGAGGAGCGGCAGAAGGCAGCGCAGGAAAAACTGGCAGCGGAGGCGGCACGCGAGGCGGTCTGCCAGGACGAACAGATGCAGCTGGATACGATTCTTGCGCGGGACAGCGACGCAAGCGCTATCGACGAACTGAAAGCCTTCGCAGCCAGGGTGCAGTGCCAATCGCTGCTGGCGGTGGTGGCGACCCGCATTGATCGCCTTTCCGTCCTGGCAGCCAAACGCCAGGCCGAACAGGAGCAGGCGCGCAAGGCGGAGGAGGAGCGGCAGGCGGCAAAGGCCGAGCGGGAGCGTCTTGCGGCACAGGCTGCGGCGCAAAAGCAGGCGCAGGCTGAGGCGGCGCGCAAGGCGGAGGAGGAGCGGCAGGCGGCAAAGGCCGAGCGGGAGCGTCTGGCGGCACAGGCTGCGGCGGAAAAACAGGCACAGGCTGAAGCGGCGCGCAAGGCGGAGGAGGAGCGGCAGGCGGCGGCAAAGGCCGAGCGGGAGCGTCTTGCGGCACAGGCTGCGGCGGAAAAACAGGCGCAGGCTGAAGCGGCGCGCAAGGCGGAGGAGGAGCGGCAGGCGGCGGCAAAGGCCGAGCGGGAGCGTCTGGCGGCACAGGCTGCGGCGGAAAAACAGGCACAGGCCGAAGCGGCGCGCAAGGCGGAGGAGGAGCGGCAGGCGGCGGCAAAGGCCGAGCGGGAGCGTCTGGCGGCACAGGCTGCAGCGGAAAAACAGGCACAGGCTGAGGAAGCGGCGCGCAAACAGGCGGAGATCGCGGCGGCGCGAGAGAATGTCTGCATGGATGAGCAGGCGCGATTCGAGGCCATTCTCGCCAGAGGCAGCGACGGACAGGGTGTTGATGAGCTCAGACTTTTCTCCGGCAGCGTGACCTGCGAGCGGTTGCGGCTGCCGGTCGTGGCATCCCTCAAGCGGTTGGAGGGCGAAGCCGCCAGGCGCAAGATTGCGCAGGAGAAGGAGCAAGCCCTCGCGCAGAAGAAACGTGATGAGGAGGCAAAGCGCAATGCGGCCCTTGAGGCCGAGCGCAAGGTGGCAGACGCAGAGGCCGCCCGCAAGGCCGAGGAAGAGCTCCAGAAGGTTGCGAAGCTTGAGGAGGAAACGCGTGCTGCGCAAGCGAGACGGGAGGCGCAGGAGCGCAAGGACGCCGAGAGCGCTGCGGCGAAAGAGGCGGCGTGCCGGGAGGAACAGACCCGATCCGACGCCATTCTCGCCATGGCTGACGCGGGTGAACGCGTCAGGGAGCTGAAAGCCTTCGCCCGCAGCGCGAGTTGCGAGCGACTGCGCCCGAACGTACTGGCATCTCTTGAGCAGCATACAACGGAGGCGGAAAGGCGTGCCGAAGCTCTGCCCAATTCGCTGCGACTGGTGAAGGCGGCGCAGGCCGAGCTGATCCGCCTCGGTTGTTTCGTAGGCCGTCCCGATGGCTCACTTTTGTCGACGCAGGACGCGATCAATCGCTATTTGTCGGTGAGCGGAGGATCGAGCACCGGCAACTCGGCGGTGACGGCGGAACTGGTCAAAAATCTGAGCGCCGACCACATTCACTCCTGTGCCCCCACCTGCAATGGTGCCGCCTGTATTGCCGGGGACAAGCCCAAAGCCGGTGAAGGCGAGAGCGTGGTGTCGCGCGAGCACCACGACAACAGCAGGGCGCGCCACGCCCGCCATCACAACGAGGCCCGACGATCAAAGCCGGAAAATCGGCGCCTGCACCGCGAGTCCGCGCGGCCGAGCCCGGCCACAGGCCGAAGTCACAGCGTGTCGAACATTATGGGCGTCGGCTTCTAGTCGTCTGTCGGACTTGACGCACATCGGTGCAATCCTTGAAACAAACGCCAAAAGATGCCCGGATCTTTGAAATTTCATATGGAGCCGCTGAACTCCCGGACCGGGTGATCTGGCACCACGGTCACGGAGTTTGCCTGATGTGTCTGCCGCGCAACGGCCTGGTCCAATGTGCGATATGCCTCATCTGACATATATGGCACATTGCCAGCCGGCACCACCGCTTCCATTCGTTCGGCTTTCCGGCAAATTACCGCGGTTCTCAAGCAGACTCCTTATCTGCCGCAAACTGCCCGGCGTTCCGGAAGACTTTTGAATATCAGCAAACCTCGTCAGAAAGCCTTGGGAACGCCATCCGAATCGGTCCGGCCCCTGCCATAGCGCACTGGACACCTTCGTGAGAGGGTCTGCCATTGCGGTGTGGGGTGTGGCTAACGGCATGGGGACATCAGTTGTGAGCAGGCGACAGACCAACGCTCACGGGTGGCGTTCCGCACCTTGCGTTGGCGTCGAGGCTGCGCGGTCACATGTCGGTTCGGGCATTGGCGCAGCCGCGACGGTGCCCGCGGCGATCACGTCTGCCTTGCGGTTGGATGGCAGGAGGTGCGACGCCGCGCAACGCTTGCCGCGCGATCGGCACAGAGGCCCCCGCATTAGGGTTAGGTCGCCTGACGCGGCATATTCAGGGAACTCGGCTTGCTGCAACTGTCGCCTGCTCCGTCGCGAGGCAGATTGCGCAAGGCGCCAATAGCGGCATTTGCCGTGGCTTTCGTGTTATACCTTACGTCAAGAACATCTGGTAGCCGCGCAAACAGGATCGTGCACGAATGGGTGATCAGCAAGTGGAAGAGGTTATCGTGGCTGGTGCTATGGGACTGCTTCAAAATGGCGCAGCGCAGCACCTACTCTGCGGAGATCCCGCGGCGGCCAGTCTTCTCCTTTTCACTCATCCCAAGATCCGCAGCAACCAAGTCGATCAGCTCTGTGCCGCGGCATCGAGTGTTGTCGACATTTGGACGAACGCTTGGCTGATCTTGTCGGCTCAGTAGGATATTCCAAACGGATTTAGGCTCATCTGGTTTTCGCGAAGCTTTCTCATCGACTTGGCTCCGACGACTGGAAGTTCGTCAACTTGAGTGAGATAATTGACTTCGATAACATTGGATTCGATTTCCGTCAACAGGAGTTGAGGTACATTTTTGAATTAGTTCACAAGTAGATGGCTTTCGGCATGATCCAGGTGTTGGCTATCGGTAAAATGTCTCTCCGCCACGGGTGACAGTTATTCGCAGACCCGTGCTGTCCTTTCAATGAGGCAGCAGACGGAGGATCACACGCAGAGTTCCGGAGGTTTCGATGATGAGCTGAGCGAGCCAAGCTTTGGCGCGTTCGATAGTGAAGGAGCCTCGTAGTTGACAATGCCGGGTGTCGGAATTGCGGAAATCCCGCGCTATTGCTATTCGTGACTCACGTAAAATGCGAAATACCCTGCAACACCAAGGCGTTTCATTGTTTTGAACTAAGTTAAGGCGGTGTCGGGGAACCCGCAGGCTGGTGAGCCTCTTTCACCTGAGAATCTGGCGTCGATTTGGGGCGCTGGGCCTCCAAAGGAAGGGGAGCCGCCGTTCGTGCCGCCCCAGTATTCCCGCCCCTCCGAAAGGGTGGTAAATGATGCCGCAAGGTTATCGGCCAAAGAGGTGAACGGCCCTAGGATGTTCAATAACGGGAAGGTCGTTCCGTTTGGTTTCAAGTCGGCAGAGCAGTGTAATCCAGCGATGACCGAGCTGGATTCAGTCATGAAGGCCTCAGGGATAGAGGGCAGGATCGGCGCTCGTGGCAGCCTGTGACGGGCGTTCGATGACCGAAGAAATCAGGTGGTGGTGGAGCGTTCGATTCGGGCAAGGACATAAGTGACATTGATATGTTCATTGAGGCTAGGAATCTGCGCGGCGGCGTGCCCGGAAAGTCGTTCACACATCCGAGAGATCTGTAAAAGCAATACCCGACGAATCTCCGAAGACAGCGAGCCGGGTGCCGACACGGAACGGATCTTCGAACTGGCATCCTGAGCAGGTTGGGATGGCACCGGATGCGGACATAAGGGGCGCAATGGCAACCCCAGGCGCGTGAAGGCGCAGGTCACAGGTTATAGGCCCGCTGGCCAGATATCAGAGTGGCCGGGACTTCGATACGCATTTGGAACATGGCAGCAGTGCGCAACGGGAGCCCGGGACAGCAGTGCCCCAGGTGCGCCGACGCCTTTGTCCCGGCCAATAATCCTGAAACCGGCAGTTGGCAGCCCGTCGTGACGGAAAGAGCCAAGCATTCACATCGCTTTGGGGTGGATCCAGCCACTCTCGGATCGTCACCCATTGGGTGAACGTGGCGGGTGCAAAATCCGATATCGAAACAAATACTTCCTGCGAAGTTTCGCATTCAACTCACGGATTTGGAATAGTCCGCTTGCGATCCGCCACAGGAGGTCACTGCCGGGGGGAGGCAAATGCCGCCTCGGCATCTGGATCAGGGAGGATCATAGCTGCGGCGTCCGGCTACAAGCCGGCGTGAAGGTTTGGGTGACTGCGGAACCGGCGGATCTCATCGGATGCCGGATGCTTATCGCTTATTGTTGACCCCCTGGGCCCACGGTGCCGGGCTCTCGAATGGCGCTTTGCCGCATGGCACCAGCGGCATGGCACCGACGCAGCTGGAAGCTGAAGCGCAGCGGCGGTCATCAGGACCTGGCTGGGAGACCTGGGGCACGAACCGCAGGGGCCGCAGGGGGGGTGCAGGGCAGGCGTGTGGTGCCCCACCGCCGCAGGGGTGCGATTAAAACCTCGGGGGACCTCATGCGGCCATTTTCGTCTCCCAGTACTGTGACCAGTCGTCATTGAACCGGCAGATCCTCAATGCAGCCATGAGTTCTGCATTCTTGACCAGCC
>Ga0123357_10014032_pt1 | contig 10438 bp, 8 predicted proteins | sample TergutEmb28metaG_FD_89873 | JGI IMG/M metagenome (GOLD analysis project Ga0123357, IMG submission 89873) | Embiratermes neotenicus P4 segment gut microbial communities from Petit-Saut dam, French Guiana - Emb289 P4 | ecosystem: Host-associated > Arthropoda: Insects > Digestive system > Gut ...
GAAAAAATTAACTACTTTGGTAGCGGCAGTCGGAGCAAACATAGCGCCGATATTAATCGCCATGTAAAAAAGGCTGAAAGCGTTGTCCCGCTTGTCTTTATATTCCGGAGCATCATACAGATTACCAACCATAACCTGCAGATTGCCTTTGAACAATCCGGTGCCGATAGCAATAAAAAACAATGCGGCATACATAACCCATAAAGCAATAGAATTTTCTTGTATGGGAATTGCTAAAAACAGATAGCCGGCAAACATGACAATGATGCCGGTCGTAACCATTTTCCCGAATCCGAATTTATCAGCCAACATGCCACCTATAAACGGCATAAAATAGACAAAGCCGGTGAATAATCCGTAAATACTTCCTGCCTGGTCAATGTTAAGTCCAAACTTCGCCTGTAGAAATAAAACAAAAATAGCGAGCATGGTGTAATAACCGAATCGCTCGCCCGTATTAGCCAAAGCTAAAGCATATAAACCTTTCGGGTGATTCTTAAACATAAATTCTTTTTAATATTTTTACGCAAAGATAAGAAAAATAGTTGAGAGATGAAAAGAAATTTTTTATATATTTGCAGCGTAAAATACAAAAGATTTTAGAGATTATGTTGAAAGAAATGCTATCTATTTCCGGAAAGCCAGGGCTTTTCAAATTGATTTCCAAAGGGAAAAATATTTTTATTGCCGAATCGTTATTAGATCATACGCGGATTCCTGTTTATACGAGAGACAAAGTCGTGTCGCTGGGCGATATTTCCATGTACACCGATGAAGGCGATGTTCGTTTGGCTCAAATACTTCAGTCAATCAAGCAAAAAGAAAACGGTGAAGTTATTTCATTTTCTCCTTCGATTACTTCGGAAGAGCTGAGGAATTACTTTTCCCAAGTTTTACCTAATTTTGACCGAGATAGAGTTTATCCTTCCGATATAAAAAAAGTTATGAACTGGTATAATTTGTTGGTGAAATCGGAACTTACAGATTTTGATGAAGCGGACGAAGAGGAGAAAGCGGGGGAAGAGGAAGAAGAGGAAAAAGATACGCCACAGGAAGAAATTGACAATTGATAATTATTTTTTAATTCATAATTTATAATTTTATTTACTATGGACGAAACATTTGAATACGATGATGATGTTGCTGTGGAATTTATCCACAACAACCTTCCACAAGAATTGAAGGCAAAATTCACGGATGATACGCTCTATTATATTTTAGATCTTATCTGTGAATTTTATGAGGAGAACGATTATTTGAACGAAGATGATGAAGAAAAAGAAGAAAGAGAATTGATTTCATTCATTGTTCAACAAGCTAAGAAAGATAAGATTGGCGATTTTCTGCCGGACGATATTTTATTGGTGTTGCGGGCTGAGGAGGCTTATATGAACACATTGGATATTGAAGGGTTTGAAGAAGACTAAGTTTTATAGAACAGACAATTTATTTGCATTGTATATATACTTTGGCATAATAATTGTTGCTTTTTGTAATCAACATTAATAAATAAAATTCTTATAAAATGAAAAAAGTAAATTTATTCGCAAGTTTAATGCTTAGTGTTGCAATTGTTCTTTCGGGTTGTAATGCAAGCAATACTGTAAAAGGGACTGCAATCGGGGGCGGAGGCGGAGCAGCCGTAGGAGCCGGAATCGGAGCTTTGCTCAACGGTGGTCGAGGCGCAGCTTGGGGTGCAGGAATTGGAGCCGTCGTTGGCGGCGCTGCCGGCGCCTTAATCGGTAATAAAATGGACAAACAAAAGAAAGAATTGGAACAGATTCAAAATGCGAAAGTCGAATCTATTAACGATGGACAAGCCATTAAGGTCACCTTTGATTCGGGAATCCTTTTTGCTACCAATTCAAGTTCTTTGAATCAAACTTCTATCAACGCTCTAACTCAATTTGCCAATTCCTTAAAATCGAATCCTGAAACGGATGTTCAAATTTTTGGTCACACGGATAGTACAGGGTCCGATCAAATCAATATTCCACTTTCTCAGCAAAGAGCAGGATCCGTCCAAAATTTTCTGATGGGACAGGGTATTGTAAGTACACGCATGACGTCGCAAGGGATGGGGTCTTCTCAGCCTGTTGCCGATAACAGTACTGTTGCCGGCAGAACGCAAAATCGCCGCGTGGAGATTTTTATCCTTCCGAACGCTCAAATGGTTCAGGATGCTAATAACGGAACATTGAAGTAATTGTTACGAGTTACGAGTTACGAGCTACAGGTTACAAAGAATTCATAATTCATAATTCATAATTCATAATTTGTAATTCGTAACTTGTGACTCGTAACTATTTCTATCTATTTTCAAATATCTCTTCCGAAACAACCGCCGGTTTTATCCTGACTTCTTCTTTTTGTTTATTCCTTATTATACTGAAAGTAACTATATTCGTACCGGATAAATTTATATACGGCTGAAAATAAAATAAGTATGAGAAAACCGTTGAATATTCCGGTTTTTTGAACTCATCCTGTATCAAAGCATATTTCATTTTATCCCAATACATACATCGGGAAAATCCTTCTGCATTGGTAAACTGCGTGGATGTATCCCGAAAAGATAAAGTTTTATAGATGAATTGCTTGTAATTATTATCCGCTGTTTTGGAATTGTTGACAAATTTAACTCCATTGATTTTTTCAATGATATCGCCCGCTTGAATTCCGGCTTTTGCCGCAGGAGACGAAGAATCTACTTCCGTTATCTCCTTCAGATTATCCATATTATAATGAATACCCGTATAATTGTATTTGGAACGGCTGTAATAAAACTGAGCCGTTTCCGTAGACTTTGGGTAAGGATATTGCATAAACATCAAAGGAACATGAAATTCCGCATAACCGGCAAGCGAATAATCGGATTGCAAAAGCTCATTGGCTTCACATTCCCATACGGCAGTATTCTTACTCTTTTTATTGTCAATCAATTGAATGCCTAATTTCAGAAAAAATCTTGCCTGATTGGTGTGAATCAATGGATTATAATATACCGGCAAATTTTCCATCATCTTCGTATTCACATTATACCGGCAGGCAACCGGAAATTTATCTACATTCGAATTGTTCCGGAAATTCGGGTTTGTAGTGTATGAATAATGCGTTTGAACAATCAAATCGGGATTTCTTTCGGAATATTTCAATCCCTTCTGTTCCAAACTTCTTCGTATCACGGAATTAATGCTTTTTTCCAATGCCTGATTTTTTGGGTCGGGAACGGCAAAACCGAAAGTGGCGTATGAAAGCAAGTTGCTTTCCTGATTAACAGAAGTCTTAAACGGACAGGTAAATGAGCGGGTTTGCACATCTTCCAGACTATAAAACGAGTAAACTCCGGCTAAGTCTCCTTCGGTAAGTGAATTACTCAAATAGCAATATTTATCCAACGTCCGGTTTTGATGGCTTTCTTTTAAATTGCCGACAGTTAGCTGTATCCGGTCATTTGAATTTTGAATCCAATCGGTAATTGTTTCAATGTTCTCGCCTACTGTGGGCTTATTATTAATTTTTTCGATAATGTCGTCGACATGCAGACCGGCAGCATCTGCCGAAGTATTGGGCGTCACTCCGGTAACGACAGGCTGAAGATATCCCCAATTTTTTTGCATACTGATTTCAAACGTAAAACCAAACCTGCATACCGTCTTCGGCGCTGTTTGAGAAAATGCGGCAACACAACAAATCAACAAAGTAAAAAAAATAACAACTCGCTTCATAAAATAGACTTTATATAATTCATAAATCATAATTGATAATTCATAATTATTAATTACTCCAACGCCTGCAAAATATCCTTCATCAAATCTTCCCCCTGTTCCAGCCCGACCGACAGACGCAGCATATCATCGGGAACTTCCACCATCTTTCTGTATTCCGGACTTAATGTTCCGTAGATAGTCGATTCGGGGTGAATAATCAAAGATTTATTATCAAAGAGATTCGTTGCCCGCCGGATAATTTTCAGCCGGTTAAGGAACGCATAACATTCCGCTTTGTCTTTCAAGCTGAAAGTCAGCATAGCGCCCGGAAAATCTCCGAATTGTTTTTTACTTATTTCATAGAAGGGATCGGTCGGCAAACCGTTATATTTGACGGATTTTACGGGAGGCAATGTTTCAAGGAAACGCGCCAGTTCCAAACAGGTTTTTGCCGCCTGTTGAAACCGCAAATCAAGCGTTTCCAATCCTAAACTTTGCAGAGAAGCGACTTGAGGCGCCATGACCGCTCCTACATTCCGTCCGATTTCTCCGCGAAACTTCATTTGAAATGCTTTATTTCCAACTTGCATTGCCAAATCGCGAAGTTTTGAAGATTGTTTCCAATCGTAAGTCTGGTAATCCAAAATCAAGCCGCCGATGCTGGTAGCTCCTCCGGAAAGATATTTGGTGCTGGAAACGATTTCAATATCGATGCCCCATTCTCCGGCTCGAAAAGCAGGCCAAGGCACAATCGTTGTATCGGCAATCAACGGAACGCCTTTGCTGTGCGCTAATTCGGATAGAGCAGACAAGTCGGCGACTTCAATATGGGGATTGGTGATTATTTCCGTAAATACGGCACAGGTATTTTCATCGATATTCTTTTCAACATCTTTAATATCCAATAGATTACAGAATCTAACCTCCACTCCGAAGGCTTTCAGTGTAAAAAGAAACAAAGAGAAAGTGTTTCCAAACAAATGGGTGGTCGTGACGATGTTTGCTCCGGTTGAAGCAATCGTCAGGAATGTCGTTGAAATAGCAGCCATTCCGGAAGCGACCGCCATGACGTGTTTTGCTCCTGAAGCGGCTTGGATTCGGGACTCAAAATCTTCAACGGTCGGATTGGAAATCCGGGTATAAGTGTGTCTGCCGCTTTTCCCGAGAAAAGCCGCTTCCATATCCTCTGCCGTATCAAATTCAAAAGCGGCAGAATTATAGACAGGCATTGCAATTGCTCCATGCGCATCTTTTTGTCGAAACTTTTTGCTAATAACATCCGTAATTGGATAAGTATCTTTTTCAGCCATAGTTTTTGTTTAAAAATTAATGCGCAAAGATACGATAAAAATTATGAATTAGGAACTCCCGACGTGGCGCAAACCAAATTGTCGCATTTTTCTATCATATATGTAATTTATTGATTATCTATGTGTTTTTATGATTTTAATCTGTAAAAATAGAATTAGCAATAATTTCAACAATAAAACGTTTGTATAACTGATTTTTTATGATTACTATTGCAACTTGTAACAGGAAAACATATTCATGGTAAATTTCCCTTTTAAAACGAAACTTCGATCGGAGATTATTCGCAACAGTTCAATCATATTGGGCGGAAATGTGTTGGGACAAGCCATCGCCTTGTTGGTTTCCCCTGTGCTTACACGAATATATTCGAATGCGGAATTTGGAATTTTTGCTACTTTTATGAGTGTAAGTACATTGTTAACAACGTTAGGTACGGGTCGCTATGAAGAATCGCTTGTCATTGCAAAGGATCGCAAAGAAACCGTTCACTTGTTGGGGTTCTCATTGAAATGGCTCGTTTTCTTTTCTTTCATTTTATTTGCAGGATTGGCTTTTTTGCGGAAACCTGTTTTTTCATTCTTTCAAATGGAAAGTATCGAGCCGTTTTGGTTTTATCTGCCTTTTACGGTTCTTTTTACCGGCTTGTCTTTCCTTTTGAATAATCTCGCAACCAGAGAGAGACAGTTTAAACGGATTACCGCTGCAGGATTGGTACAAAATATTGTTAACACAATTGGAAAACTAATTGCCGGATTTTCCGGATTGACGCGGACAGGATTAATTTTTTCCAACATATTATCTTTTTTGACAGGTAATTTTCCATACCTTTCATTGAAAAAAACAATAATGGAAGCCTTGAAAGGAAACTGGAACAATGAGCGAAAAGCGGCTTTACGATATATCGATTTTCCCGGCTTCTATCTGGGGCGGACTTTTCTCAGCGGATTTTCAATTAATTTGCCGTTTTTGATTCTAATCGGAGTTTTCGGAGAAGCGTCTTTAGGTCTTTATTCTTGGGCTTTCACCCTTTTGTATCGCCCTATAAACCTGTTTGGAAATTCATTATATACTACTTTATTCGAAAATGCAGCATCAACCATGCGTGAAAAGAAACCGATTTTACCTTCCTTAAAAAAATATTGGAAATATCTGTGTCTTTTTATCTTACCTTTATTTGTGCTGGCGTTTTTTATTGCCCGTCCGTTGTTTATCATTCTTTTTGGCGCCCAATGGGAAGAATCGGCTTTGTATTTTCAATACCTTTTGCCTTGGATGTTTATGACTTTATTGGCATCGCCGGTTTATTTTGTTCCGATTCTTTTTAATAAGCAAAAAATAGCCCTCGTACTGGAAATTGCATACCTTTTGTTCCGTTTTGGAGCATTAGGCACTGGCATCTATTTGATGCGTTTCCAAACCGGCATTTTGCTTTTTTCGCTGGTCGGATTGATTTTTACTTCATTGAATTTTATTTGGTATTATTCGATGATTAATAGATACGAACATACCTTGTGAACGAACAAATTATGTTCCAATCAGATTTTGACCGGTCATTTCTTTGGGTTGATTCAGTCCCATGATATGCAAAATGCTCGGAGCCACATCCGCTAATATTCCATTCTTCACCGGAACGCCGGTATTTTGAGATACATAAATAAACGGAACCGGATTCATGGAGTGTGCCGTATTGGGACTTCCATCGTCGTTCATCGCATAATCGGCGTTTCCGTGATCGGCAATAATGATCGCTTCATAACCGTTGGCTTTTGCCGTCTCAATCGTATCTTTCAGGCAAGCGTCAACCGCAATAACCGCTTTTTCAATCGCTTCATATATACCCGTGTGACCTACCATATCGCCATTTGCATAGTTGACGACAATGAAATCGAACCGCTGCGAGTTGATTGCTTCCACCAATTTCTCTTTCACTTCATACGCCGACATTTCAGGTTTCAAATCATAAGTGGCTACTTTCGGAGATGCGACCAGAATCCGTTCTTCTCCTTCGTAGGGAGCTTCGCGACCGCCATTGAAAAAGAAAGTGACATGCGCATATTTTTCCGTTTCCGCAATATGCAGTTGATGCAAACCCAAGTTAGAGAGATATTCGCCCAAGGTATTGTTTACATTGTCTTTATCAAAAAATATGTGTACGTTTTGGAAAGTCGGATCATAAGGCGTCATCGTATAATACTGCAAGTTTGGGATCGTTTGCATACCGGCTTCGGGCATATCTTTTTGCGACAACACAATGGTCAGCTCCTTAGCGCGGTCGTTCCGGAAATTAAAGAAAATCACAACATCGCCTTCTTCAATCAAAGCGACCGGTTTGCCTGCTTTTGTACAGAGAATCGGTTTGATAAATTCGTCGGTTACACCCTCTTTGTAGGACTGTTCCACAGCGGCTACCGGATCTTCCGTCGATGTTCCGATACCTTTAACTAATAAATCGTATGCTTCTTTTATTCTTTCCCAACGTTTATCGCGATCCATTGCATAATACCGTCCGACTACCGAAGCGATTTGTCCCGTCGATTGTTTCAGATGCGCTTCTAATTCGCGGATAAAACCGGCGCCGCTTTTGGGGTCGGTATCCCGTCCATCCATAAAACAGTGTATAAAAGTTTTATCAATGCCGTAGCGTTTGCTTATATCCGTCAGTTTGAATAAATGTTCCATCGAACTGTGTACTCCGCCGTTGGAAACCAAACCCATGATATGAATTTTTTTATTATGAACCTTTGCATACGAATAGGCGTTTTTTACTTCTGGATTGTCGAGAATAGAATCAGTGCGCGCTGCAATGTTAATTTTCACCAAATCCTGATAAACCACGCGACCGGCGCCGATATTTAAATGTCCGACTTCCGAATTACCCATTTGTCCGTCGGGCAAACCCACTGCTTCGCCCGAAGCCTCCAGTTGCGAATAGGGATACGTACTTAAAAGATAATCCCAATAAGGGGTTGCCGTTTGAGAAATTACATCTCTTTTTGTCTTGTCGCCAAATCCCCAGCCATCGAGGATAACCAATAATGCCTTTTTATTTGTCATGAATAGTTGCTTATATTTTGGGTGCAAACGTACATGAAAATTCTTATATTTCAAAGTTTGTTCAATGAAAAATAAATTTACAATGGAAAAATACTTATTCTTTCCGAATTTTTAGCTAATTTTGTATCCATAGATACCGGCATTTTATGAACAGGATTATTTTATTTATTGCTTTATTTGGTTTTACATATAATGTTATTGCACAGGAAAAAGCGGAAAATAAAAAAGCAATAGTCTATAAGATTAATATTAAAACCGAAATAAATACGACTTCCCGTATTTACTTAGCCAACGGGTTGAAAGAAGCTGATGCGCTGAATGTAAACGCAATTCTTCTTCACCTGAATACTTATGGCGGAACGGTGGTCGATGCCGATTCGATGCGGTCTGCAATTTTATACAACCCAATTCCCGTTTATGTTTTTATTGACAATAATGCCGCATCGGCTGGCGCTTTAATTGCTATCGCCTGCAAAAAAATCTATATGCGGCGGGGAGCAAACATCGGCGCTGCAACAGTGGTCAATGGCAATTCCGGCGAAGCGATGCCTGATAAATACCAGTCCTACATGCGTTCAATCATTCGTTCGACAGCCGAATCGCATGGAAAAGATACGATTATTGCAGGAAGGGATACGGTTTACCGCTGGGTGCGCGACCCGCGAATCGCTGAAGCAATGGTTGATGAACGGATTAGTATTCCTAATGTTGTCGATTCCGGCAAGGTATTGACTTTTACGGCGCAGGAAGCTCAAAAATTCGGTTATTGCGACGGGATTGCGGAAAATACAAATGAAGTTATTACCCAATATTTGGGATATAATGATTATCAATTAGTTGAATATATGCCTACTTTTTTCGACAATTTGAAAGGATTCTTGACTAACCCTGCTTTTCAGGCGATATTGATAATGATTATTATCGGAGGAATTTATTTTGAACTGCAATCGCCGGGGTTCGGATTTCCCGCCATTGCTGCAATAATCGCTGCTGTCCTTTATTTCACGCCTTTGTATTTGGACGGTCTTGTGCAAAATTGGGAAATCATTGTATTTATCATCGGTATCCTGTTGATTCTATTTGAAATACTTGTCTTTCCGGGACATGGGGTATCTCTGGCTGCGGGTATTATCCTCACCGGCGTCGGGCTTGTTTTCGCCCTGCTTGATAATGATTATTTTACATTTGAGCATGTCAGAATGCCTGATATATCCCGCTCCATTCTAACGGTTTTTTCGGGGATGTTGATGGGAATGATTATCGTGCTGTGGCTTTCTTCGCGGATTGGCGAAAAAGGAATGTTTCGCAAAATAGCATTAACTACCGATTTAGCCGAGTCGGGAAGCGCAGACAGGAAAGTTCATAATTTAGTTGGGGAAACCGGAAAAGCGATGACCGTGCTTCGTCCTTCAGGCAAAGTTATTATTGACAATGAAGTATATGACGCTGTTTCCAATCAGGGATTCATTGATTCCGGAACAACGGTGAAAGTTGTTAAATTCGAAAATATGCAAGTTTATGTTGAATGAGGGGATTGCGGGTCAAGCCCGCAATGACAAATAATTTATAATTTATATGACAGTCGTTGATCGCTTTTTACACTATGTTTCATTCGATACGCAATCGAGCGAAACTTCGGATACTACTCCGAGTACCGACAAACAAGCGCTTTTGGCAAAAGCGCTGAAAGCAGAAGTCGAAGCTATGGGTCTAACGGACATTTCCTTAGACGAACACGCTTATCTTATGGCTACTTTACCTGCCAATACGGACGAAAAAATTCCCGTGTTGGGATTTATTGCTCATTTGGATACAAGTCCGGATATGTCGGGCGCTAACGTAAATCCGCGAATAGTAAAAGGATACGACGGGAAAGATATTGTTTTAAACGAGAGCGAAAACATTGTCCTCTCGCCAACGATGTTTCCCGAACTGTTAAGTCATAGCGACGAGGATATTATCGTGACCGACGGCACGACGCTTTTGGGAGCCGACGACAAAGCCGGTATCGCCGAAATTATGACGGCAATTCAATACCTGATTGATCATCCTGAAATCAAGCACGGAAAAATCCGCATTGCATTCAATCCCGACGAAGAAATCGGTATGGGCGCATCGAAATTCGATGTGGAAAAATTTGCCTGCGACTGGGCTTATACTTTGGATGGCGGGGAAGTCGGCGAATTAGAATATGAAAATTTCAATGCGGCAAGCGCCAAAATCCACGTAAAAGGTTTGAACGTACATCCGGGATATGCCAAAAACAAAATGGTCAATGCCGGTTTAATCGCCATGCAGTTTGCCGGAATGTTGCCTCCGCACGAACGTCCGGAACATACCGAAGGTTACGAAGGATTTTTCCA
>Ga0123357_10014033_pt1 | contig 10437 bp, 7 predicted proteins | sample TergutEmb28metaG_FD_89873 | JGI IMG/M metagenome (GOLD analysis project Ga0123357, IMG submission 89873) | Embiratermes neotenicus P4 segment gut microbial communities from Petit-Saut dam, French Guiana - Emb289 P4 | ecosystem: Host-associated > Arthropoda: Insects > Digestive system > Gut ...
TGCTGCTCCGACCGTGAGCAGCGGGGAGAGGGGAGGGGGGGGGTCAAGGCGAGGGGAGGGGGGGGGGGGGGGGGGGGGGGGGGGGAGAATGGTAGGAGCTTAAGAGCGGATATGAAGTAAGGTGGAAGAGAAAGAAGGGAGACGGGAAAAAAAGAGTCCTAGTTGTTCCCTGCTTTTCTTATTTTAATGGAGGAATAAAAAAATGTTAAAACGGAAAAGAGAGTTCATTTGTAATTTTAAAGAAAAGAAAAAAGTCAGGAAAGAAACTTTCAAAGCATTAAATTGGGTTTTTACGAGGTGGAGTGTCTTTAATGTTATTGTGCTGAGTGTAGCAAAGTAGTGTTTGTTGAGTGAGCTGGTCTTGCAGTTCAAGTTACGTAATGCCTAGAGACAAATTGATTTTCTTGTTAAGCTAAATTGAAGTGTTTTCAGAATCTCATCACCGACTAAGTTTATGCAGAAATGAATGTATTTTCTTTTTATCATAGATGCGATACCATTGTCTGTGCATGTTCTTCGCCCTGGCCACAGAATGTACGAAAGGGGCGCTGAAAAGCGCCATACTCAGCAGAAAGCAGCTGTTTGGTACCAGCGTCAGTAATTTATTTATTTATATGTGGCTTGTTTAACGACGTTGTCAAAGCTCAGCCTGTGTACAGTATCGAATGCTTGCAAGAATGGTGAATAATGAATTAGAAAGGATGTGGACATGAACAGTAGTGACCAAAATAGCTGGTGTGCCTGGATAGCATAGTCGGCATAACGACTGGCTATGGGCTGGACGGTCCGGGGATCGAATCCCGGTGGGGGCCGAGATTTTCCGCACTCGTCGAGACCGGCCCTGGAGTTCACCTAGCCTCCTATACAGTGGGTACCGGGTCATTTCCGGGGTAAACCTGCCATGCCATGGCGTTGACCACCCACCCCCATCTAGCGCCGAGGTTAAAGGAAGAGTAGAGCTATGCCTGTACTCCCCGTCTGGGCCTTCGTAGCCTGTTGTAGGGTGAACTTTTCTTCTCTGTTTTTCCTAAAAGGAATGAGGAAAACCACCAACATCTGAGTCACAATTGATGGCATATTGGAAAGCGGGACCTCCTGATCTCGAAGTGGCAGTGCTAACCACTCATATGCGACTTTCGTGTTAGGCATCCCATCCATATCTCGAGCGTCATCGTAGTTTTGATATTAGGGCACGAACATTTGTGATGGCCATGCAGATGGCGTTTCACTAACGACTTGTAAAACATGTTTACCCGTCTGATAAGATGTCAGCGTTGATGTGACCCCTGCTGAATTTTATGGGACCAATTTGATATGACTTCTGTTCAGGTAAATTAAGGGGTTCTATGTACAGGCTTTGTATACTGTTCGACACCTTGCCTGAAATCGCCTGGCGTAAGCACTGACGCACCAGATACTCGGTCGTTCTACCTGGTTACTTTGTTTGGTGTCAGTTGGTTGTGTTCCAAACTCAGTTGTAACTATCACAGAAATATTACTTGGATTATTTTAATTGTACTGGAAATTTATAATTCATTACTATCATTGTTGCAAATTAAGTTAGTTTAGGAAAGAAATAACTTGTTCGATACAGCTTTAAGTTATCGGTATATTGGTATTAGTGTTCATATCTTTTCATGCAGACCCAAACTGTCGCAAAGGAAGCAGTCATATCATTAGTGATAGTCCTAATACCGCAAGTAGCAGTCAGGTTGGTAACACTTCTGCTTCGTATTGAAGAGACCCCGGGTTCCAGTCTCCGTCCGAAAACGGGTAATCAGAAATGAGGTTCCTGACGTATCCCTGCTTGTCTTGACAAATGCAGGGTTTGCACCTGTAATATGGCCACTACTACTGCCATTCACGCCCTTTCCGATTTATTTTTCGCTAACAAATTTAGCATCGTTAAATTAACCACAAATAATCCTACTTCACTTTTGAGCTTGTTCACTTGAATAATAATCGTTTCTACTTTGCATGGAAATAAATTCTGTTTCACAGCCAAAGGACTGACGTTTTTATACGGTCTTTCACCCTTTTAACGCCTTCAAAGTGAAACTGCCTGCAACAGCAATTTAGAACCTGAACTTTTTAATGAATTGACTCTTAAATTAATGGCACTTTAATGATTCTAATTAGCGAGAGCTACACAAATTTGTGTTTTGATACATGCTGGTAGACTTTGCTTCGTGTATTCGCAGATGATTTTGTTTTCATTGGTGTCTGTTACATAACAATAGTTGGGAGATGGCCCGACAGTGGCCTGCTTACTAATTAGCAACGACCCGCTGGCATTGTTTCCTTTGGTTGGGCTATGATATGATTACTTATAACAAAAGGGGGCAAATCTGACTCTCATGATTGCGTTTTGGATTTACCTTTGTCTATATTTTATACAATAGAAAACAATATAAGAATGTTATGAAGGTATCTTGGTGTATATAGAATGAAAACAATAAACTGTGCCTAAAACAAAGATAGGCGTATGCACGTACGTAAAGCAGTCTGTTGTTACTGTATGTATAGTTTTATTGTGCGTAAAAGGACATAGAACATGAAGTTACTCGTAGTGTTTCCTGTAAAATACACGTTGCATTGTACGGGATTCAAACGGTTGTGTTACGACCATTTAAAATCACGATAACTATGGGTGCACGTGCTTTCATGCAGCTTTATTAAGTTCTGACGGTTGTGTATGACATTTGAACTCACGGACTATATGGACTCCCGGAAACGTAGTGTGTCATATTGAAATACATAAGATGAATATTTCTATAAAATCACTGAGTTCTGATTTCAGACCTTCCTTAACTTGAAATGTTCCGCATCTAAAAAATAATAGTGATTTTTCCTCGAAATGGTTTTAACCGCTTGGTCTCGCAATCTAGAGGCGGTGTTTATTTTCAGGTAGGAACTCCATTTTTAGCTATTCTTTACTTATTATAGTTTTCACTATCAACGTCTTGTGTTGGGGAAATCTTTAGGGACTTCTGTATTGTTTTGTTTGAAGAACAGCTGGTTAGAACATCCCAGAAGACTTGAATCATCAGCTGGTTAGAAGTCTGTGAGTATCCAGAAGGTCCTGTGACCGGCCACCAAATTATCTGTGCAAATGGTGCAGCTTGCCATTTTATCAAAACACTCCTTCCCATATCTCATATCACTGTTTCTCACTGCTTCAACGTCTTCTGCTTGATACTTCTCGTATTGGACGGACAAGCAGTCGGGACCTGGAATATTCCTAACAAAGTGACGATCTTTCTCTTTCAAGATCTGCGTGTCACTTCTTTTTTCGTGCTATTCGACTGTGTTTTCATCCTCTCTCTCACTTTCATGGTTTAAAGTATTACGTATATAAGAGAACTTGCTGATCCCATGGCTTCGCGCGGTTATCGAAGCTGTTTGTACTGCTGGCCCATTTGGTCGTCATTATCTTCAGAATGGTATTGGGGCACAGCCCCAAGTAACCACGTGCCCCACTGAACTGAACAAACAAGGTATAGAGTCTGAAAGTGCTAATTGTGTAAGGACTCATTCCATTAGTGAGGTTACGTTTGCTTTCTGACCTCCCACCCTCCTCTTCACCGTGTGTCGAGCGAAAGAGAGCAAATGTGGACATACCGTGTGTTATCGAGGCTGCGTGTAAATTTGCAGTCGACACGTCAATAGCTAATCGATTACAGTCTATATACTCTGCAACGAATCGATAATAGTCGCTAATAGAGAATTTAAACAAGTACTTATGGACAGCGCAGTGCTGTAGTCCATTATATATCATTAATGCTAAATGCGGAATGTGGATGCAGCTGTGACTGTTGTCAGTAAGAAATGGATTTTAACAGTTGTGTGGTGCTGATGACTGGATGAACGAGTGTTGCCTGGTGCCTCAGAATGTAAACTGCGCACTAGGTGAAGAAGATCATCAGTGCGTCTGAAAATACTATTGATAGGTCGTGGTCCCGTCAAGATCGAACCCTAAACGCTTTGAGTATTAAAGCCTTCGTAATTGTAGATAATTTTTTTAAGACCTCGTACCATAATGTAGGCTGAGAGGAAATATTTACGCAAATAGGAACTTCCTGCCTATCAACAAATATCCACGTCTCAATTTGCATTCGTTAGTAATATAGTTATTATTTTGTCATATTTTTGTATTAAAAAAAACATTTTACGTGCCCAGCAAGTGCCAACCATTCTCCATCGCTGTTCGCGTGGTTATCACGCATTAGCGGACCCTGATAACAATACTAATGTACGTAAGTTAAACCGTGAATGTGGGAGAGTAGACATATATCGATTCATCAGACAACTGGCATTATCCAACGTAATTTCTGTGTGGACATTTTATTGTTTAGTCCTTAGGTCGTCATTTACATCCGTCCCAAATATTGGGGTGATCACGGATGAGATAGACAAACATTTAGCTACATCGGGACATACGTTATTTTTGTAAACTTGGAACGAGACCCACCGTTTAGTGAGAGGGTAGCATTAAAATTGTTATCGAATATTAGTGTCTGGGAGTGAGAACTCTATTGAACCGTCTCGTTGCGTTCGTTAGCGTGCTTTTTTGAACGCGATAATTAACATTCGGTTGTATATAATTCGGGGAGTTTTGTGACAAGCTGATTGACTCAGTTTAGTTAAGTAGAACTCTGTTAAGTGAAGTTCGGTTGTTAAGGCACATTGTTTTCCCCGCAGACGGAACAGCAGGGACCAAGCCTCCTGCGAAACGCAAGAAGGAGCCTGCGACATCGAAACAACAGAATGCGACGTCGCCTAGCGCCGTGTCGGACACGCAGAGTGGGGCCCTCAGTGACGGTGGCCATGGTTCTGATGGTGAGCGGAAAAGGAAGAAGGCCCGCACTACTTTCACAGGCCGTCAGATCTTCGAGTTGGAGAAACAGTTCGAGGTGAAGAAGTACCTTTCCTCGTCGGAACGCGCGGAAATGGCGAAGCTGCTCAATGTCACAGAGACGCAGGTGAGAACTGAGAACCCGGTAGTTTCGTTTGGTGCTTGGAATAAACGGTAACATATTTTTAAAATGTCAGTAGCTGGATTGACTCATAATAGATTGTGTATTCTTGGAGGCAAGAACCAAACTGTTGCCCTTTGTTCGGGTTAGCTTTGCTCTGTGATTGATTTAATTCTTTGATAAATATTCCTCACGGATTATTATTAGAGCCATCCGATAATGAATAGAACCTGGGCTGGGCGTTTAGCTGTTACGAGATCAGATATGAATACATTCAGGTTGTGAAGCCTGGTGATATTATACCAGTGGGGATGTTTGGATGGGATAGGAGGATGGTTGAGAAAACATTAACCCTTTAAAGGCCGCTTATTACTTTATGTACCACCAGTCTTAAGAGACAGAAATTCTGCATCCTGCCGACGGAGTGAATTATGTGTTTTGTATGGATATGAGAACAAGAAGCGATTATTGCCCTCTATAACATCAGCTGATTAGTTGTTATAACCGAGATGGCGCGTATTTTGTGCGCGGTATGAACTGAACCTTTATTTCAGTTCAAGTTGATTTATTTTTTCACCATAGAGGCCCGGGTTCTATCCAAGAGCAGGCCATGTGGGATTTGTGTTGGACAAAGTGACAATGGGACAGGATTTTCACCGAGTCTGTATTGGCGGTAGGCCTATTCCTTTGTCATCTTCCTATAGATGCTGTTCATTCCAGAAGAACAAACGGGCAAAGCAATGTTCTTAAAAAAAACAACCGAGGACCACAGCATAGAAAAGTGCTGTCACGTGGTTTTCAAAGGCCGTGCCATGGCCGAGGCGATTAGTCGTCGGCCTGTCACCGTGGAGGCCCGGCTTCCATCATAGGTCAGCCCGTGTGAGATTTGTGGTGGACGAATTGGCACGAGGCAGGTTTTCCTCCGAGAAACGCGTTATTCCCTGTCTGTCATTCCATTAATGCCACATACCCATCTTTATTTGTATGTCGCTCTTACCAGAGGAACAAACCTACCAATAATCAAGACTTTTTCGGAAATCGGGAAGCACTGAATAGAAAATTAATTGTCACTTTTCATTTTTTAAAATGTCAAACAAATAGAATGTTAAAGAGTGTGGACGAATTGAACAGACTCGTGGTAGGATCTAGTGGGAAACGGGATATGTCTGTGTAGTTACGAAGCTATGGCATGAACATGGAAACGGGTCATTTTGAGGCTCGAGCCAAACGATTTTTTTTTTTTCCCACAATGTCCAGATAGTCTGTGGCCCCAGCCTGTTGTGTAATGGGTAACGGCTGTAATGTGCCGAGACAAAAGGCTGGCCACTTACCTCTGTATAGTGCCAAGGTTGGGAGTGCGTGGATCTCAGTCTCCGCCATTCCATACGTCGTCATGGTGTGATGCTAAAATAAGTGCAGGGAAAATTTTACGTTGTACCTTTTCGGGCCTGATAGCAAGCTGTTGTAAACATGGTAATTAACCTTTGGCTTTCGTAAAAGGTGAATTTATTCATCATCTAAACGACTATCCACGTTTCAAGGTCTCTGCTTCGTGGAGTTACCACTGTTTTTCTGAAGACTGTTCGATCCATTAAATACATAAGCACCTTGATATACATACATACAAATCAATTAATTGCTGCTTGCCACACTGCGGTTCTTGTACCCTTTCTCCTACACAAAACACTTTGCCGACCACATGAGGGGGCTGCCACTGCATCATTGCGTGGGTTTTCTTGGCTCGGCTCGCGAACAAAGGCAGCCCCTTGTACAGACAGAATAACCCCCACCCCCACACCCTTAACGACTCGGCAGACAGTGCTCAACTTTACTTCCCCCCAACCCCCATCACAAGCCGCTAATGGGCTCCAAAAAGTTTTTAAAGGTTAGGATAGGCAAGAAGGAGAAGTAGGCGTTGGGGTTGGTTCTAGCGAAGTCACGGACTGAAGTACAGGTGTGGCTAAAATGTATGCATCGCGGTAATTGGATGACTTCAGATTCCTATGTTTTATTCTTCAGGCATGCTGATGGCAACTGAACCTTTAACAATAGCATTAACTGGTTTTATATCGGTGTGGTTAGAGCAGGTAACCAGACAAGCCTGCTCCTTATTGTTTACTGTGAGCAACGTAACGGATTTATTCTTTGCCTGTTTTGGTTACAAATATTAATAAACCAGGAAACTAAGACGTCTCTGGCGATCAGCTGTGTGAATGTGGAGTCCGTCACGTGATCACTAATAGACAGAAAGAGAGAGACGTTTACTGAAAGTGATTATGTGTTAAAAATTCACGTGACTTGGCGACTGGAAAGACTGCTTTAATAAAGTAACGAAGAAAGGTTAAAGTCGTTGAAGGGTCAAAGGGTTAAGAAATGTACTCTTATCCCATGAGTTCTGTTGTTTAGTTATTTCTACAACTGGAAGATGTAAGGAAAAAATATACTAATTCCGTCTTACCTGCTCTCGCCTATCTGGCCGTCAATTGTTTTCACACACACACACACACAGACACACACACACACACACACACACACACACACACACACACACAAGTAACGACGGAATAGCTCAAAGCCGTTTCGCAAGCTCTATCTCAAGGATTTTTTTTACGAGTAGGCTGCTTCAGTAGGACTTAACAATACTTGGCCTAGACCCTCATGTAGTAAGATGTAGGTTTATTAAAAATTTGTTCATTTATTTTTGCACTCACGCTTCTGGTAAGCGGCAATGGGTTATATCACGGCTGTGCTGTTTTAACTTCTCAATGCACAGCACTCGAGTCTGCATCTGGCTTGTCTGCAGTCGAGAACGCACGTAAGTTCGTCGACATCTAACTTCAGGCTTCCTCACACAAGGAAAAACCTCGCTAATTTTCAAAGTATAATGGCCGGACGTATAGTATACCTTTGTCGCAACACAATACGATTGCTAACTGTCAGTTATAGGTGAACCGAAGCGATCTTTAAACAACAGAACTAAAGTCAAGTGCATTACACGTTCTTCGTCCATCGCTTCATAAACCCACAAGAGGGGTTCATCAAGAACAGCATTACAGCAAGCCATACGTTCATCGATCCAGAAAAGTTTAATGTTTGTATCCCTGATTTGAGCAAGTGCCAGGAAAAAAAAAAAAACTAACGTCCAAGCTTGGCTAATTTCTAAGATTTATGTGACAAGCTGCAGTACTCGTAAATTCACAATGCCATTTAAGGATACTGTCTAACATTATTAAGCATCGAACCAAATAAAACGGTAAAATACTTTCCTTGAATATACATTATCACTTGTCTCTAAACTTTTTTTTTGTCCACCATTTTTCGCTGCGATAGATATTTAGTACAGTTCGCCCAAGATGCGCGCAGACACACGTGAAAAGTGTCCGTCTCTGTTAGCTAATTTTAACCAATGCTGGAATGGCGCGAGAAATTTTAGTTGAACTCCCCAACATAAAGTTGTAGGAAAATTCCTCCAGCGGGTTTCGAGATGTTTCGTGCTCCCGAGTACTCAGGTGAATGAATGTTTAAAACGGTTTTAATGAGCGTTCAGTAGGCAGGCAGGGATGGATTCATCTTTCCGCCACTCTTTCGAATTTCCCATTTCTGTAGACACTTTATTGGATTCGTTCGCAACATACGTGTTACAGAAATGCACCTTTTCGCTTCCTTAAACAATCACTCCACACATTATAGTGTTGGTTAAAGTCTGATAACAATAATAGGAATAATCAAGAACCAGTTGCCTTTTGCTCCATCTTGAGCAGAGGGTGCAGACCTATGCTTATGACTGTCCTTTCGAACAGGGACAGGGAAGTACATACACAAAGCGGGCTATGTTTTATGGCACTCCACATCGCGATTCATCAGGAAATGTTGCTACATTTTTTGTGATGTAACAAAAAACACATTCCTGGAATTGTGGTTTTTACGATATCAGATTTGACAAGTTAGCACCCCAATTTCGTATTATGCAATTCACACTTTTGCCTTTTTGTTTTGAGTTTAATTATCGTGGCAGCTTTTCCTGTTTTCGATGTCCAAAGCGTCCAGACCAGTTCCAGGGCCCATTGAGCCTTCTGTCCAATGTATGCCTGAGTTCTTTCCCGAAGGGTCAAGCAGCACAGAAACGAGACTGATTACATACCTCCATTTCTTGCCCAGGTTAAGAACGTGTGGAGCTCCATCTCACCTCCCCCATACGCTTACAACTCTAAGTGCATTATTAAGCACAAGGACAAGTTGACATCACTTCACTTCTTTCTGTAAATTCATTCCGTTGTGGTTTGTAAGGGAATACGGCTGTTTCCTTCAGAGAACATGTATGATCGTCCTAGCATTTCATGTTTTGCAACTAATGAGGTTGAAAAAGTGTCATGAAATGAGCTAATAACACAGTCCATCAGTCTTAATGACCATGTGTTGTGTAATCGTCCCAAAGTACAGAGTGATGACCTTTTAACTGTTTTGTTTTCCTGGCAAAAAAATTGACTACTGTAAAAGGAGCAAAAATTTGTTATAGCTATGACTCATATGGACCTGTCTTTTGGCTTCCTGCGGTGGATTTTAGTAGACCTTCCTCGAAATGGGGTAGAAAGTGATTGAGGCTTAGAGAAAATTGGGTAAAGACAGTTTTGTAATTTAGGCTGTTCCTCAACTGTCAAATCGGGGAGCATAAAAAGGGCAGAATGTATTTTATGACGGATGTTAGAAATTCCTACAAAATTTCTTTCTGTAAATATGACGGAATGGGCTGTTGAAACTTAAGAGCAGAAGTGGGTGAATAATTGTCAAGATTGATCATAAAGGAATAGGGTGAGACTTTGTGGACAGAATTCATGTCGCGTCGATAGAGATCGGTGGCGGGCTATATAAAATGCAGGAACTGGGCGACTCTTAGCTTACTAACATGATACTTGGAAACAGATAAAAATAGACGCATCTTGAATTCAACAGGCTATGAAGGGTTGCCGTCGCCTTGATGTGGCTTCTGAATACGAGTTCTGATAGACCACTCCCTTACTTGCTGAAGGCAAAGAAGGTGTGTTGTGCCTATTACCTACCCTAATTCTTCCATTAAGAATTTCAGTTCTGCTCAATTATTTTCGAGTTGAATTTACAGCTTTATTAGGAACACATCTCTTTCCACACATTCCGCAGAATTCGAGATCATGGCCGTGCCATGACTCAGGCGGCTAGGCGCCGACTTCTCACTTCGGAGGCTGGTGTTCGATCCTAGGACTGTCAATGTGGAAGTTGTGGTGTACAAAGTGCGACTGGAAAAGGTTTTCCTCCGATTACCAGTGCTTCATATTAGTTCATCACCGACGTTACCGGTATACGTATAACCGTAGAAGTTAGCAGCCTTGTTAAATGTAATGCGCGTGCAAATACACACACACACACACACACACATACACACTTACACACACCCACACACTTACACACACACCCACACACTTACACA
>Ga0123357_10014036_pt1 | contig 10437 bp, 10 predicted proteins | sample TergutEmb28metaG_FD_89873 | JGI IMG/M metagenome (GOLD analysis project Ga0123357, IMG submission 89873) | Embiratermes neotenicus P4 segment gut microbial communities from Petit-Saut dam, French Guiana - Emb289 P4 | ecosystem: Host-associated > Arthropoda: Insects > Digestive system > Gut ...
CACATCGAAGCAAGAACAATACGACCAATGTGGTAATTCAACAGAATAGTCGCAAGCTCCTGATGATGGATATATTAATGCCCGAAACATGTTGAGCACATAAGAAGTGAAATAAAATGGCAAGTGACATCAAGTTGTTCTTTTTTTCTTCAACTACACATTTTATGTTCAGTACGTTTCTTCATCCCCCAAACAACATGCCGTTTATGAGATAATGCAGGAAAATGTTGTACGGCCGGACAGGCCACAGATGACAAAATAATACAGTGCAAGTGCATTGCATTCTGAATAACTAAGTCTACAGAGACACACTTAGAATACGTAACGTCGTTTTTCTACTACAGCACCAATTAATATATTCGCACCTGACCCTTACATTTACACATATATACCAGTCTTGTTACGTGGGCCGGTAGCTCTATCGGTGTAGCGACTGACTACGGGCTGGACGTTCCGGGATCGAATCCCGGTGGGGACGAGATTTTCCGCCCGTCCAGACCGGCCTTGGAGTGCATCCAGCCTCCTGTAAAATGGGTACCGGGTCTTTCCCGGGGTAAAGTGCAGCCGGGGTGTGCTGCTGACCACTCACCCCTTTCTAGTGCCGCGGTCATGGAAGAGTAGAGCTACACCTCTACCCACCTTCTGGGCCACGCCGGGCCTGTAATGGGATCACTTTATCTTTACCTTTACCAGTCTTGTTAGAGTACTGAAGTTAGTGGTATCGGTTTATTTGAATTGGTGGTACTGGATGTTGCAAATGATTCAGATGGATGGGGACGCCTAGACGCCGAAGACGCACTACCAGTAACAGTCTCCTGATCCTCATTCACTCTTGGGATATCAGCTGAAACGTGTAAAAGCCTACCTGATTTTCTGTGATTAAGTCCTTTATGTGTCCCAACTAATGCACACAAATTATTTTTTCTTGTTAAACTGTTAAAACATGTAATATCATTCTGCACAGTGCATGATACATACGCACAGCAGGTAAAGGTAAAGTAATCCCTTTACAGGCCCGGTGTGGCCAAGAGGGTGGGTAGAGATATAGCTCTATTGTTCCATGACCGCGGCAGTAGAAAGGGGTGAGTGGTCAGCAGCACCCCCGGCCGCACTTTCCCCCCGGGAAAGACCCGGTAACCATTGTACAGGAGGCTGGGTGGGCCCCAGGGCCGGTCTGGACGGGAGGAAAATCTCGTCCCTACCCGTATTCGGTCCCGGACTGTCCAGCCCGTAGTCAGTCGCTATACTGACTGAGCTACCGGATCCACCACGCACAACAGGACTGAACGAAGTATGCAGCCATAATACTGGATAGTCCAACAACGTCTTGTCTATTGCAATCAATATTGTAACTTTGGCAAAACGCAGGCTGTAACTCCCTGATGATGGTTTATGTAAGCAGAAACATGTTGGAGCAAATTTTATAGGTTTAAGTGTTTTAACAGTTTAACAATTGAAAAATAATTAGTGAGCATTAGTTGGGACAAATAAAGGACTTGGTATTATTAATGCACGGATCATGAACGTTCTGTGATTATTTCAATTTTCATAGAAAAAGCACACTTTTTTAATTTTCACATTTTTTTTTTTTTTGAGGAAGGGGTTTAAATTGTTCATAGCACGACAACATTTCGTAGCAAAACGAAAGTAGAGACAGCTATTTTTTTAAAATAAACCACTTCTTTATCAATCTTGTTGAAAATATGTCTTTAATTCCGCAGTTGTTAACATTTTTGTTTCTGAATTCGCTGCGGCTTTTTTCGTCGTCATCATGCCTGGAGTGGCTCAGAGGGTTCCACGAAGTTAAGATTCCCAGATTTCTTGACAACGGCACAGGATTATGGTAAGGTTGTCAGCCTTACGCACCGGCCATCTTTACCCCCAGGAAATGCTCCTGGTACTCATTTCTGTTAGAGGTTGAGTCGACCCTAGGGCTATAGTGTGATCGGTTGGATTTTATGTCAGTGGAAACTTCCAATGACCCCAGCTAGGATCGAACCAGCGACCTTCCGATTTGTAGTACAGCACCTTAACCACTGTGGTACCCCTTTTTATTCTTTGTACGTCTGTCAAACCAACTCTGCCAGTTCTATTTTATTAACTGCAGAGATTCAAAAGATTCCAGTGCGTCTTCTATACCAACATTCTGCAGTTCCGTCTCTGTTACTAGAGCTGCAATGTCGGCGTGACCCACAACACATCCAATTCTTTACAGAAGCAAACGGCTTCAAAAGAAGAATTTTTTATTCAGAAATCAAGTTACATTTGGGCAGAATCATTAGAAAATCCCTCTAGTTGTAAGTAAGCATATTACACAGTGAACTGCTTACAGATGATGTTGCGGAAATTGCCCTAAATTTATCGGTATTTGCTGCCATACTGCTGACAAAGTGTACGATTGCATTTACACAGAGTACACTCTTATGTTTATTGGACCGTGCATCATCTTGATAGTTGAGTAAAGAGAGACCAGCTTGATGTCACTTGCTTTATTGTTTCTTTATTTAATGCTCAACATGTTTCGGATCTTAATACATCCATCCTCAGGAGCTTGCGACTTATTTGTTGAGTTATTTCATGGGTTGTATTGCTCTGGTTCAATGTGTGTTGGTGTTACGTTGTGTTTTGGTTGGGGTGGTTTGGTATCCGTATGCAGGCTGAGGCACTAGTGCCTCAGCCTGCAACTCAACAAATAAGTCGCAAGCTCCTGAGGATGGATGTATTAATCTTTTGGCGCCGGAATTATTTTTTTAAATTTTAGCACATTCTGTATATAAAATGTGAGTGAAACAGGAACCAAATATGTTAGAATTATGAAACAAACTGCATTTTGAAGAGGAAAAGACGGAGAGTATATGCCATGTTTAAAGTATTCAGTACCTATATTTGTTGAATAAATATATAAAATGCAACATTTAGAGGTTAATGGTGCGGTACGACCACTACAGTCGTCGTTAGGCGCCAAAAGGTTAAGATCCGAAACACGTTGAGCATTAAATAAACAAACAATAAAGCAAATGACATCAAGTTGGTCTCTCTTTACGCAACTAACAGAATACACTATTTATTTTATGTATATTGTGAGTACTTGTTGTTTGTATCTTTGTTACTAGGTTATTTGTCTCTTTAATTCGCTTCTTACTGGCTCTTCAGAAATCACGCTCAAGAGCTTGGATCACCAGCACGGCAACCGTTTCCCTTGGAATGCTCGTGACCGATTGATGTCATTAGAGTCAGTTGTACGTCTATTTCCTCAAGAAATTGACTAGGTAATGAATGGTAAAGAATACTTGGTACTCGGGTAAAGGGAGTCCGTTCTATCGAATATAAATTTAATTGACGTCTGTCCAATATCCGACGCGTGTACGAGACTTGTAAGCCGATAAAGTAGCCATAAGAACTATCAACCATCTAATATTACAGTATACAACGACGTATGATCACTCAGAATTAATCTTATGGTTTTAGAGTGGGAACTACTTTCGTCATACATATCGACATTTTAACTGTGTGTGAAATGCGATAACTCGATACGTATTTTTCGTAACAATAGGCCATCGTTTTTCAGCATAATACAGGGTCCGCCAAAAAAAAAAAAAGTATACAAACTTTAACGAAAGAAAACTCTTCGAATAGGTGTCTAGCCGCTAACGGCAACCACTTTGAGCACCTCCATTAACTGTACAGGTACAAGAAACTTGTATTGCGCTCTATTGTAACGTGTATTCAACTTGTGATGTATAATTAAAGTTAGTACTAACATTCAACATAGTTTTCTTTCGTTAAAATGTGTATATATTTTTTTGGCGGATCCTGTAGTTTAAGTTCCGAAGACTGTTCTGCCTTGAGCTGCAGATATCGATTCTTATTGCTAAATCGATTCTTGTAATGGCTGCTCGGGGTCGGTACATAGGTGCGCTCTGGTGTTCGAAAATGAAAACATTCTCGATCGGTGCGCCGTCGGTCGACGAGGGAGATGTCTGCTGGATGCGTATGTTGGTGTTGGGGGCACATGCATTTCGATCTGCGGAGACGTGATACATAATGTGTCTGGCCTACGCTAGGAATTCGCCCTTGATAACGAGATATTGCTGTGCGTGCTTCCGCCCATGATGCACTTCCCACTATGTTACCGCATTACTAAACTTGGTAATCCCATCTTGCACACTACGACACGAGCAGAAATGCCAACTTTGTATGTCTGAATGTGGGTATAATCTTGCGAGATTAATAATTGCTTCAACCAAGCCTCAGGTATGAACTTCCCCTTTGACCAATTTGATATGTTCCATATTCCGTGCATTAATTAGATACAATATAACAAATACGCTTTAATTTACTGATGCAATTTTATTGTATTGTTGTAGCCAGCATGTTTGCACAATTCAAGTTGTCAGCTTGTAATACCTTTGAATGATTCAGACAAATTTTGATCACAATTGTATTCTTGTTCTCAAAGAAATCACACTGACGGTGGCCACATGAGTGGCCGAAAGGTGTTGGTGACCATAATACAATAAAAGTACATCAATAAAAGTAAAGTGTATCTGATGGTCTTTAATAAATTTTGTGCGTTGTCCGTTGATGTGTGATTTCTATGAGCTTGAGAAGTAAGCATATGTAATAAATTTAACATTCTGGTAATTCCAACAAAGAATATTTTTAAACTGTATCATGTATCAGTACACAATATGTAGAAGAAGGAAATGATTCACGCGGCATGCTTAACAGAGTAAATATCATCACCAATGTACCGCCGTTCACCATGACCATATTTGGAAGAATGCAAGAATATCGGCAAATCTCGAGGTTATTTAGAACGAATACCCATTTTTGCACTTCATAAGTGTCATGAACAAGTTATGCTTTTCTAAATACCGTCAGTGATATGTAAATGATATGATTTTACGGCGTTCCACTGAAAAATAAGATTAATTTGTACGGAAGTATTACATCCGATCCGTGACTGTACCAACATCCGGTGACGTCAAGTATCTCAACCAATCGTGCGGCGAAGGGTAGAGCCTTGCGCTAGAGCAGAGAAATTTAGGGCGTGTGCATCGAATAGCGTAAATTATTTTTATTTTACGTGAGAGATGATTTGTTGAGGATTGTTTGAAAGGTATGTAATGAATTTTTAGAATATGTTCTTTCATCTTATTACCAGTAATGTCGATTAGTTATTACCGTACTCTAGATTCACAACCTTATATATCGCAGATGGGGAAAGCTTGCTGCATATCATTCGCCATTTGTATTCGGTTACCCATCCCCCTTCAGTTGAGAAAACAGCATAATATACACTACACGATCTGGATTTGTGTGCATACAGTATTATTATTGTCTCATGAAATAAGTGTATTGTTATGGTAGTAAGTATACCTTGATACTAGATACATTGACACAAGAAATGCTCGTGGCTGAGAATTTTGAATCCGTAGTAGCATTTTGACAGTTTGTTGGCACAGGTTTGTTAGGGGTGTATATTTCGTGAATATTATTAAGTTTTCCGTAATGTTTTTGCAGATACGAATATGAATTATGAATGTTAGTATGTTTTGTTTTTGTATTTCACGTGACAGGTGTTTTGAAATATGATTAATCTCAAAATCACTTGTAATATTGTGGTTCGTATGGGATGTGCTATTGCATTTCGTGGTACTTATTCTCCTCGCTAGTCCATATTAAAATTGTTGCATTTGTTACATCATTGGAGGCCATAGGATGAAAAGAATGTGTTAGGATTTAGTATTATTAATTTGCTATGGCCCTGACTCACTTAGAATTTCAGTCTTTTAATGCAAGTCATGTTTAGTTTAGGACCGGGGTGTAGAGATTAAATATTAGTGCTTGTTAGCGTTGGTTGTCATTTGTAGATGAATGCATACATATTTCAATACTGACAAACGGAATTTCTGTTTTTAAAGAGGATGGTTGTTACGATATCTTGTGTGGATTTTTGCCGTACTTCACAAACTCTTCTACAAGGCCAGAAATTTATCAAGGCTGCCTGTTGCTAGTATGATGTGAGAAGTCTGATCTTGCAGAAATCACTTAATTCATGCACCTGAAATACACATTTGTTTCTGAAATTGACATCGTCATGTTTTCATGTGAAATACAGTTTTCTTCCTGGAAGAGTCATAAATATGTTGTCAGTTACCACATACACACATATTGTAAATACATTTTGCAGCTAGTGGAGTCAGTTACACTTTCCCTGATACTAGTACAAGGCTAGTTGAAGTGAAGTTTTGTAAAAAAAAAAAAATCTACCCTCAGTAACATTAAACATTCTGGAAAGAAAGCTGCATTGATAGTGCCAAGTGTTAGTGTGCACATTGCGCATGTTAATGTGTTGGAGCAGTTTTTCGTTAATCACACTCCTCTTGCATGCCAGGATGTGGTATCTGTCGCACATGCTATCACATTGGGTACAGTTCTTGTTATGGTATTATAGTGCTTCCTTCTGCATACTTGTGGTGGAAACCATCTATGATTAGTTGTCTGATACAAGTTTTGTTAGTTCGTAGTTTTGCTTGAGTCCATGCCATTTTATTCAAAGTATAAGAGCCATAAAACTCATAGGATTCCTGTTTTTGGTCCTATCTCCTGTCAGCAAAATACTAAGCTTGGTGTGTTGCTGCGTTTGAGAGGAAATGTTTTTGGTAAAGTTGGACAGCAGTTCTCAGGGCATATCTAACAAACATAACAGAACGGCAAGACTTGAGCGCTATAATGTACTAAGATAACATTTGCCGTGCAATTGAACACAGTTGTTAGATTACACATGTATTCACAAATAGGTGAATTCCACCTTCGTGGATTCTGTTTCAGCATTTTGTGAGCATTGTCTAGAGCAGATCTTGCTGTGTTAAAGAATATGAGTTATTTAGTGATGACTCAGTATGTCTGAAGTAGTTGTTGTGTGCTGTGCATACCAGACTGTTTGAACACTGTGTTTAGTTCTTCATATGAAGTTGCCTGTTATATCCAGTTTTGATTAGTGTACAGTCTAGTTTGGGTTCAGTTAGTTGTTTACCAAATTTTATCCTTACCTGTTTATCTGAAACATGGATGCGGTTGCAGATATGGCACTCATGTTTGCAAAAATACATAAAAAATTTTACACTGAGAATCTAGAATCCAAGGTCTTGAAATTGGTGAATGAGGATTTTTGTGAATTAATTTATGAACAATTTAACCCTTTAAACACTGAGTTAAATCCCATCTGCCATCTGCTGGCATTATTAGGAGCTCACCATATTTTCCACGTTAGCGGGCTAAGGGTTAAACATGTTCAGCTTGTAGTAAGTCTTACATTTTGTTATGTTTGTACCTGTTGTTGTTATACTCATTTGCTCATAACTGAAATTAATGACATGTGCCTGGACATATTTGTTCTTTACGGTAACCGCAACATTGACAGTATTGAGAGGAACAAGAAGTGTGTACAAAGTTGTGGTTTGTAAACCACAAGGGAAGAAACTACTTGGGATAATACCATAAATGAGACAGTAATAAAACATACCTATAATTCAGTAGGTAGCTTGTACATTATCTGATTTTTGTTGGAGAATCTGACACAATTTTAATTGAATGGGGAACCTGACTATGGATTTTTTATATTTTTTTATTATGGATGTTTTTGTTAATCCACGTATTCCGAAGTTGGATATAAGTGGGAGATGGACAGGAAATACTGTGTTAACCATAGTGTTGTCATTTAAAATCCAACCTGACTTTCCTGCCTGACTTTTTCTGTGCCAGGAACGGGTATGACTCCATTTCCCAAAATTTGGTAGCGTGCAATATTTATAAGCTTCCAGTTACTGTGTCTTTGAAGTTCTAAAAATAAATGAGTCGTTGTGCTGCCAACTGGTTGGTGAATCAACAGTGTGAGGGCCACGTTGTTTCCTTAAGGGTTTTGTGCCTCCCAATCAAGCAAGCATTGTAGCTGGACTTCACTGGGCTGCACAAACTATTTACGAAAGTTATAAAACTTTCATTTTGTTTGGCTGTTTACTGGAATCTGTGTGTGTGTGTGTGTGTGTGAGTGAGTGAAAAAGAGAGAGAGAGAGAGAAAGCCGGGACTTGAGACCATGTCCCACTGAAGACATGAGAACAATAAAATCTTCTCAGGCAGGCAGCCACATCACAGTGTAAACATGTTCTGACATTTCAGGGACTGACTTTGACCCTGCAGTGTCAGAACATTTTTACACTGACATGGCCGTCCGCCCGAGATGGTTTTATTGAATTTTGTTGCAGCAAAAGCTCTCAAACATATATGAGAACTTAGTATGTTGTTGCATTAACTCCATTGTTGATATCAGTTGGTTAGGAAGTGAAAGATCCGTCGTAACTAAATTTAAAACCTTGTTGGTTTACTTGTACCATATATAAATGAACTTTCTTTGTATACAGGGAAGTGTTTTACATGTGAGTCCAAGAATTCAGCACAAATTGACTCCCAGTGTCATTTTTATTTCATGGTTTGTGAAAGTGCCCATTTGCTAGTTTCAAACTCTGATCTGATGACATCAGGAGTGCTTAACCCTTTAATTCTCAGTGCTCTTTCAGAACATAGTTTTTCAGGTTGTTATTATCATGTGCTGTTGTTGGTAGATACATTGTGGAGGACCATGCTGCCTACATCTTTATTGACAGTGTGGTGGGTGTAAAGAAGTTTCCAAGTTATGTAGGCAGGGTTGCAAGAAATGTGGCTGCTCTGACCTGAGATACAGGGAGAGAAGGAAGGGCCCTGTCTGGATGTGGCGTGTATTCTCACCCCAACCATTTTGATTCTGAAGATGGCGATAGCATGTTCCTAAGAAATGTTATCCACCTTCAAAATCACATGACATCGCAACTCCAAATGACAGAGTCCGAAAACCTATAAACTTGTGTAACGCAGCATTTGTTATACACACTGTGGTGACTGTATTGTAATGTTCCTTACCCTGTTCGAGTTTATCGTAGTGCAGTCTCACGTCTCTACATTTCAAGTACCTGTCATAAAATTTGTCTGTAATACACCATTTACTTACATAACTAACTGGGTCCTTCTTCATAAATTGGTTGTTCCTCTGCTAGTGAGAAAAATTCTTCATCCATATGTTATCCAACACGAAGGTTCATTATGCATTACAAGGGCCCACCACTTGGCCCTATTCTGATCCAGATGCATGCTGTCCCAACCAATTTCTGTAAGATTCAGTGTAATATCCTCCCATTGACAGGTATGTCTTCCAAGTGGACTCTTGCCCTCAGGTTTCCCCATCAAAACGCTGTATGCACCTCTCATTGCCCTACCATGCATACCACATTCTCCACCCATCTCATCTTTGTCATTTCATCTTGCAGATATGTGGCGAGGAGTACCCGTTTGATTAGAATTCTCAATTAAAAGTTTTTGAATTATAAAGTAGTTTTATTTATTTCACCGACACAACTGTTTGTATCATATATTACGTAGTAAGTGGCTACATGTTTCGACCTTCTACAGGGTCATCCTGAGGCCACTTGAACACACAAAATCAAAGTTACATTTCCAAGGTTTATTTTGGGTCATAGTGAGATCTCAGTCCTTCTTTTACGCAGTAAATATAAATTAATTTAAAACTTGTTTTAAAAATTTTAAAACTAGTAAAATATTAAGACATTTTTACGTAAAATTTGTCATCTTTTTGTTTTGTGTTTTCGTGAATAGTAGCATCTGTTTGGTGTGTTGATGAATGATGACAAGCAGTATGTGTCCATTGGTTTGTTGACTTCAGGAGTGCATGTGTATTTAGTTTCTTATCTGTCATGGTATAAGTGATGGGTCTTATCATGAATTATCTTGAAGGTAGAGGCTTGGGTATATTCTTGATATATGTACTTACTGTCATTGAACTTATATCTAAGATAAAGTTTACCGGGTTATTTTATTAGAAAGTTTATACCTTGTCTAAGTTCATACTTTGTCTTTGAACCATGGTGGCTTCAGTAAGTAGGCTTTTAAAAAACTTGGGGTATAGAAAGTTTGGTTGTGTTTTATTTGTTGAATTGTTGGAGAATCAGCAAATGTACATTCTCACATAAGAAAATTTGAAGTTGCTACAGTGGTAAATGTTTCAGAGTAATATGAGGGTACCACCAACAGTGCAGAACCTTGATGACAAATGTAGTGCATTCCCTGAAATGCCTGGTCCGACCTACCGGACAACACTGTAGCATAACTCAGAATATAATGGTGTGAGTTTCAGATATGTTTCAATATAAATGTGTATTTACTGGTCAGATCACAGTTAAAGAATGTACATACTGAGTCAGTGGATGAAGAGTGAAATTTATTTTCATGATCTGTAAGACAGGAAATTAATTTAGCATCAGTTGTGTCCAGGACTCAGTGTAGTGTTTTGGAATTTGTCACTGCTTGTTGGAGTCAGAAAA
>Ga0123357_10014037_pt1 | contig 10436 bp, 2 predicted proteins | sample TergutEmb28metaG_FD_89873 | JGI IMG/M metagenome (GOLD analysis project Ga0123357, IMG submission 89873) | Embiratermes neotenicus P4 segment gut microbial communities from Petit-Saut dam, French Guiana - Emb289 P4 | ecosystem: Host-associated > Arthropoda: Insects > Digestive system > Gut ...
AAATAAATATTTAAATACTGCCAAATTCATATAACGTGTGATATATGCGTTATTATAGCAACATGTGTCGACACAATACGATCATCTTCAGGCCATTAATATATAACTCGTAAACGTAACGTGCACAATTTTACAAAGTTGGGTTAGTAACTGATATCTCAAATTTACAATTGAACCAGTACATAATTCAATGTCATATTTTAGTTTGTAATGGTTAAAAAAACGTGGACTAGCACATTTAACATATTAAAATGTTAAACAAATCACGTAATTTTTAAGTTGTGCATCAATGTTCGGTGTCATAACACATTTTGCAATGTAGTGTTTTGTAAGCATTTATCTCGAGTACATTTGTTGAAATTTTGTACGCTGCTCTTCTGTCCGCATTCCGTTTTTATTCTTGTTCTGGTCTGGTAGTTGCATAAAGTTGTAACCGTCGTTATTATGGAGGGTTGGAACTCATGCACTAACATGTCTTTCATCACTGTACGGGAGATCCATGTTTTAACCACTAAACAACAAAATCTGACAATGCTGCATGTATTGGTCTTATTATAAAATGGAGATCTCAATAATACGAACCTGGTAATTCAATAACGTACATTATTTTTTTGCGTGTTATATTAATGGCTAATAATATTAATTATAATATGACTGAATTACTTCGAAACATGTTGCCACAATAAGGTATATAACAAACATTATTTGTGTTTGACGGCATTGAAACCCTTCTTTGTTGAAAACTGAACTCGTGTACGTACGTAAAAGGAAGTGTAGAGATTCCAGCCAGGCGGAATAATTTAGAAATTTCCACTTCTATTACGTAATATTGTCTTCTTGACTATAAAACCACAGAGTCATGTAGGCGGACAACAGTTTTTAAAGTGGGAGGGAGGGAGGAGGGCATACTGCCATAATGTTGAAGATGGGAATTATCCTGTCCAAACTTAAGGGTAGAAGCTGCCAGTTGTTTGTGAGTGCAACTTATGCTTTAAATTTGTGTAGGATCTACAATAATGTGATTTCTCTAAAACATGCCTTTGTAAATGAAACCAACATATAGATATAACTGCAGTTCCACGCAAGATACAAATTTGTTTCACCCCTGTATATTATTATGTTACCAATTATCAGCATTTTTAAATATGCGACATGAAATATGTATTCTACACTTACAAACCGTAAGAAATAAAAAATTCCCTTATTGATGTTTATATTACATGTCGGTTAAAAAAATGCTATAAATATAGGCCATTCACATGTTCAAATATGACGCAATAATCCGTGAATATTTCGATGAAAATCCCTCCATCTGTCAATTTTGTCGAACAATTTCGATGTGGCAATGTGAATAAAAAATAATTTACATTCCATCTCAGGCAGTACATTTTTCCTTACTGCCACACCCATCGGTTTACAGCAGTCACGCCCAGTTCTCGATTCGTTACAAATGTTTCTTTTATGCTAACTGAAAGCTTAAGTATAAAGTTGTACCATTCCATTTTGTTGCAGAGAAGAGGGTGGGGTGAAAAGAAAACTGCCTTTTCAGATGATGAAAGATATCACGAAACTGAACACACAGGATCCTACGAACAGATATGAGACTCCCGTTTACATGTATGCCGTTTAACTTTCGAGTATAAAATAGACAAGGCCATTGAAAGTAGTAGCTTCAGTCCAATGCAATGTTTTGTGGTTCCGACCATGTAAGGAAGGAGTCTGTCACCGTTTGTGTTATGCACTGGAAAGTGAATTACGGCATTGTCGGGTAGTAACGTGCACAATTCACGTTTTAAGGACAAGAAATAAAAAAAGTGAATGAAATATACACGACCTAAAATGAAGTATTCTAAACGTACTGCATCCAGTTCCAGAGATAGGAAGAAAGAGAGAATTAAAGAAATAAAGAAAGAAATAAGGAAAAAGAAAAAAAGGAAAGGAAGATAGAAAGAGAAAAACCAAAATGACGGGAGAAAACAAAGAATAAAGCAACCAACAGAGAAAAAAGAACAAATTCATTGAGGACTTCAATGCTACTAGATCGAGGTGCGAGCTACGACAAAATAAGAATTTTTACTTCAAACTGTATTTAAAATTGAAATTTGAACCTCAATGTACCAAAAAGTATTGAAAGTAACAGAAATGCAAAGAATAACAAGGCAAGCAATGTACGTATACATGCAACATTGAGGGCCGTTAATGTAACCATTGTTTCCTTCGAAAAGCAATATGTATCACGTATTCCGAGTGTGTGTCTGTAGCGTTAGGTATCCACAAAATAATGCGTATGCGCTATATTATGTTTTCATCTATGGTCTGCCTGGCTCTGCCACAATTTTTTTCATTATCTCATAAAAGGCATGATATTCAGAAAACAGTTATTGACCATAAAATGTGTGGTTTCATTTTGTCTCCAACCGTACCTGTAACACTCCTCATACTAAGAACAGCTACGCGATGTATTATCATACATGTACATAGGTCTTCACATAGTGTCCATTATTATTATCAGATTTTAATTTAAATTGATATTTCTCGACAGATTTTCCAAAATACTGTAATACTATTCTCATCGTTGCACCGTGCATTCCGTAGAATTACTTTAATTGTCAACCAACAAAAGCACTTACATAAAATAACACACTAAAACACTTAAAATCACTCCGACATGTTTCGATCCTTAGATCATCCTCAGGGAGCTAAGTTATTCCTTGCTAAAGTCACTTCAAAAACATTCATAAAATTCCTTTATATTAACAGTGTGTTGTGGCAGCATGTCGTGTTGTGTAAGACTGAGTTACTGGGAATGCGTCCGGGTATGGTGTACGTCTTGTGTTTCGTGGTGAGAGACTGGCTGCTACAACACCCTGTTAATATAAAGGAATTTTATGAAAGTTTTTGAAGTGATTTTAGCAAGGAATAACCCAGCTCCCTGAGGATGATCTAAGGATCGAAACATGTCGGGCGATTTTAAGTGTTTTAGTGTGTTTCAGTGTGCTACTTTATGTAAGTGCATTTGTTGGTTGGCAATTAAATTACTCTAATACTAATTTCATGAAAATTCTCCAGTGAGAGGTAAGTAGTTCCATGCGGACGGACAAACAGACTGACAAATATTTGGCGAACGCGCATTAAAAGGAAAGTAGTATTTGAATCGCTACAACGAAAACTTTGAATTGGAGCAGCGTATTTCATATTGAACTTCCAGAATGTAAACTCAAGGATAAGGAAGAATAAAAAACAGCAGAGGTTTGGAGGATTAGACAAAACTAGTATATAGAGGCTTTCTTAAAGTGTGAGGTGGAGAATAATTAACATTTTGAGGCAAAGAAAAATATATAATTCTGAGTTCGACCAACATTTCTGTTCGTTTTACGAAACCTCATTCTGTAACACCTGGGACAGTTATGAGAAATCGCAGCACTGGTTTCTCAGATCGTCTTCTTGTAGCACCAAACATAAACTAATATAATGATTCAAGTATTCTCGTATGTTATTCCACGTAGATTGCTAAATACATATGGACGTTATGAGGATCTTAATTCTTCCAATTTCAGGGTCATGCAGCCTGTTCTGTTCCTTCAGAACTTTAGAAACTATTCACCAGTCGACATTATTTGATATAAAAAATATTTTGTGTTGTCATTAACACAGATTTCAGAACCTTAGAACTTGCAAAAATCTTCGTTACACATTTACTCCCTTTACATTCAAAACGCCATGATTCATTATACCGTTTGCCATAAAGTGTCGCAGGAAACACTCACTAAACTTGGAGGAAATTTAAAGCGCAAGAGAATTACAGTCTCACTTTCATGGCGGCTGAACATGCCCCGTCCCACCGGATGCATGAGGAGTGCTTGAGGCTGGAGACTTGAAACTGAAATAGAACAATCATTTCCGCTTTTTATTCTGTATAAACCCCGGCTTCTAACCGGCAACTTACTACGATGGCATTTTGCCCAACAGCAGTAAAGTGAAAAGCAAAGAAAAAAAAAATTCACTTGAGAAAAATATTTAAAACCACAACAAGTGAAGTAATATGTTTCATAATTTTAAGTCCTGATTCCACTAATGTGTAATAAACTATTAGCCCACAAAGAGATCCGAATTTCCCACGCCTCAAAGGCACGTCTTGCACAGAGATGAAGTAGACTTATATAGTTATATATAATGCATGGGCTTGCTGGGAAAACACCATACATTACATTTCAAAGCTTCAGGAAGCTACGAAGAAATCGATAAATATTAAATTTCACATTTACAACAAAGTTCTGCTCTGCCAGGGGACGAACAACGGAAGATGTAAAGTCGCCTGCACGGAATTCATCGTCGGGTCATGTCTCCCTCTCTGTTTCGTATTTAAAATAATGAATGTCAATTGTCTTCTTCTGTGTAAGAGGTAGACTACATTAAGATCTAACGGGTAAGCTTGAAATGAAAAGTAGTGTCTTTATCTCTCGGTTTAGCAAGTTACCTTAAAGAGATTTGTGTCACCTCTGCTAGTAACTGTATGAGTATATATTAACGAAACACAGACAACAAAAAGAAAGACAAGTTTCATATATCTGTGACATTAAGGACTGCCACGGGAATTCAGACATAGTACCAAAAAATGTGAACAAACGGAATACTGAAGCAGATTCTTGGATATAAATCACTGTGACAAAGAGATTCTAGACGCACAAAGAATTACGAAGAGACAAACTAAAACCAGGGGTTCAGAAACGAGTAATGGAAGATACCAAAGGTAGACTACAGCACATTTGTATGATGTGAAATAACAGAATACTGCAGCATACACAAAATTGGTACGAACGGATTTCGAATACGCAAAGAAATTATGAAGGGAAGGATTAAACTGTAGGGGATCAAGAACTTAGCACGGGAACGTAGGGCTATATTTGCTGCAAAACTTTCTGAATTCTCCACAGCCAACACTGCATATTCTGCTGGTGTATTTGTCTTCAGACGTCTCCCATTTTACCTTTGTTCTGAAGACGAATGAAAATACGAATCTCTCTCTATTTGGCAAGAGATGTAATGGGGTTTTATATTTCTATAGTAAAACCAACCAAATGCACCAATGTATCAAATTTATTTTATTTTGGAATGACACTCGACTTGTTTCGGACGGTCTTTCCGTCCATCATCAGGAGTTCATGACTGTGCATACAGCAACAGGCATTTGTCAAACAGATACTGCTGACTGCTTGCTAGCAAGCAGTCAGCAGTATCTGTTTGACAAATGCCTGTTGCTGTATGCACAGTCATGAACTCCTGATGATGGACGGAAAGACCGTCCGAAACAAGTCGAGTGTCATTCCAAAATAAAATAAATTTGATACATTGGTGCATTTGGTTGGTTTTACTATAGAAATATAAAACCCCATTACATCTCTTGCCAAATAGAGAGAGATTCGTATTTTCATTCGTCTTCAGAACAAAGGTAAAATGGGAGACGTCTGAAGACAAATACACCAGCAGAATATGCAGTGTTGGCTGTGGAGAATTCAGAAAGTTTTGCAGCAAATATAGCCCTACGTTCCCGTGCTAAGTTCTTGATCCCCTACAGTTTAATCCTTCCCTTCATAATTTCTTTGCGTATTCGAAATCCGTTCGTACCAATTTTGTGTATGCTGCAGTATTCTGTTATTTCACATCATACAAATGTGCTGTAGTCTACCTTTGGTATCTTCCATTACTCGTTTCTGAACCCCTGGTTTTAGTTTGTCTCTTCGTAATTCTTTGTGCGTCTAGAATCTCTTTGTCACAGTGATTTATATCCAAGAATCTGCTTCAGTATTCCGTTTGTTCACATTTTTTGGTACTATGTCTGAATTCCCGTGGCAGTCCTTAATGTCACAGATATATGAAACTTGTCTTTCTTTTTGTTGTCTGTGTTTCGTTAATATATACTCATACAGTTACTAGCAGAGGTGACACAAATCTCTTTAAGGTAACTTGCTAAACCGAGAGATAAAGACACTACTTTTCATTTCAAGCTTACCCGTTAGATCTTAATGTAGTCTACCTCTTACACAGAAGAAGACAATTGACATTCATTATTTTAAATACGAAACAGAGAGGGAGACATGACCCGACGATGAATTCCGTGCAGGCGACTTTACATCTTCCGTTGTTCGTCCCCTGGCAGAGCAGAACTTTGTTGTAAATGTGAAATTTAATATTTATCGATTTCTTCGTAGCTTCCTGAAGCTTTGAAATGTAATGTATGGTGTTTTCCCAGCAAGCCCATGCATTATATATAACTATATAAGTCTACTTCATCTCTGTGCAAGACGTGCCTTTGAGGCGTGGGAAATTCGGATCTCTTTGTGGGCTAATAGTTTATTACACATTAGTGGAATCAGGACTTAAAATTATGAAACATATTACTTCACTTGTTGTGGTTTTAAATATTTTTCTCAAGTGAATTTTTTTTTTCTTTGCTTTTCACTTTACTGCTGTTGGGCAAAATGCCATCGTAGTAAGTTGCCGGTTAGAAGCCGGGGTTTATACAGAATAAAAAGCGGAAATGATTGTTCTATTTCAGTTTCAAGTCTCCAGCCTCAAGCACTCCTCATGCATCCGGTGGGACGGGGCATGTTCAGCCGCCATGAAAGTGAGACTGTAATTCTCTTGCGCTTTAAATTTCCTCCAAGTTTAGTGAGTGTTTCCTGCGACACTTTATGGCAAACGGTATAATGAATCATGGCGTTTTGAATGTAAAGGGAGTAAATGTGTAACGAAGATTTTTGCAAGTTCTAAGGTTCTGAAATCTGTGTTAATGACAACACAAAATATTTTTTATATCAAATAATGTCGACTGGTGAATAGTTTCTAAAGTTCTGAAGGAACAGAACAGGCTGCATGACCCTGAAATTGGAAGAATTAAGATCCTCATAACGTCCATATGTATTTAGCAATCTACGTGGAATAACATACGAGAATACTTGAATCATTATATTAGTTTATGTTTGGTGCTACAAGAAGACGATCTGAGAAACCAGTGCTGCGATTTCTCATAACTGTCCCAGGTGTTACAGAATGAGGTTTCGTAAAACGAACAGAAATGTTGGTCGAACTCAGAATTATATATTTTTCTTTGCCTCAAAATGTTAATTATTCTCCACCTCACACTTTAAGAAAGCCTCTATATACTAGTTTTGTCTAATCCTCCAAACCTCTGCTGTTTTTTATTCTTCCTTATCCTTGAGTTTACATTCTGGAAGTTCAATATGAAATACGCTGCTCCAATTCAAAGTTTTCGTTGTAGCGATTCAAATACTACTTTCCTTTTAATGCGCGTTCGCCAAATATTTGTCAGTCTGTTTGTCCGTCCGCATGGAACTACTTACCTCTCACTGGAGAATTTTCATGAAATTAGTATTAGAGTAATTTAATTGCCAACCAACAAATGCACTTACATAAAGTAGCACACTGAAACACACTAAAACACTTAAAATCGCCCGACATGTTTCGATCCTTAGATCATCCTCAGGGAGCTGGGTTATTCCTTGCTAAAATCACTTCAAAAACTTTCATAAAATTCCTTTATATTAACAGGGTGTTGTAGCAGCCAGTCTCTCACCACGAAACACAAGACGTACACCATACCCGGACGCATTCCCAGTAACTCAGTCTTACACAACACGACATGCTGCCACAACACACTGTTAATATAAAGGAATTTTATGAATGTTTTTGAAGTGACTTTAGCAAGGAATAACTTAGCTCCCTGAGGATGATCTAAGGATCGAAACATGTCGGAGTGATTTTAAGTGTTTTAGTGTGTTATTTTATGTAAGTGCTTTTGTTGGTTGACAATTAAAGTAATTCTACGGAATGCACGGTGCAACGATGAGAATAGTATTACAGTATTTTGGAAAATCTGTCGAGAAATATCAATTTAAATTAAAATCTGATAATAATAATGGACACTATGTGAAGACCTATGTACATGTATGATAATACATCGCGTAGCTGTTCTTAGTATGAGGAGTGTTACAGGTACGGTTGGAGACAAAATGAAACCACACATTTTATGGTCAATAACTGTTTTCTGAATATCATGCCTTTTATGAGATAATGAAAAAAATTGTGGCAGAGCCAGGCAGACCATAGATGAAAACATAATATAGCGCATACGCATTATTTTGTGGATACCTAACGCTACAGACACACACTCGGAATACGTGATACATATTGCTTTTCGAAGGAAACAATGGTTACATTAACGGCCCTCAATGTTGCATGTATACGTACATTGCTTGCCTTGTTATTCTTTGCATTTCTGTTACTTTCAATACTTTTTGGTACATTGAGGTTCAAATTTCAATTTTAAATACAGTTTGAAGTAAAAATTCTTATTTTGTCGTAGCTCGCACCTCGATCTAGTAGCATTGAAGTCCTCAATGAATTTGTTCTTTTTTCTCTGTTGGTTGCTTTATTCTTTGTTTTCTCCCGTCATTTTGGTTTTTCTCTTTCTATCTTCCTTTCCTTTTTTTCTTTTTCCTTATTTCTTTCTTTATTTCTTTAATTCTCTCTTTCTTCCTATCTCTGGAACTGGATGCAGTACGTTTAGAATACTTCATTTTAGGTCGTGTATATTTCATTCACTTTTTTTATTTCTTGTCCTTAAAACGTGAATTGTGCACGTTACTACCCGACAATGCCGTAATTCACTTTCCAGTGCATAACACAAACGGTGACAGACTCCTTCCTTACATGGTCGGAACCACAAAACATTGCATTGGACTGAAGCTACTACTTTCAATGGCCTTGTCTATTTTATACTCGAAAGTTAAACGGCATACATGTAAACGGGAGTCTCATATCTGTTCGTAGGATCCTGTGTGTTCAGTTTCGTGATATCTTTCATCATCTGAAAAGGCAGTTTTCTTTTCACCCCACCCTCTTCTCTGCAACAAAATGGAATGGTACAACTTTATACTTAAGCTTTCAGTTAGCATAAAAGAAACATTTGTAACGAATCGAGAACTGGGCGTGACTGCTGTAAACCGATGGGTGTGGCAGTAAGGAAAAATGTACTGCCTGAGATGGAATGTAAATTATTTTTTATTCACATTGCCACATCGAAATTGTTCGACAAAATTGACAGATGGAGGGATTTTCATCGAAATATTCACGGATTATTGCGTCATATTTGAACATGTGAATGGCCTATATTTATAGCATTTTTTTAACCGACATGTAATATAAACATCAATAAGGGAATTTTTTATTTCTTACGGTTTGTAAGTGTAGAATACATATTTCATGTCGCATATTTAAAAATGCTGATAATTGGTAACATAATAATATACAGGGGTGAAACAAATTTGTATCTTGCGTGGAACTGCAGTTATATCTATATGTTGGTTTCATTTACAAAGGCATGTTTTAGAGAAATCACATTATTGTAGATCCTACACAAATTTAAAGCATAAGTTGCACTCACAAACAACTGGCAGCTTCTACCCTTAAGTTTGGACAGGATAATTCCCATCTTCAACATTATGGCAGTATGCCCTCCTCCCTCCCTCCCACTTTAAAAACTGTTGTCCGCCTACATGACTCTGTGGTTTTATAGTCAAGAAGACAATATTACGTAATAGAAGTGGAAATTTCTAAATTATTCCGCCTGGCTGGAATCTCTACACTTCCTTTTACGTACGTACACGAGTTCAGTTTTCAACAAAGAAGGGTTTCAATGCCGTCAAACACAAATAATGTTTGTTATATACCTTATTGTGGCAACATGTTTCGAAGTAATTCAGTCATATTATAATTAATATTATTAGCCATTAATATAACACGCAAAAAAATAATGTACGTTATTGAATTACCAGGTTCGTATTATTGAGATCTCCATTTTATAATAAGACCAATACATGCAGCATTGTCAGATTTTGTTGTTTAGTGGTTAAAACATGGATCTCCCGTACAGTGATGAAAGACATGTTAGTGCATGAGTTCCAACCCTCCATAATAACGACGGTTACAACTTTATGCAACTACCAGACCAGAACAAGAATAAAAACGGAATGCGGACAGAAGAGCAGCGTACAAAATTTCAACAAATGTACTCGAGATAAATGCTTACAAAACACTACATTGCAAAATGTGTTATGACACCGAACATTGATGCACAACTTAAAAATTACGTGATTTGTTTAACATTTTAATATGTTAAATGTGCTAGTCCACGTTTTTTTAACCATTACAAACTAAAATATGACATTGAATTATGTACTGGTTCAATTGTAAATTTGAGATATCAGTTACTAACCCAACTTTGTAAAATTGTGCACGTTACGTTTACGAGTTATATATTAATGGCCTGAAGATGATCGTATTGTGTCGACACATGTTGCTATAATAACGCATATATCACACGTTATATGAATTTGGCAGTATTTAAATATTTATTT
>Ga0123357_10014040_pt1 | contig 10436 bp, 10 predicted proteins | sample TergutEmb28metaG_FD_89873 | JGI IMG/M metagenome (GOLD analysis project Ga0123357, IMG submission 89873) | Embiratermes neotenicus P4 segment gut microbial communities from Petit-Saut dam, French Guiana - Emb289 P4 | ecosystem: Host-associated > Arthropoda: Insects > Digestive system > Gut ...
CAGTTAGTCGCAGACTCCTGAAGATGGTCGTATTAACGGCCGAAACATGTTGAGCAATCAATGAGTATTGAATAAATAATAAAATAAGTGGCATCAAGTTGGTTTTTTCTCTTTACGCAACTGGATAGGTGTATGTTTAGTTAGACACTCAGTCTACCATTTTGTTAATTGGCACAGTATAAATATACTTCCTTGTTCCATCATCGTTGCTGTATGTTTATATAATTTCGCATTAACAATGAACAGTAAGATTACATTGACAGTGAACAGAATCTTGTAACATAGCACACAATTGGAATGCAGACAAATTATTAATCCTGCAGTCCTGCATATTATTCAATTTTAACTGAGATACACAACCTGAATACACATAAAGGTTCATATGCTTTATGTCTGACTGCAGCCACATACTGGAGTGTGGAACAGAGACTGCAGTACCACAAGACTGATACAGAACATCTCATCTCACTGTATTATCAGCAACGTCTGCAGGAACAGCTGACCACAGAAGTTACAGAGTATGGGGTGCTCTCAGTTCGAGCATACTTCAACCATGACTCTCTGTGTGTTGAGGTTCTCAATGCACGGGATGTGATCCCTTTAGATCCAAATGGTAAGCACATTGCTTCAGGTATTTTGGGAAAGTCAACAACAAAACTAGTAAAATAATTTTAGGGACAGAATGTAACATACATATTTGACATAAGACAATGGTATAATTAATTTCTTCATAACATTACACACCTCCACTTGACTGCTGAACCCTGAAGATGGCGGTATTATGCTCTTTTGAAACACTGGTAACCATTTACCTTTTAACATAACATAACATTCAATAAGATTGGCATAATTATCAACGTTGTTGTTAGAACATCAAATCTTGAACATTCCACTTTCTTGGCAGCTTTCAGTATGTTCTACTGGTGCAAGGATGTAGCACAATGGTGCACAGATAATCAGTGAGCAAATATCAATACTTTGTCATATCCATTTCAAAAAACAATTCCAAAGTGTTCTGACTATGGTACTTTACTCTTATTATTACTGGGCTTCTGAAATTTTCCCATTGTCCAGTATCTTGATCAGAAAAGAATGTTGCTGAAAGTTCATCTCATATTGTCAGGTGAAAAGGATGTAAGGCACCAAAAGAGTTGGGTCCATTAGAAAGAAATAATCTCAGAATTTGGTACAGGAGATGTTCACAGACTTTGTTGAGTGGTTGTGAGTGTCCAGAAAATCGCTGTAGTGAAAGCTATAACTTTCTTAAGGGCATAGGTGATTTTCTGTCCATACTTTCAATATTTTTTATCCAGTTTGTGTGAAATTCAGTGTGAGAAATGAGTCCCTAATGCTGTTCAACATTTTTTAATTTGTTAAGAATGAGCATAAGGAAGTTCTTACTTTTCGTATGGTCGTATATACATTTATATTTAGACACATACAATAAACGCATATGACACTGAAGGGTAAAGAACACTTTGGTAATGTCTGCATACTACATTGTGCAGTATGCCATTTGCAGTCCTGTAATGTCCAAACATATGAATAAGAGTAATGAAGAGACAGACCCATGCAAATTTACTTGGAATATATTTTAAATCTTTGGGGAATGTACTTTTATCCTTTATGTTTTGATAATCAAGCACCCAAAAATTCAAATGTCACTAAAGATAATTCAAACGTGTTTTCAATGTTTTGTGCAGGTTTCAGTGATCCTTTTGTGATCATTGAACTGCTACCGAGGAAGATTTTCTCACATTGTTCAGAGCAGCAAACGAATGTGCAGAAGAAGACACTTAATCCATTGTTTGATGAGTGTTTTGAATTGTAAGTATATAATCTAATTAATAAATGGAAAAGATGTTTGTATTTGCTGGTCCTGCTGTATTTGCCTATCAAGCAGCTGCTGCTTGATTGTCCACACACACACACACAAACACACACACATATTTAGTACATTTAGCATGTATCTTTCTTTCATTACAAATCTAGCAAACATGATATTGTAAAAGTTCTCATAAACACAACAGATATTGTATGCTGCTAAGAATGTATTACCCTCTGTTGGTAGTGCCCCTAATATGAACATAGTTGGTTGCATGTATCTCTGAGATACATTCTAGGTTTCTGCTAAAAAAAAAAAGTAAAGAATTTTGTGGACACAACTCTATTTTATTCGAGAATCATGTGATTGGGATCTTGAAGCATCTCTGATTCATCACTAAACGAAATTTTGCAATGCCTTCTCTGCTAGTACCTCACAATTCTTCCAAACGTTGCTTGTTACTCTGAAGCACTCCAACTAAGCACAGAAGACTGATGAAAGCGTTTATCTCAATTTCTGTCTGTGAGTTTGGCATCACTTTTGTGACTGAAGTTAGGTTGGATAAAAAGAATTTACTTATTTGTGTGTTGAACAATGTTATCTAAAATATCGTTTGTAATGAGACAGTTCCATGTTTCAAAGGGCACAGTGGCTTTCCTTGCTTGGCCAGTAACCTCAGGTAATTTTGTCAGAATATTTTGCCATCTACATGGAATGTATGTAGAACATTTTACCTTACCCTGCTTTGTCTTGTCCTTTCCAATGAAAATAACTATCAGTAGTCTCCAGTTGATTTTAGCAATCACCATCCAATGTAGCACCTTCTGCACTCTCTGAGTCACCTTCTTCCACTTCCACATAATCTTCATCACATTCCATCCCGTCATCAATGTTATCATCATCATTACATCATCAGATACTACCACTGCGTGAATATGCTAGACACCCTCTGCATTACTTGGGTGTAAGCGATCCATAATGGCTGCCAGAAACTAGCACTGCACCAGTAACACAGACCGTCGCACTGTATCAGGTACAAACTGCCAAATATAGTCAAACGAATGTGAGTAGGAACACGGAAACTACTCCACAGGGTTCTCAAGAAGCAATGTAGGCAGCTACTTAGAAGTACATCAGCATGCTTCTCTCACATTCAATGAAACAACCATAAGTCACAAGTATCTAAGAGATACATTGCGACCAATGGAGGTTGAAATAACACTGAAGTCTATTTTCCTTCTTTTTCAGTTCATTTATGTGTTTTTAAGTGTTATAATTCTACAGGGTTCGATGAGAATAAATTTATATGACAAATTGAGAACAAAGTGCAAGTGATTATTGCCTAATTTACATAGTTAGTCCAAAATTAAATTGGAAATATAGAGGAAAACATGTAAAGTTGTGTGAGAATAACCAGCTTCAAGGCCATGAGAATCCATTTATTCATTCATTCATGCCATTGGCATGTGCAGAATGCAACGATTCATTGCCGTTCTGAGGAGCGTCTTCCATTCCTCTCTGTTATGTCCTTTTTCCTGCCACCCTTCTCCACCAGCTATTCTTCCATCCTTTCACACCTCATCTTGCCTTCTATTTCTTGGTCTACCTCTCAATCTTGTTGTTCCAAAATTCATATATAATATCCTTTGGGAGTTCTATTTTCTTCCATTCTCTGTACATGCCCAAACCAACGTAATCTATTTAACATTATTGTCTGTATTACAGTAGGTTTTTTTTAACACTTGCATAAATTTCTTTATTGGTTAATATCCTCCAATTTTCTTTGTCATTGTTATATACTAGGCGTAAAATTCTTCTATACACTTTCCTTTCAAAAATGTTCAATTGCTTTCTATCTCTCTTTGTTAGTGTCCAAGTTTCTGATGCATATGAATCCATCATCTTCCAAATATGAAGCAGAAATGCTTATCAACTGGACCATGACATTTTGCTTGGAAGGAATGGAGCCAGATTTACCTTTATGGGGTCACAAAACATTCTTATCTTTGGATGACATAATTTTGACAAATTAACATTCAGCCATCTAGCCTACATATGATACAATGTGTTGTTGCAGCTCTGTAACATCAGAACAATGTAAATCCGAGGGAGCGATGATCCTATTCACAGTGATGGATCATGATGTCCTGACATCAAATGACTTTGCGGGTGAAGCATTTCTGTCATTGTACAACATCCCAGGCGTTGATGATAACAACACAAGCATAGACAATTTTCATGGCCTGAAAACAGTGGATCTGTGCCTCATGCATCAGAAAAACAGAAGTAAGTTGGTTGTCTTTTCACTGTCCCATCTTTAGATCAAGAGCAGCAAAACATGGACCATAGATCTTTTCACATATTGTAAGGTTGCACTGTAACAGTTTATTACACTGATCAATTGTTGATGGCAACCACATCCAGGATGACCACGTTAACAATGATGACCATGACTATGAGACTATGACAATGACCATGACTATAACCATGTTGTTGATGATGATGATGACGACGATGACAACGATGATGATGATGGTGTTGGTGGTGATGACCATGATCAATACATCAATGACCACAACACTGACAATTGCAGCCTGGACCATGACAACCATGAGAACAATCAAGATGACTTTTATGACCAAGGCCAGAATGACCTCAAATGTGACAACTTCCAGTGTGTACTTTGTTGTCAGTTCCATGAAATACATTTCCTGGTTTCAGTTCATGCTTCCCTGTGCACAGTGAAGTTGGTTTAATAACTTCAGGCTGATTTTTTCAAACTACATAAGAACACCGTATGTGACACCATGTTTGTCCATCTGTCTGTCTGTTACCTAGTATCAGTGACTAAACCATTTGTCAGAGTTTCATGAAATTTTGTACAGGAGTTCGTTACAAAGAGTTGTGGAGTGAGTGTGAGTTCTGGGAAAATTGACTCAGTAACTGTTATATTTTACCTAAGGATGTACGTAGATTTCTACATATAATTTACACATTCATTGACCAGTATGGGTGAAATTTAGTATATAACTTGTCTACATGATGTCATTAAGTAGTTGTGAGTTTTGTGTAAACCAGTGCAGTGGGAGGCACAGCTTTACTTAAAGGCCTGAATGGAGTTTTGCCCTTATTATCTTCATTTTTCATCATGTTTGGATAAAATTCACTACAGACGTTATCCACAAAAACTTCTGAGTTACATGGAAATCTGCATAATGAGAGCCATACTTTTCTTAGGGATGCAAATGAGTTTGCATCCATATTTCCCCCATTTGTCCAATTTGTTTGAATTTCCATATAAGAGATCTAGGTATAACACTGTCATGTATCTGTGAGTTTTATTAAAATTGGCACAGGGAAGGCCATACTTTTCTTATGGGCACAGATGAAATCACATTTTTGTGCTTACCATGAAAACACGTGATTTACACAGTAAAGATCACCTTGGTGAATTCTATGTACTAATGAATGGAGTATACCATTTGCACTTGTTTATCATCAGAGTACTCATAAATTGAAAGAAGTCTGCTGCATGATATATGAGGGAGAGTCAACTGAAAACCTTAAAAGTGCGATAAAATTTTGAAACACAGCTCGATTGTCTTGTAAGTTGACAACAGTGATATTCATGGTTTGGAGAGTGGCTGACGTACATTTCATTTTTCTACATAGACAAATGAAGTAATTGTGTACCTTTCATATTCAATAAATTAAGAGATAAAAAATATTTAAGGTTTTCGTTTGACTCAACCTCATACAACATTTCAGTGTGGCCAGTGCACCTGCCGCCGCTCCCGTCCATTTCAAACAACTAGCATTTTGTAATGAAGTTTGGTATCAGCAACACACGTTTCTCATGCATACTCTATCTTTCCCTTTTTCCTTTCTTATGTTTATTCCAGATCATCCAATTCTTCAGACCTTGGAGACTCGTACTGGTGATAAGATGGCTCAAGACTTTGTGAAGAAGCAGAAATTAAGGATAAGTAACTCATAGTGTAACACTGCACGCACATGTTGGTATCTCTTGGCCACAACTCTAAGAGATCTTTCCGAATGGATTTGTAAGAATTGTGATCAGCACAATATGCTGTATATCTGTCCTGGGACATTGGTCTAATCCTCTCAATGTTGAAAACAATCATATTATTTTCTGAAGCATCAAATTAGAATAGAGATACATATATACATATATAAAAATGCTGATATACATTTTACAAGGGTGCATGGAAACTTCAGGCCAAAGTCCAATTACTCAAGTTGTTTGCCTTCAAATTTTTCACAATTCGCAGTTTGACGTGCTGGCGCCAAGATATAAATGTAGCATATAGAGGACTTAATTATGTATAGATAAAATTTATAATATTTTTCATTGCATAATTTGTAATATAGCTACACCTGGCATCAAGAAATCAGTATGTCACTTACCTGAGGACATAATACAAATCACTTCAATCATAATGATGATTTGCTGGAACTAATTTCCTATACATATTTTGGTACAGAATGTAAAAACACAAAGATTAAACTCTTATGTACTAATTTAAAAGACTTAGTACATTGTTTGAATAAGTAGCATGCAGGGAGGATTGGAGGTAAAGCTGTACACTATCTTTGGCTTTAAACTAGCTGGGTGGTCAGCTCATGCTTTCACCACTCACCCCCACTGAAATGGGATAATTCACAAAGTTGGTCAGGATAGGAGAGTGAGCTTATGAAGCTTCACTCTTTTTGGGAATTCAAGCCCAGTCATCTAGACTGTGTGTAAGATTTGAAGTCTTCAGAGTGTGATCTTCTGGGTTTTGTGCATATTGTCCAGTCCTCATGTACCCGATGTACTTCAACATGTAAATGGATACCAGACAACATGGCATTGTAAGCCATAAAACTAATTAACACATATCTAATCAGTAGCCAGTCACTCTGCTATTTTAGCTTATCCATTGCCTTGGAATTATATTTGATGACCAATAGTAAAATGGTATAAGCTTGGATAGCTAAGTTGATACAGGGGCTATGTCATGGGCTGGATGACTGAGGAATTAGAATTCCATTTTTGGCAGAGGCAAAAGATATTTCCATTCTCCAAACCTCCAAGATTAGCCTTTTGCTGAGATCCAGCAAGCCTGTTGTGCAGTGGGTAATGGGGTCAATTTCCCTAGCAGTAAAGAGACCAGGTCATGAACCTGACCACTGACCACTATATATTTCTGAGATTAACCTTTATCATCCTGAGATCTTCGCTCTTCTGGGAAGTTACACAGTATAGATTGGTATTTAGCTACTTCTAACTACTGCTAGCTACAGGTCTACCGTGTGTATCATCCCAGAAAATTGAATATCTCATTGGCACTACTGCAGAAGCCTGAAAACATGCCTTGTCCTTCTGCCAAACCATATTCTGGTCTCAAAAATGTAAAGGCTAATGACCTAGCATGCCATATGCTGGTCTCCACTTCTTTAATTGGTAGCAATTTAAATGTCCACACTAAGCTACAAAACCTCAGGACACCAATATAAACAATTGGCGTTTTAATCCACCTCCTAAACGTTAATAGATGGAGCAATACCTCCACACTCCCATATGACTTCATGATGCAGTTCTTAACAAAGCAAAGAGACAGTTTACTCTTTATTTTAAGGAATAATATTACCTGGAAAATAGTAATGGGGCAGCTTCAGCCTTTTACTGTGAACATTATTCACAGTAGTTTTGGGTACAAAAGAGTTTAACAATAACTGTAGCAGGACTGAGGAAAATATTGTAAATTGTGTGTGTTATACAGTCTGAAGCTTTAACTGTGACTGAATGCAATGAAGCTTTCTCTGGCTATAATCTGACACAGCTGGTAGCCCAAGAGCTTTGTTGCAAGTGTGTATGCATTCAATTTTTAATAATCATTGTTGGATTTATGATATTTCTCTGCTTAAAGTGATAGAAATGGGGGGAAAAAAAACAGGAAAATAATTACAGTAAGGCTCCTATTCAGTATCCTGTTGCTATATACGTACAAACTAGCAGTGTAGCTGAGGATCCCACTCTTCTGGGACACAGCGCCATTGGGTAATTGGATCCAGGTATTTTGTGGAAATGAAGCGTCCTCATCTTCAAGGATTTAAATGTCCAGAAAAGACATTTGACATATCAAACCTGTAAAATTAGATCACTACTTTTCCTTGAAATGTTATGATCCAATCACCGAAGGATGCAGAATCATATCCCAGAAGAAACGAACTTAAAGCTACACAGCTGCAAAAATCACAAAATTCAGAACTATTTAGTACAAGTAAATAACAGCAGACAGACTTGTGCACCCAAGATAAGAAGTTTAAAATGTTGCAAAATAAGTACTTTGCATGGTACAGCTACCTTTTGAGTTACATTTATTAAAATGCCTGCCTTCAAGTCGTGGCATGATTGAAGTGTAACAGGCATGGCAGAGTGTGCTGCAATTCACTGACAGGAAAGATATAAGTCAGGAACAAATGGCTTGAGAGGTTTTACAAGAGTTAGATCTTTCCTGCAGAACAGAATTGGGGAAGTCTTTATACCAGCAATATGAAGCCATTTTGGGAATCATTTGGGACAATTTTGAAATAACCAGAGCCAAGTTTGCCTAATAATAAAAGTTATGTATTTGATAATTAAATGTCTCTTATTTATTCACTTTCATTGAAATTTCTTTATAGAGATAAAAGCTTAAAAAATTGATCTGTGAATAATTAATTTAGATAAAACTTCCTAAATTCGAATGTTATTCTCATGATTGAAGACCAGTACTTAATTTTTCTGGAAGAGGAGGTGTCAGTATTTAAAGTAAAATGAATAACTCTAAGATGCATTTTGAACCCACTATCTTTCCTTGCATATAACAGTTGCTAGTAATGTGCACCACTACATACCACCAAAAGGAGAGTTAAATCCAATCTGGAGGGTGTCAAACTTGGGTATTGTAAGTGTAGTAAGTACCTTTCTTTACCAGGTAGTGTCATTTTGTATAAACACATCATCCATTCCCTTTCATCTTATTATAAGGATTTATCTTGCATCCATGTTCACTTGTTAATTAGCCTCATTTGATGTCTTGAAATTTTATCTTGCCCTGTTTTTCACAAAATATTTTGTGTGCTAAATTTTGTATAAATTCTGAAAACATGTCTATATGGATATGAAAAGATTTTTTAAATTTTTTTTTTTCTGACATGGAGGCTAAAACTTAGCTTTCTCTTTCTTTCATGGGACATATGTCCTTGGTGCAGGTACTGTGCTTCAGCAATGTTTTTTAAAGATTACTCCTTTGGTCTGACACATAGTTCCTGTTCAGGATTCAAAAGGAAAAGGTTTCCACCTTTGAAACCCTATCTAAGGACATCATGTCTGTCCATCCATTTCAACTACACATATTAATGTCACAGACTATAATTAACTGACTTTTATGTAACTTGGCATAACATGGACATGGCATCAGAGACTTCTTGACTTCCTGTCAACAGGAAGTTAGAAGTAGGGAACATGAAAGCAGTGCAAACTTCTGAGGTGGGAACACCACTAGCACTGCACAGTATAGGGAACATTTTTTTACAGTGACAGGTCTTTGATGATTATACAGTCTCGTGAAGTTACATTTTTAAGGGAAAAAAAGCAAAATAACAGCATGACAGTTGTGAACTAGCTTGGTATGATGACTGTAAATGATAAATTATTGTAACTTGAAATGTGAAATTTATATTGTGGCGTGTATGTAAATGGTACTAAAACCTGTAATATCTCGTATTTTGGAACTGTAAATTCACTGGAAAAACAACAAGTGCTCTCAGTACTATTTTTATATTTGTGACTGCTGTGGATGTTTATGTTTAAGTCACAGTCCTTAATCTTCTGCCTTTTATCTCTTCATCAAGATCTAGTCTTTGTGTTCTGTTGACACCCACTTGTTTAACATTCCCAAATTACTGTAATTGTTTCCATTTCTCAACTTGTTTATAAGCATATTCTAATTCCGTATTTCTTCTTTGATCTTCTCAGTTTCCTTGTGATATTGCTTAAATGTGTGACTGTATTTTCCCTTTAATTTATAATGTGAAAATGTTTTTATGGTAACAATACAGTGATATTGGATTTAGATGGTTTCCTTAAGCACACAGTGCCACGTATTTGCCAGTTCACTTGTGATGTCTTAAGACCACTGACTGTTCAATTTCTAACACACTTTTTCTTACAGAATGACACAGCTATATAATGTTCAGTAAAGCAAGACAATGTCTAATGTCTGTTTTTCTACCATAGACTTCTTGTTGGACAGTTCCTGTTATAAGTTATTTCAGAAGTCATTCAATGTTGTGATTGTATACATTTAAAAAGAAATGTGTTACTTTAACTTACTTCAAGGTATGGTGTATGCAAGTAATATGGGTACGTCATCCATTTTACATCAGTTCTTCAACCATTTCATTTCAAATCTTGATGCTGTTTGGACAGTATAGCACATTCGAAACGTGATGGCACACGCGCAGAAACCAGATTTGGTCTTTCAGCGAAACGGACGAGTCCATTTAAATCGGTGGGGGTGTCAGTTCAGTCGACTACTGGCAGTCGAGGAGTGCGGATCAG
>Ga0123357_10014041_pt1 | contig 10436 bp, 6 predicted proteins | sample TergutEmb28metaG_FD_89873 | JGI IMG/M metagenome (GOLD analysis project Ga0123357, IMG submission 89873) | Embiratermes neotenicus P4 segment gut microbial communities from Petit-Saut dam, French Guiana - Emb289 P4 | ecosystem: Host-associated > Arthropoda: Insects > Digestive system > Gut ...
ATAATAATAATAATAATAATAATAATAAATTTTTAAAAAGGTTAAACTCCTACAAGTTTCAGGCCTTGTTGGCCCATCATCAGGGAGTGCATTATTTGTTGTTGAACAAAACAGTCACTAAACAACATTTTGTTATGGTTTAGTAAGTGTTTAATTTTTTTAGAAATAAAAATATTATTGTGAACTATATGAAAATTGTTTCCATTTGTTGGTTAATATTGCAGAAATTGAATTACAATGCACAAAACGGATAATACAAAATTAAAATAAAAGTACAATGATATAAACACCAACTAGGTGCAATAATAACAATTTATTGATAATTTCAATCAGCTTAACATGTTTCGGGCGATAATTTCGCCCATCCTCAGGAGCACTAGACTGTGTTTACAGCTTGTGGTATAATGCACCGACGATGCTGCCTGGTGGTGCCTAGGCACTGGCAGACAGCTTCGTCGGTGCATTATACCACAAGCTGTAAAACAGTCTAGTGCTCCTGAGGATGGGCGAAATTATCGCCCGAAACGTGTTAAGCTGATTGAAATCATCAATAAATTGTTATTGCTGCATCTGGTTGGTGTTTATATCATTGTATCGGTGATGCACGGTCACACAGACATCAGATCTGAAATAAAGGTGTAGTACACCAAAATTCCGGAAACATTAACGCCCATTTCAAAATCTTTAGTAACCTACGGCATATCGTGTGCGTAAGAAGGACCTTCAGCAGCGATGTAGGCGTATACCCCATCTGTGCTCTCAGTATTTTAAACAGAGAGATTCAGCTTCTCCACCTACTATGCGTCGGCGCGGATGTCAGCTAACAGCCAATATGTTAAAGAAAGATGCAACCAGGTCCAACCGGGTGTTTAAAAATGAGATCGTCTTATAATTATGAAACATCAGGAATTTTACGAACATATTTTTTTTGTGTCTTGTTATCCACAGGTCTGAACAGTCAGCTTATTTAAATAAAGTTTATTACCAGAGAACAAGAGTAAAACTTAAAATATAACAAAAAAAAACCTGTCTTCCATTCATGGAAATCAGAACTGGCATATAATATGATTAGGCCTGTTTAAGTTTTGTTTTTGCGTTATTGCGGTCTGTGCAGTTTGTATATTTAGTTATGGTTTTATAAATGACACTGAGAGTAACTAAACTGAAATTTGTGTTCAGTTGAGTGTTACGATACTTAGTGAATAATGAATTTGGTGGGATGTTGAAGGAAATGATTTGGGCATAATTTGAGGTAAAATTTTGACATTTTATTGGAGAAACTGTGCTACCCGCAGTACTGCGGAAGTCGGTAAAGTTGCGCTAAGTGTAAAGCAATTTAAAAAAATACGGTCACATGAAATGCTGAACGCAATGTACAACGCTTGATTAATTCACATTTCTATAACATGGGGTACCAGTTTATACAAAACTATGTCGGCACACAAGTACAGTGATACACAAAATACCGACTGACTGTCCATCATGACAATACAAGGAAGACAATTTGGCAAAAAACATTTCTTTTTTTTTTCACTGCAATATGTAATTGCGGTCTTCAAGATATTCATTGTATAAACAAATTTCCGAAGGAAAATTTATTAAGATTATTTTATTTTCCGCCTATAATATGCGCCCTAACACCTTACTGGTAAGCAAGCCTATCGAAGCAAACGTAACTTTAAAATGTGCATGTTTAAGTGTTCTTTTCCCATGGCACAACAGCCCCAGTGGACCAAGGCCTCCTCATTATCGAGGCTTCACGATCACACTCAGACACACCACACTCGGTAGGACTCCTCTGGACGAGTGATTAGCCCGACGCAGAGACCTGTACTTGACAACACACAACATTCACAAGAAACAAACATCCATGCCCCCGACGGGATTCGAAGCCCAGTCCCAGCAAGCGAGCGGCCGCAGACCCACGCCTTAGACCGCGCAACCACTGGGACCTGCAGATGTTTAAGTTACTGAAATAAAATCACAGTAGATGTGATTTTACAATATGGCGATGTAAAACCATGCATACGTTATTCCTTTACATTACTGTCAACTTGACCATTAGCTAATGCTTTCTGCTTTAAATTGTGGCCCGCTGGGTTAAGACGCCGTGTTGTTTCAAGACCACGATCTAAATTTCTATAGCCGTGAGAATCTCAGATTCGTTTTACTCTTGAGTTATTTTAATATAGTGGCCGTCCACTACCACATGCAGAAGTGCAAGATGTGAATATTTGGAACTTAAATAATTTCTAGGGCTTAATGTTTTCTTCAAAGCTATTAAACGTAAAACGAACGTGTAACTTCTAATGTCATGTGAGATGCTTAACTTAGTAACAAGCACAGTAATACAGTCTGTAATAAACGTGAAAGATGCAAGCATTTGTTAAGAACGTAAGAATGGTTTAGAGCTCAAATGTAGTTTAAATTATTAAATATAAATACCGTAGATAACAAACTGCGCCCAGAACTTTATTGTGCTACATAGGTCAGGTGTGATATTCATCCAGTTTTCCTATTTTTCCTCTGTAACGCGAAAAAAGTAACCACACGAAACCGCCGTGCATTGTATGCTTATTTATATTCCCCTCTCAACTTTTGAATAAGTTGGCAGATTTTTTAGAAACTTGGCATGAACGTCATGTCACTAAATGGCAACCCAAGCCGTCCTCTCTCATCTCCTGTAATTAGTAATAAACGGAAAGACATACTGGCGGATTTGTGGCGTGGAAGCAAATCTAGCGGAATTAGGATGTAAATATAGCTCTAAATCTTTTATTGTACCTACGAAATATTCTTTATAAGTCAACGATTACGAACATGGTGAATGCGCGATACTTCTAGACTACATCCAAAAAAACGCCGTAGCAAAAATGTGTATGCTACTGAATTCGGCGGTTCAAATGTCCTGAGCGCCAGGTCGCCCGCGAGAATAAATTTTGTACGGTGACACCTTATATATTGGGCCCTCAGTATATGAACTCTTTCATGTCATCCTTCTGGCGCCTAGAATTTTGAGGTGGCTTCCAGATTTTTGGAAAATTTGTGGGGCCCTGACTTAATCAATGGTTTCTTCACATAAATTAAAAATGATAGTAACAGAAACAGTGGGATTAAAATTCTTTGCAGTAGGACATTAAGGTTTGTAAGATGTGTTCTGAAGTGTGCGTTGTGTTTGGGGTGGCACCTGCCTTGTTCTTCTGCCGTCATTTCTCGTTTTATTTGAAAATATACGCATTCCTGCAAATGTTACTTGCTTCATTAATTTAAAAACTCAATATGTAAACGTTGTCTTATATTATAACACCTCTATTAATAAGGGATTATTTATCACGGGTGGTGGCGCATAATCTGTAGGGCAGTTAGCGCAGAATTCGAACGAAAATTCATATTCACTTCAAAAGAGTTTTAGAATAAAAGACGAAACTCTCTCAGCATTCGCCAGCTTTGTCCGATTTCTATGCATAAACGCATGAAAATATCTGCCCAGCTAAAAGACGTCTAAAATACGCAATAATGTTTTACACATCAGTTATACACACGCACACACTTCAAGAAAACATGTTCAAAATTCACGTTATATTCTTGAATTCACAGTCTGTTGTTCTGCCGTTAATTGTCGCTAATTTACTGAAATTTAATAGAAGTCCCTTTTGATATTAAAAGATATTTTTCGCTAATTTATTACAATGTAATATGTGTTCTGATGTTAAGATATCATTTACAGCTTTTAATTTGTTGTATTAGAATACAACACTGGTATTTAATTTCCGTATTTTTTTTCAAAATGTCATATAGTAATGTTTAATGCCTTTGATTTCGCTGCTGGTGCATATACGACGCACATTACACGAATTTCAAACTTGAAGTTGCGTTTCAACTTTCTGAAGATTATAGTGTTACAAAAAATACACACGTTTCACTTTTTTTACAAGACTAAGCCACTTTCTTTTCGATAGTTTTATTTGCAAGCATTTATCTCATAATTATTTTGTTTTCTGAGTCAACTGAATAAATACAACGCTATAGAACTGACCTGCAGGTTTTGTCCCTTAAAGTATAAATTCAATAATGAAAGCAAATAGCGTAATTCTCTTCCTACTAACAGCACTATTACTGTAGCGATCGTTCTCAATATAAATGACGAATCCCGTAGTAATGACTGCCACTGACTGACTGACTCACCACGCTAGCTGCTCTGCTACTGTCCTCTTCTATCAGCCCATGAGGCTCATCTACTGCACTTGTTTCTTTTCTCGACAGATGATTTGTCAGATGTTATATGTTCTTCTCACGTTTCGACCGAAGAGAGTAAAAGACGGCACCGGTTAATTCTCGAAACAAAATATCAGAAATTTCAAAATATTCTTTACAGAGTTTCACGTGCGCATCCCTTCGCACCACCACTACCGAACTAGCCGCCCTGCTGTGCACATCTGAGTGATAGCTGTGCCTGCTTCAGAGAGAGAATGGCGAATGTTTCGCCGCCGAGCCGACGACGACGACGACGACGACCGCCACCACCACGGCGGTTGGGATCTGTCCCTCCCCTGCCACCACCAACCACCATGCGATTCACACACACACATATATGTCCGACCATACATACACACACACATATAAACAGCAGAGGCGCACTCGATCGGAGAATGCACAAACCAAATTATCGATTGATATGTGACGTTATGGCAAAATGGGGATGAGGGTTAGAGGGTTCTTAGGGGAGAGGGAAGTGCAAACATGAGATGAAATTCAATTTTAGTACAGCTGCCTTGCCGTCCGTCTGTCCGCCTATCAGGCTATCCGTCATATGTTTCTGTCCTTACATTCATCCTATCATTTCCTATTTGTCTGTCGTCCTGAAACTGTGGGGCAAAAGGGAATAGCGACTACTCATAAAAATTCAGGAAAGAGAATAATAGAAACTAAAAAAGTGTGGAGCGCTGTTATATCGACTGTACTTTAAGCAAGTGAATTACTGTACAAGAAAGTTATGTGTGTATGATTTTGTGTTCCCAAAAGTGTGATGTTTATAGTATGCAGCTTCTTTTTAATGAAAATAGTAGCAGTCTACTGATGAGCTCTGCAAGCCACTGACCAGTAGTTGTTTCCAGTGGTTAGAAACCTGTGCCCATAAACACGTACTCGTATTTTATATGAAATTTTACTTGAAATGTTCCTTGCTTTCACTTCACCAATTATAAGATTTCCTTCTGAATCGTCCTGTAGGTGGAGTGTGGCTTTCGTATTTGAACATGCGGATGCTCGGGTGAAAGGATACTGATCAAGAAAGATGCATCAGTAGAAACAGAGATCAAAATAATACGACAGGTGAATGAACTCAAGCTCAAAACAATATAGCAGTGCTGCGAATGAAAAGGTGGACAATATGAATGAGACGTTACTGTCACGTGCTTTCGAGGCACAAAGAAGGTAACGGAAAGAAAGACGAGAGAGCGGAAGAATGACCTAAAAGTGTGAGATAAATTCGGACAGGGGAAAGCAGAAGTGATGAACGGAAGGAAGGATAGAGGTACACATACAAACATTGTGAGAATACAGGAAGACAGGCAGAAGGTTTTACAACAGACACATTGCCGACCTACTCGTAATTTTCAGATGAGATATCCCCGTTGTGTTCAATGAACAGTGCTATGTAAATATATAAAATATACAGTTTAACACAACTCTATGTTAGTAATAATTGCGCGTATTAATAAAAATCCAACTAGATGTAACAGTATGCAGTCTGATTTATTTTACTGCAAAATCACTGTACATGTTTCGGGCGTCCAACGCACCCATCATCAGGAGTACTAAAAACTGTAACCGCAGCCTCCGGTACAGGTCATAATATCGGTATAGCTACTTCCCTCCAACCTGGCCACGCTGGAGGGAAGTAGCTACAGCTACTTCCCGCCAGGTTGGAGGGAAGTAGCTATACCGATATTATGACCTGGCCACATTGGAGGTAAGTAGCTACAGCTACTTCCCGCCAGGTTGAAGGGAAGTAGCTGTACCGATATTGTGACCTGTACCGGAGGCTGCGGTTACAGTTTTTAGTACTCCTGATGATCGGTGCGGTGGACACCCGAAACATGTAGAGTGATTTTGCAGTAAAATAAATCAGACTGCATACTGTTGCATCTAGTTGGATTTTTATTAATATAGAATTATGATGCACGAACCATGAATTTAAAATTGCTCATAGTTCACAAAAATAACGGAAATCCACGTGAAATCAACACAAGATGACGGACAGCGACATAGACCCCAAAATAGTGGACATACAGGTAGACGGACACACAGGCACTTGGAATAACCATGTGAAAGGGGAACAGATCAGTGGACAGATGACAAAGCAAGCAGGCGAAATGGCAGATAGATGAATGGCAGATTGACTACTGCCATAGATGTGACCGTCTATAACGGACACAAGAATGGCATGTATACTGATAGCCCTTGGACTTTCAGGATACTCTTCAGGAGAAAGAAGGTTGTAGTGAATGAGCTGTCAAAAATGTAATTAAAAATGCTTTCAATATACATGGCACCAATGGAGATGAGTCTGTTCGTAAGATATGACGTATTGTTGATGGCTTTACTTGTCCATTGGTCGTCGTTATTATTAGCAGCTTATTTATCTTATTTTAGGGAGCACGCGGTGGCGCATTTGGTTGAGGCACTGCACTACAAGCCGGAAGGTCGCGGGTTCGATTCCAAATGGTTTCATTCGAATGTTTCATTGACATAATCCTTCTGGTCCACATTGCTCGCCCTATAGCCCTGGGGTTGACTCATCTCTAACAGAAATGAGTACCAGGAATATTTCCTAGGGGGTAAAGGCGGCCGGTGCGTACGGCTGACAATCTTATCACCTTCATGTGTCGACTGTCTTGAAATCTGGGAGCCTCAACCTCCTGGAAACCTCTGGGTCTGTCCAGGCCTGTAATGGAATTGCTATTTATCTTATTTATTTATTTATTTATTTGCATGTACTTTTGTTTCATTTTATTTTAGATAAAAGCAAGAAGTTTCCGGTAAGTGCTTTTAAAATGTCTATTTTTAAACTACTGTACAGGTGGTTGCTGCAGATTCCAAATCTTCCAGAATTGTACGTACATGGTCAAGCGTTATAAGGGATTATTGCATCAATGTCAAAGACACGGCCATAGGCGTAACTTGGGGGGGGAGGGGTTTAAGGGGACTTGGGGGGGGCGGGGGAGGGATTTAAGGGGAAGCTGACACACAAACGGTACGACTACCCTGGACAAAGGATCGGTCCGTTGCGGATGCATTTACCCGAAACACACAACATTCACAAGAGACAGACGTCCATGCCGCCGGCGAGATTCGAACGCGCGCTCCCAGCAAGCGAGCGGCCGCACATCCTGCGCGGCTACTGAGACCGGCTAATTTGAAGTCTTATCTGAAAGTGATATTATGCCGCAATGTAAAACCGTAATCTTCAATTAAAAAGTGAAATTTAATCATCTACTGCTTTATTCTGTAGAGATGTTTCAGGCTGGACTCAACCTGCACAGGAATTTCATCATAGTTCGTACGCGTAACACATCCAAATTTCGGAGCCGTGCTGCTTCTCTTATATTTTGGTAGCAGAAGTTGGAGTTGACAATATCTTGTCAACGTTTTTCCACTGTCCCAGATAGTAATGTCGCAACTTTCAATGAACTATCGCAGTAGTTGGTGGCGCTGAAGCCGAACTGCGTCGACTGCACTACGGTCGTCGCCTTTCTCAAGAACTCGTTAGCTCAGACTTGACTTGACGTGACTCATTTCGGTGAGTGAGCAAGCAGCCATAAAAAGGTAAGGTAAAGTGTACCCTTGTACAGGAACTGTGGTTCTGTACAGGCCGTATGGCCCATAGGGGGAGTAGAGGTACAGCTCTACTCTTTCTTGACCACGGCACTAGAAGGGGGTAAGGGGTCAGCGTAACCCCCCGGCCGCTCTTTACCCCCGGGAAAGACCCGGTACCCATTGTACAGGAGGCTGGGTGGGCCCCAGGGCCGGTCTGGACAGGTGCGAAAGATCTCACCTCCACCGGGATTCGATTCCCGGACGGTCCAGCCCGTAGCCAGTCGCTATACCGACTGAGCTACCCGGCCCAAACAGCCATAGACAATGCGAAATTTCAGGCTTCGGCCGTGGTGTAGTAAAGGTCTTCACTCTTCTGGGATTGTATGCGGCCTAGGTTGGTGCTCGGTAACCGGCGTTTCGAGACGACATATCCGTCTTAACTTTTGATGTAAATTACTTCCAGTGCCATAATTTTGTTTTTAAACCGCGGCTTATATTCCCATCAACCGCTCGTGGGAAGGGAAGTTTATTAATCGTAAAGCAGTTAATTCATTACGTTAATTTTTGTGTTATTTGGCCAGTATTAGGGAGACGGGCGTTTTTTTTAAACCATACGCACGTAAAATAAAGACCAACTTAATACAATATTGCTCATTAACTAAAAGCACAGGCATTAAAACTAACTATACTGAGGTAGGTGATATATTCAAGTTTTGAAACAGCGCCACTTCAGTTTCCAAGACTTATCACTCGTGGATCTAACACTACAGCTGCGGAAAACGGGGTCTAAAATGCAGAAAGCTAAATATTTACTCCGGTTTCACGAATCGAAATTTGTGTTTACAGTGCAAAAGAAATTTCCTACGGAGCTTGGTAAAGAACCACAGGATTACAAGTCATATAAGTTGTTCAGTTAATTTGTTTACATTTGTATACGGAAAATCCCCGGTAAACGACCAGTCAATGGAGCGAAGACGAATGAAGTAGAGAAGATTATTTTCACAATGCAAGAAAACCAACAAGAAAACTGCCTGGCAATTAAACATGCCACAACCATCGGAACACAATCTTCTGAGAACTCGTTTGAGACTTAAAAGCTACGATTGCCAAATTATGTAACATGTAGCTGCCAGCGGCAAAGAATTTCTCTAATTTTTTTCCAATTGTTCTTTCAATCCTTGAAGGCGAAGAATTTTTGGAGCGAAAATTATGTTTAGAGGTGAAATCACTTTGCTCTCTGCCCTGGCATTGTAACTGACATAACAATAGAAACTGGAAAGGAACAACCGCATCCAGTAACAGAAGGTACCTACAAACGACTGTCCCAATTTAAATGTCTTTTTTATTCTATCAAAAAAAAAAATAAAAAAAAGGGTTAGGGCTTGGACCTTTCTCTTTCGCCGAAAGCAGTGTGACTGGTGTAGTGTGCCGAGATATGCTGCAGGAATTTCATATACAGCATTTTGGAAGTTGGCCCTGATTAGAAATGCTAATCAAGTGTTACCGTTGATCCTGGTTCGAAGCCAGATCAAAAATTATGCTCGGCGGAGAGACATGCAAAAATACGTGAGAAAGAATTTCGCTTGTGTGCTATATATACACTGGTACATTGTGAAGGTGTGAACTTTGAGGTTACCGGTATTAATTTCATGACTGTGTTTATCACGCGAAGAAATGCGGCTTGCTTTTAGCTCGGGTTACAACCATACTGCCGCGTTATCTCCCTGGGAACAGTACATTCTATGCCCCTTTCGGCAAGCATCAGTCGGACAGCTCTTGAGCTTGAGGATAGGAGGCCGTGAAGCTAGAACAGGCTGAGTTGAGGACTTCTTAGCGGGCACTGGTGAGAGCAGGTTGAAGGGGAAGCGTGACTATAATAAAGAGGTGTGTACTGTTGATGCAATTTCTAACAGTACCGGACACAAATAAATTGATTGTGAATATTACAGAATAAAAATTGAAGTGACTGTGAGAATAAAACTAAAGAGGCTTAACCACGAATATCCTTCATGTTATCGAGTCGGTAGACACATAACATTTCCTGTGAACACCACGCGTTTTATTCCCTGGGTGGAGTTCGTGTTCCCGACTCTGAGATTTGGCCGGTTATAGCAAATTTGGCGCCCAACTGTGAGGCACGATAGGCTCGCAACGTCGAAACCATCGAAACGTCGAAGAAGGAAATTGACTTCAAGAGCCAGGTGCAAACAGGAACAACAACCAACCGTATCGTCTTCCGACTTACAGCAACGACTTCACGGTGCCTCCAATAACACAGCCGAACCGAAGGAGCGAGCCGTAGGCAGAGGACATCTTTCGCTGCTAAACAGACCTGCATGCGCCGTACCTTCGCCGACTACTACAAGAAGACATTCGCCGACGACGACCACAGTTGCCACCTTTAGTTCTCACAACTGTGCACCCCAAGTAAGTGAACGGTGAGTCGTGGAGCTTGCGCGTGTATGTGAGGTTACTAGTGGAAGGGAAATGGCAGGTAGACACCTCCGTAACCGAAGCATTACATTTGAAGAGGACAGTATTGGTCGTAGAAACAGCAAAGAGGTCGATGAAATTAGTAGTCTTGACAATACTGCAGTCAATCAGGGGGCAGAAACAGA
>Ga0123357_10014042_pt1 | contig 10435 bp, 8 predicted proteins | sample TergutEmb28metaG_FD_89873 | JGI IMG/M metagenome (GOLD analysis project Ga0123357, IMG submission 89873) | Embiratermes neotenicus P4 segment gut microbial communities from Petit-Saut dam, French Guiana - Emb289 P4 | ecosystem: Host-associated > Arthropoda: Insects > Digestive system > Gut ...
GAGGCTGAGTGGACACCGTTCCAGACCCACTACTACTCAGAAAATCTGGTAGCGCCGGGGATCGAACCCGGGACCTCTGTATCTGTAGCCAGAAACTCTGACCACTAGACCACAGAGGCGGTCGTGTGTGTGTACATATATATATATATATATATTATATATATCATATTAGATCACACGCGCGCGCGAACGCGCACGCACATTAGATGGATTCAGTCTTCATACAAAGAGGCTCTGGCGTGGGATTTACCTGAGTAGTTCAGTCTACCCATCAGGGTCATTACGCGAAGGTCCATACTCATCTTCATCTTAACTACTGCTCTTAAGAGGACGAAACTGCGCGCCGACTTGGAACATTCAAAAAAGCAAAGCTATTCGACACACAGGTGAAGAATTTGACGGGAAAGTACCGTACTTTCACAATCAGTCGTTAAAAGATTAATGCAGTTACACGCGCCCTCTCAGGACAACCATCACGTTATTCAGCTGGCAAAAATACTAACGAATGTTCGTCACCACATTCACAAAATGTGCGTGTATGTATGTATGTATGTATGTATGTATGTGTGTGTGTCCCTATCTACATCCACAAGTCTGGGTAGCTCAGCAAGTAAAATTACCACCTATTAACTGGAAAACCACTGTTCGGTTCCCGACGACAACTGTCGTCTTCACCATCACGTTCAAAACAGCCCACGGTACCACCATTTCCTACTAGTGGGTAACGACGGCTACGGTGCAGACACCGTGCAGGCTGTCAAGCTATACCTAGTGCCCAAAATAAGAAAGCGCAGAGCCTTACATCCACGCCTCCATACACTCGCAACTGTGTTGTTCCCAAGCTCGCTTCACACAATCCTCCCGCACACATAACATTCGTGCACGCGCGCGCAACACATTAAAATATATACGAAAATCGAAAATATATTTTTAAGTTCATTTAAAATACTTTCTATCTTCCTATCAAAAATGTATATATGGAGCCAGAACCTCATTTCTCCCACATGCCTTCACGATGAGCACAAGGAAAACGTTATCTTTCTATTAAATTGTAAGTTCACCCGTGGCAATATACATGTGTCACACTGTACTCCTCTTTGCGTGAAAAGCAAAGGATACGAGTGTGTGAGAACCAAGACACGGCAGAAGGTATACAATAAGAAAGCTCAACATGTGAATATAAATTTTACAGTGATTAATTTTCAATACAGACGAGACGCGCGCGAAATGGGACAAACTAACACGAGAAAAGCACACAAAAACATCTGGTTGTACAGACAAAAGAAACAATAGCGAACCCTAGATGGGATACTAATATTAAAATGTATGTTAAAACGCTGGCAAGAAGCCGATGACTAGATTCGCGCTGCTCAGTGTACAGTCTAACAACGGGCTTCTATAATCCTGTTGTTTTACATCAGATTTCCATACAAAGTAATTAAATACCCTCTGCAGAACTTGTCTTTGCACGTCGTTATTTCGTGTAACTCGAGTCAAATACTCATATACCACCTTCTGCACAGCATTTTCACCACCAGAACTCAGAAGCTATTGCCGCTTACAAATGGATATCACATGGACACACTGCACTGAAGTCACGCAGTAGGTTCAATGAAGAGTGGGGATGACGCAGCACGAGACTTCCCACTCCGTCAACTTCAGCCGCGAGCAAAGCTCGTCATGTGGTTATAATTACCAACATCCATACGCAGAGAACAGCTAGCTGACTGGAGGGCAATGCAGCTTGACCCTTGAAGACGGGACCGATACGTTGCCCCGAAACGTCGGTAACTAGCATTCTATGCTGCGTAAAATTCCAGGAGGACGTAGATCTCAGCACATAGTACTTTGGAGATAAAGGGACTAAGATTTAGAAAAAGTGGAGTGAGTCTAATCTGGTGAATTCTTTCTGCGTCCCAACGTACACTTCTGTTTATGGTTAATAGTGATTAGGTTAATACACTGTTTCAGTGACTACTGTTTGTCCCTTAATTAGCTTGCCCAAGGCGATGTGTGCGTTAACTTACTCCACATTTACGTCAAATCGCTTTACTACGTCACTACTCGTAAAAACCACTGACTTCACCCTCAAAACGGCAGAAATGTGTTTACTGCATCCAGTACGCCCCACGTCCACAGCAACACTTCACCTACCCCTACGTGTCGAAGGAAAGTTTCAGACGAACTTCACATGTGAAACATGGATACTGGTTGCATTTACGTTCTGCCTTCCTTTCCTAATATTACCCAGTGAAGGGGCTGGCTTTGAAAAAGCAAAGACGCCTCGGTTCTAAATTCTGGAATGGAATCGAAGCTCCACCTAATCATTCAAAAACTCTCATTCTGCCGGCACAGGGCATTCACGTGTTCCGTATGATTCTCACAACAGAGATCATTTCCTTAAATTGTATTAATTGGCTGAGTCTTGATAAGCCAAACAGGAGTGTTTCCAGTCAAGAAGAAACTAAATTTTTATACGTAAGTCCGATAAATTTAAGCCATATCAAGCTTATGATACTGTTTGTAGGGCCGGATTCTATATGAATAAATATGACGAATTACTAGTAATCTGTGGTCCAAATAGGTAATTAAAACTACAATTTATACACAGAAGTGAAGATTTTCTAAACAATCAAAATTAGTTACGTTAAAGCAAGACACTTGTTTTCAGTTGAAACAATTGGCTAAAATATGCAATCACGGACACAGTGACATTTATACAATGACGTTTTCTTTAATGTATAATTACAAAATATTTATGACAATCGAGAAGATAAGGACTTTGAACAGGTGACCGCAGCGCGACAGTTATCTGAAGTCACGCAAAACTAGAACCAGGAAGGCCGTACCTCCACAGGACGATTGCACTGTATTCGCTGTAGCAAACCTAATCGGTTCAAATTTTATTCGAGGTTCATTCAGGCCACACAGACATACAATTATGGCTCTCAGGTTCCCATTGGTGCTTGGAACTTCATGAACCACTTTCGCACGGAACTGTACACAGTGTTTGCTCAGACAGGCTCGCGTGTCTTGAGATGTTTGTCTTTCGGTTGGGATTTGCTCTTATCTGCGTGTCCACAAGAAGTCTAACTTTGCACAGCAGACGCAACTCCCGGTCTTGAATCTTCCTGTCGGTATACATACATTAACGCACAGTATGCATCCTTCGTTTCCTTAAATCTTTCAAACTTTCTGACCCCATACAAAAAGGAACTACTCCCACATATTTGGTATGAGAAACTTCTACGATTTCGTCCACTTACACGTACGTACACACACGTACGTGCGTGCGTGTGAGAGAGAGAGACAGAGAGAGAGAGAGAGAGAGAGAGAGAGAGACCAGAAGCAAAGAAATTAATTGTCTTCACGTGGCCAATGTGCAAACAAGCAGTGTATTCACTGGCGGATGGCGATGCTTCATTTTAGATCACTCCTATGAATACAGAGCAGTACTGTCACTATATGTTGATTAGTTTCACATGGCGCATAAGAATGACTTACCAGTCACGGCCATAAAATATTTCGTGCCACTGCCATGTCATATCCAAGTACAGTACAACACGACATGACGGTTGCTTTCTGCTGTTAAAGATGAATAACCACACAGAACTAGCAAACAGTACGTACCCACATGCCGCCACCGGAACCGACACGGCCACCGCCACGGCCGTAGACGTCGACGGCGACGACAAACACAGCAATCGGTATAAACGACTGTAATGTCGTCGCAGAGCTACCATTCCGCACGATCCTATTACACAGGACCACCAAATGGATCACACAATATACAACCCACTGACCATGAGGTACGCAAACACCGCATACTTCTACGACCTTCCACAATGTAACAGATATATGAGTCACATTTTTCACAAATTTATTTGAATAAAATTTGTGGTACAAAAGGTGTTCAGAATGTTATTAATAGTTTCAGCATTGTACAACCTTAAATATTTGTGTAATTATATAAACTGTCTTTAAACTACAAATTAGATATTAGGCACACAAACGTGACTAATGATTTTAATAGCATGCACAAAGTTTTCATTAACGCACGATAAAATAATATTTTTAATCATCTTTGGTAGGGTAACCCAGTGGTGACTTTAAAAGTGCCCCAAATGATAATTTATTAATGGCACGTAAACGTGTTCGGTGAATAATTTCTTCAATACATAAATACTGCACTCTACACCACTGATTGTGTTTTGATTACTTTTATCTAATAAGCGTTCGGTACTATGAAATCTGATAAAAACATCTGTATGATGTCGCTGTTTAATCACGCCACGAAAGAATCAGTAAACACTGTCCCTGTGCACGCCATGCAGACATATCAGAGGAGGAGAGGTAAGGCTCCACTCATTCTTAACCTCAGAATTACATGGAGTTGGGTGGTCAAGTGCACACCCAGACCTCTTTACCTCCGGTACCAACTAAACACAAGATTCAGCGAGCCCCAGAGCAGACGTACGTTTTCGCAGCAAACAGAAATCCCTTGCCCTCGCCGGAAATCGATACCCGGGTCGCCTAACCCACAGCCGATTGATTTACCAAAGCTTCTCTAGTAAATAAATTATACAAACGAACATGAATCCCAAGACGGGTAGAAAGTTAATCCTCAGCAAATTTATAATTGGATCTTGTTAAAACGGCGGGCACTTTACCATACTCCATGCCACAAAACCCAAAGTTCCTGGGCAACATGTTGCCCGCCACACAATGTAATATTACACCAGTGGAAACCTTTGAAATGAAACAGCGCCTTTTAACACTTTCCCTGGAAAAGCCGAGGAGGACCGCCGAAGCAATTCTGAAAAATTACGAGCTGTTTATTTACGGAGACATACTTTACACTAATAATTCGTTTTGTAAATACGTACTAAAATAGCGACACCCTAGCCTATGTAGAAAATTGTGTTTTTATAATTTTTGTATTCCAAGCAGTAGTTCATATTTTTATTGCACCCGATGTATAGAAGAATACACACATAAAATCATACATATAATTACATATACACTTATTCTTCATTCTGTGTATTGAATCTCATGCTGCCCGCACGTAGAACAAATCTTGCCTAAGTCCTGCCGTAAGAGTTCCATCACAAACGAACGCATTCCAGACAAGCTGAGAATTGTCAGCTTAGGCGTTAGTTGACAGGCTAAGAAAGGCCACACTCCTTCGAATTCCCTGTTTACCATCCCACATCAACATACAATCTCACCTGACGTTACGTAAAATACAGGAGCATTCACAAAATAAAAATAATGGAGCCCTTGTACGACCACCGATCTGATCCATGCAGACAGTACCTGATGTTACAGACCGTATAATTGAACTTACTGAGTCCATTTATACGATCGATCTAAGGTAGTACCTTCGGCTAAACGCACAAGGTTCTCCGAACATGCTCACAGCGCACGCCACGGACGTTTGGTTTACCGCAAATCCCAAGGGCTGAAGCCGTGACTCCGCGATGAGAAGCCTCCGTCTAACCGACTGGCCTACGGCACAGCAAGATTTACAACTTCCCTGGCTGAACATTACCTGTCGCGAGGCAAAGTCATTTTCAAAGAACCATACATCTAAACGATTCGGCGTAAACACTTTCATCTGAGATTTTCTTTTAAAAAATGTCAATCAAAAATATTTCACCCGATCACCTGTAGAAGACAGCATTTTATTCTGCAAATGCAAGACGTAGGTTTATGCATCAGGAAGGGTTGAGGAGAGGGAGGAAAGCAAATCACCCCACACCACAGTACATGTCATCGCGGGGGTTCTGCGTCCGGGTGGTGGTGCTGATGGAAAATTCATTTTGCAGCTATACAAAGCGGAGGTGAAAAGCGAAACGGGAACTATAATTACAGTGGTTGGGGAGTGTAAAAAAGTAGACAGAGAGCGAGCGTATGTGTAAATGGGTCTGTCATTTGCTACACCAGCCCACCCCCTCACACCCATGGGTTTCGCGCCGCTGGGGTCCCATATCCACGGCGCTAACGAGAAGGGCGGGGCAAAAGGTCCAACCAACCCGGTGCAACAAATTTCATAGCACCGCTAATCTATTCCCCACCCCTTCCCCAATATGTGCATTGCTTCCTGTTCTTGGAGCGGGCTAATTCTTGGGTCTACGCTGAACTCAAACTTGCGCGAAGTCTCCAATGGAAGGGGGGGGGGGGTGCAGGCTGCTTTCCGGAATGGGACTCTGGTGGCACCGCACCGACGTTTCGGAGAAATCTACTTCCCTCCAACTTCAGGTAAAGAAATTACATAAACAGAACCTCCTGGCGGAATGACGGTAAAGTTCCACGAATTCTTACCCTAAGTACAATTGAAGACACGTGTTAGCTTCAACCTGCAGTAGACGCAAGTGATTGCTCTCTTCTCCGTAGTGTACAGACCGAATCTGGGACCCACCACTAATATAGACACCGCGTGCCTGGCCGCGAGGCGCAAATACGGCCAGTCATAACTTTCTACTACGCATGTTAAGAAAGCGTGGAGTTAAACCTCCACTCTCCCATATGCTACCAACAAGAGAAGTTCAATTCAGTACGGGGTACTTGTTCACACTGTACGTACTTCACTGCGCTCTCCTGTAAGTTAGAGCCTTCAAACACACAGTGTCACAATTCCGCTTAACCTGGAGGCAATGATCATGGGAAGTTCTGGAAGGACAGGTACAATATGTTGGAATAACAATGGGCAATAAGCGATGCTCCTATCCTGAGGTTAAGAGAACTTCTGTAAGCAAAGCAAGAGCGTATCTAGGATTTGGTGTCGGGTCGATTAATCAAAACAGCCGCCCTTAACAGAAACAACGAACTTCAAAAAAGAAAAAAATATTTACTAAGCGTCCTTTATGACTCAACAATACATAATTCTTTGCGTGCAGAAAATAAAATTTTGTCACTTAAAATAATACTTTTACCGCCCCTTCGACTCTGCCACGCCACTAGCACCTCCCTTCACCGATGCTACGCTCCTGCAGCAAAGATGTACACCGGGTAAGACCGACTAAGTACAAGGCTACTTGCAACGCCGTTTACACTGGACAACAAATTTCAAAACATTTTTTGTATCTCTGATATGTTATTAATGTATATGTTTGCATCTATGGAGTTAGAAAATGGACATAAAAATTACTTGGCTCTAATTTTAAAATTATTCTACCACTACGATGTTAAGTTCATTATTTAACAGAACCCCCCCCCCGGTTTTGCCAGTCGCTTGTATTCCACGGTAGGGGCATTCCTTGCCAAAGCCCAACAGTAGACGGCGAGCACAGCACAGTTCATTTTCCCTTGATATCTGTTCTCCATTGAAGAAATATCATGATGGAAACGTTCTCCGTTTTCATCACTCACTGCACCACAATTCTCTGGGGAAAAATCCAAATTCGAGTGAAGGAAGTGTATTTTTAGTGATATGTTGCATCCTAATTTCTGGTAGCTCTGCAAAAGGTTGTTTACAAGCTCCTCATAGTTTTAAGCCCTTCTGTTTCCCAAAAATCCTTTTACTACAAATTTAAAACTGTCCCAAGCTGCCTTTTCGTAGCCTTCAAGGAGCTTGTCAAAGTATTCGTCCTTGATAAGTTCTCGTATTTGTGGACCAATGAAAATACCTTCTTTCAGTTTTGCATCACTTAGTCTGGAGAACTTTTCTCGTAAGTAAGTAAAGACAGTTTCTTCTTGGTTAATGGACTTAACAAAATTTTTCATCAGACCAAGCTTAAAATGCATGGACGGCAACAAAATTTTACTCGGTTCCACTAGCGGCTGATTTTCCACAGTCATGATTCCTGGTTCCAGAGATTTTCTGGAAGGCCAATCCTTTCTTGAGTAATAAAAAGACCGAGCTCTGCTGTCCCATTCACAAATGAAGCAGCAATATTTTGTGAATCCTAGTTGTAGTCCAAGTAGTAAGGCAATCACTTTTAGGTCACAACTGATTTGCCATTTGAATGTATCGTAATTAATGGTTTCCATCAGAATCTTCAGTTCTCAAACGACTCCTTCTTATGCCCTAATTGACCAACGCGAATAAAATGTAGGGTGTTGCCATTGTAAAGGAGAACTGCTTTGAGACTCCACTGAGATGAGTCTATACGGAGTCGCCAATCCATAGTATTGTGATTAATATTGATTGATTGCATCAGTGCAAGCAAAAAGGCTCCATTCCATTTTAAAGAACCGAACTAGATCTTCGTGCCTTTTACTATATACTGAAATTCTGACATTTTATTTCATTACTCACCGTCTGTGAGCGCAGTGCTGACACCTGTATCCCTTCCCAAGGAACTATTTTACGCATTAAGCCACACTTCATGTATCATGACAACTAGAGCCAACAATTGAATTCTAAGGCCATATTTGGTCTCAACACATTGAATTGACGAGGAATCAACTATTTTGGTTACGGATACATTTTGTATGTTGACCAGTGTTATCGTCTAATAGTGCCACACTCTGCTAATACTCATAACTATTAGTGATAAATCGTCAGCCTTATATACGACCCTATATCGAGCTTCTCATCAAGTACAAATCCTACCGGCACTCATACTGACATACCACGAAGATAATTAGCAACAGAGTCTTGTACAGCCTACACTTCTTTCCTTGACGTTCCGCAGACCCTCCTACGCAATTCACATGCCATCAATCCAATCCGCGAATTCTTCCTAGAAGAAAATATTTCCATCGTCATTCCTTCACTCGCAAAGGCATGCTGATAAACACGGCTTTTTTTTTTTAACCGGTAGGCATACCGGCAAATTTGTCGAAGCCGCACAACTGCCGGTGAATAATTGGTTTGGACCCAGAAGGCCCTCAATATTAAAAGTAATGAAAAGTACATTTAAGGCCGGGGAGGGGGGATGCTTGCATTACTTATACCAAACAGGCTAATGATTTAAAAGAATAAAAGTTAGAAACCATACATATCCAATCCAAAATTGTGGTACTGGAATTTCAATTATAAAGCTTAAAGAATGCCTCGTTCCGTTCGCCCCAAACCGCTTCATCATATACAAATGATACTGTCATTCTGTGTGTTAATGATTACCATACACATTAAAACTGAACGGCAGCCAGGAAGTGGTAAACCCTGATAAAAAACACTGGTGATTGAAGTGGACTCATGTTCATTACTGCTACATGCACCCACGACCACCGTGCAGTGCCGCGGCAGCATTACCAATTCGGTGCCCTTGGTCAACTACGTTCCTGAGAGTTAGACCCATCAAAAATTGGTGTATCTGCGCTGCGTTGCTTAGAACAATCCTACACTCTGGTGTGTCGCGTATATACGCTAATAACTCTGAACCTGCACGTGAAAATCGTCATTACCGTGGAACACCATCGCACAGTGTCCCGAGTATGGTGAAAAAGTGTCGTGTCGTAATACCGCCCTCATTCCTTATTGGAACATATACAAATATGTACTCACTCATTTAGAAGAAATTTCCACATCCATACACAAATATTAAGAGTTTCTATTTTAACAGCTGATGCTGCTGCTTAGTTATAAACACAGGCAACGTATGTATAGCCTAACACTCTGACACGTTCGCATAATGTTTATACCTCCTCGGCTCTCCTGCCAGCCTGTTACAATTTCACTTGAAGATAGCGATTTTATGTCGCCAGAAACGATAAACCGAATTCTAGTCCTCAAGTAAACTTCCTTAAATTTCTATCCGATTTAACCGAACTCGGATATTCTGTCACATTGGATTGAGTATCTCCAACATCAAATTTCACAGAACTCCGGCCAGCCGTGTCGACAGACAGACATTACGAAGCTAACACGTGCTTTCCACGAGAGTCCCAATGCACCTAATAAAACAAAAGATAACAGCAAGCAACGGCGGTGAAAGGTAGTTCGGTTTCGGTCGGAAATACAGTATCGGCATTTATCTAACAAAGTTACTCTATCCGGAAATGTCTTTCCAGAACGATTCAAGTTTAATGCACGCATTCTGCACATCGCGACTTCAAAATGTCCGTGACAGACTATAAGTTAGGACAGACCAATGGAAGAGTCATTTGTGGAAACCGGAACCAGAGATCAGTAGCAGCAAAACTTCAAACTATTCTAATAAGCTCCTCTTCAAACATTCTCAGGTTAAAAACATAAATGTCAGTGTAACAGGCAGAAAGCCAGCGTAGAGATGGGACCTGTCAAAATTTTTCATCGGATCTTCACCACGGAACTCGAGATATGTAGTACCAAATAAAATTGAAGATACGCTTTATATATAAGGCCAGTATTAAAATAAACAGGGTGTCCCAGGAGGAATGTGCGAGACCTCGGGAGAGTGTTCCTTATGTTAAACTATACCGATATAACCCAAAACACCTATATCCAAAGTTGAACGGTTACGGAGATAATGGCCAGAGAAGTTTGAAACTTTGACAGCTGTTACTC
>Ga0123357_10014043_pt1 | contig 10435 bp, 7 predicted proteins | sample TergutEmb28metaG_FD_89873 | JGI IMG/M metagenome (GOLD analysis project Ga0123357, IMG submission 89873) | Embiratermes neotenicus P4 segment gut microbial communities from Petit-Saut dam, French Guiana - Emb289 P4 | ecosystem: Host-associated > Arthropoda: Insects > Digestive system > Gut ...
TAGGAGGATGTAGTGCCAGGAGGGCCCTTAAACCTAAATTCTACTAACCTACCCAGACCATGGTCACCACGGGAATCCTCCCCTTCAGAGAAAATTCCCACAGTAGAGCCAGGAATCGAACCCAGGACCTCATGATTAGTAGGCAGAGACTCTGACCACTAGACCACGAGGCTGGTCTGTGAATGTAATATTGTTGCAGGGAAAATGTATAATGTTAAATCAACTAAAAATATGTTACAGATAATAAGAAAAAAGACTCAACTTAAAAAATGATTAAATAACAGTTACATTACACATTTTCATAACTTTTTACAAATCTTTACTCACCAACAACTTTAAATACTGTTGTTATGGAAATAAATATATTTTCACAAAAGAAATATGGAATGAAGTGTAGGAAGCATTACATATACATTCCTCATCGTCTCTCACAACTTGTACAAGAGATGCCACTGCCAAACAGGGTTGTAACTGCCACTAAAAGTCACAGCAAATAAAGTCAGACACTTTCAATTGCAATGACAGAAAAATCGTAATATACAAGTCACCAACCAGGCACACTGACATACTAATGCTCTGACTTCATTCTCATGAAAGGAACTATGACTTTAAGATTTTCAGAGCACAAATAAAAACCCAAGGAAGGTCAAGGTCATATGTTTGTTTCATAAAGACACTAGCAGCTCCACAGGTATTTGTTTCTCGTATTTCACAAACATATTTATAGTAGCAATTTCAGGCTTGAACGATTCCAATAATACTCCTGAAACCACAAACATTTACTCCATCCTTAGGCTTGATATATGCAATACACACAGATTAGTCTCAGAAATTTCATTTTCCTATTAGGATCTGAAACATACTTTCAATCACACACACACACAGAATTCTCCCTTCACTCTGGGGGATGCACAAATCCCAAATGCCAGGGCACTAGGATGACTAAATTTTGCACCATGACACCCAACACCTCTAGTACAACAGTTAGAGTTTTCTTTCCTCACATATAAAAACATGTACCCAGTTCATGAGCACAAAAAAAATGCCAGATAACAGTGAGGTTCACATGCCAATACAGAACTTTTGGTTCTCAGCAAAGAACTTTTTTCACGTCACCCTACTGGCTCCCGTAATTTTGAGGTGGTTCCTAGGTTTTTGGTAAATTTATGGATACCTGATTTCACTGCTGACTGCGCCAGTTTCACACCATAAACTTCCAGGACTATTTGTCATTTCAGTGACACAGACATGAGGACCTCACAACTCCTACTATCCTTTCATACAGAAACACCTACCACATACTCATACTTGATCGTCATGTGTGTTGGTTATTCTGCTGAAGATGGCCGCCAGCTTGTAATGACAGTTTCTTGCCATTCAAGAAATGTAAAATATGAGTATATCAACACTCTTGTGTCGTAAGTGTAGCTTTTCTTACAAGTGTACCAGTGTTTAGGGGTGTAAGTGCACGTACAATAGTGCACAGTTCCATGTAGCAAGAAACAAAGCCTACTTGTGTTTTGTAGCCAGTCCCACTCATTGACTATTATTTAAGGTTTACTATTTGTTACAAACTCACATCACTGTCCCAACAAACATAAAAATTAGGCTTTTAGGCTTAATTTCCATTAAGGAAACTCAAGGTGAGGTTGCCCTTGCATGAAAGTACCAACAGAAAACGATCTATGAGTATTAAGGTTAGGCATTCAGTTTTCATATTACTAACATAAACTCAACATACATGACAACTGTTACTTAACTTCTGCCACAGTCTCAGCCCACAAGCATTATACTTTACACTACACCAGGCATGAAAAGAAGATCAGCATACAAATTTTAGTATGTATTTTAATTGCATCACACATTGCACTCATACAGCTTCTGCTGCAAAAATGAGTGCTTCAAAATCTTGGCTGAGTGAGAAATTGTAAACATGAATATATGCACTTCTGCTTGTCTATGTTAGTTCTAGAAAGGAGAAAATTCCTGCATAAACTTGAGGCAGTTCAAAACACAACTCAGTCTCAAAGTATTTAAACTGACCGGACCCTTATTCACCAAACAAGAAATAAACAAATACATTATCAATGAAGTTAAGAGATTGGACGAAATCGGTAATAACCTTTACCATTCTCCTCAAAAACCTGTCACCAGAGATTGGGAAGTTTCGTAAGCGTCTACACCAAAACCACATAACGTATGACTGGGGTGGTATCTCACACACACACACACACACACACGCTAGTTTCACGATACAATTTACTCAAACCATATCGCGCAGAAATTGTAATCCGTACCGGTTCTTGGTCTGTTGCAGGTACTAGAGGCCCGCATCTCCGCGGTACAACTTGACGCGAGTAGCGTCTGCACCGCACACTTAATCGGCCGAAGATTTTAGGGTACATTTTATACGATCTAACATTTTGATCTCAGCGTTGGCACTTCATAACCAATTCCACTCGCCTTCCCATAAAAGCAAAACACTCAACTAACATCATATAACTTCAATTCCAGCACCACTGAACTTCAGAACTTCCTAAAAATTGGAATTAAATGGAAATCCATGGCCCTTGTTCTGGCAAAATACATATGCCGAAGGTTAACATTTGAATTACACAAAAGAAATATTATTACACATACTGAAAGTGAGCCGATTCAACTTTATGTAATTAAATCACAACAAGTTCAAACATACTTTAAAACGAAAATGCTATTTACCATCCCCATGTCGGTAAACACACAATCACATTACTAATAAAAACAAGATGGCGCCCGACAACTAAAGCCAAACAGCTAGTTTACAAGTTCTCTGCATATTACGCTAGCATAAATATGGTCACCAGCAGCGGTAATCTATCATTTTCGTAAAATTACAAAATAAACCCATACTACAAATCCCCCATATTTTTACATCACGAACACTTAGAATGGCTAACAAAGAATAACCTGGCAGGGATACGCTACGGGTACTTCTACAAATTGCAATTCCGTAAGCATAAGTCAACAAAAACTTCCTTCGAACTCAATTAAAAAACTGACGATCACAAACGTCACTTACTCACATAGATATTTTCTCTCCGTGTGCTTTAAACAAAGAATTCACAGCGTACTTAACTGGACACCACCAACCCAGCCACAATCACATACATCACGGGTCACGGATGCCCATGGATTGTACATGAGTCTACATCGAGGGAGCTATGGGGTACAGGTCACGTAGGCCTACAGGTTGAACAAGAACAAGAGTTCCGAAGATCCTCGATGATGCAGACAAAGCGTTTTACCTTTTTAACGCTGATTTAAGAATTGGATCTTCACCAGCACCACTACTGGAACCTCAAAGTCATTTCAAAGGTTACTCAAAGAAAGAACATATTAAAATCATTAAAACTACTGAGAATGGATATGCAGTTTTGTACTCCGTTGATTGACGTCGATTATTATTATTATTATTTCACGATAATACTAATAATAATTGTTATAACGTCTTGCCGTCGTTTAATTCGTGAGTTTAGTAGTGTAGAAATATGGTTGCTCACTCACAATCGCGCGAACAGAATAGAAAGAATCAGAATAGACTTTATGTCATTTGTCAGCTTTTGGTCACTGCAGATTATGGCTTAGCTGAGGGACAGCTCTACTCTGACCACTGAGTGACATGAGCAAAATATTTGTTTTAAAAAGTAAACCAAACCAATACGAGTTTTGTTTCGTTTCGTCCGCCAATCCGGCATCGTCATCACGGTATGACTCGTTCCCAGCTTGCAGTTGCCGTTGCCAAAAACTAACAAATGAAGTATACGATTATTGACATTCCTTCTGTCCTTCACAGACCAAGCCAACGATGTGGTACGTCATGGTCTAGGATATTTGAGCAGGTAGTTTTGCTTTCGTCTTACTCCACCCCTTACATTGTCAAAAAATTGACCATGTCCTTCGTCCGTCTGCATATTAACCATTTCGAGATGAGTATCAACGGAGCCTTCTCAACATGAAGGAGAAATAAGAAGTGAACAGCAGTTGAACTGTTCCTTACTGTCTTGAAATCTTTAACCGGTATGCAAAATAAAGTAAAGTGGGTCCACTGACGTTGCAGACAAGTGTTATTTCCCGGCTACTGGCAGAAACTGAATGACTCGCCCTCGCTATTTCCCCACCCCTCCGACCAAAGCTGGTAGTATTTAAAATTCTATCACGTCCCTCCGTTTCCGAATCTCGTCCAATTCTCGATTATAAACATGCTAACTGGCCACTTTTCAAATACACTCTAAACTAACTGATCGTTACTAATCCCCACACCAGCGATCGTACTGACCCAGAGCCAAAGAACCAAGAGGTCTCCTCAGCAGTGTGTCGAGCTGCAAATACAGCCATCCCCTATCTCACTGTCTGGATACATCACCTTACTCTCCCACCTAGTCTGGTCAACCTCATGAAAATCAAAAACTAGAACCGAGGCCCTATCAAAGAGCGGGATTCCGTCTGTTTCATCCCCTTCACCAACTTATCGCCCTGCTCTCACCTCCCGACTGTCTCAACTACGAAATTCTAAATGGGCCTCCTTTTGGGCACACTACACCCTCAAGCAAAACCATTTTGGAAAATCGCCAGGTACTTCACAACCCCTACTCGTTCTGTTCCTCTCTTATTTGACCACAGTGTGCAAGTCTTCAACTCTGCCGATAAAGCTGAACTCCTAGTACAACAGTTCGAACGGATTCATCATCTCAACTCAAACGTCGGTACAGCAAACCACGCACACATTGTAAATCACACCGTCAACAAATATTTTAGCCGTCCCCACCCACACGTTCCCGCGGCTCAGCTCACAAAGCCGTATGAACTCCGACGTCTAATTCAATCTCTCAAACTCAAATCTGCCCCAGGAACAGAGGGCATCTCAGCTACTATGCTTCGAAGTCTCTCCCGCACAGCTCTCATCCATCTGATCCAAATTTTTAATCACAATCTGAGGCCCGGATATTTCCCCTACGCCTGGAAAACCGCCATGGTTATCCCTTTTCAAAAACCTGGCAAACCACTTTCTGACCCCGGTTCCCACAGACCTATTAGTCTTCTAAGCACTGTAAGCAAACTTCTAGAACGAGTTGTAGCACACAGAGCGAACTCCTTAACACATCGGAATCTCATTCTACACCCAGAACAACTGGGCTTCCGCAAACAACACTCAACAGTCTCCCAACTTGCCAGAATCACCGACTTCATCACCCACGGCTTTTATCTCAGAAAACACACAGGCGTGGTTTTGCTTGATATTGAGAAAGCCTAAGATACACTACGGCTAAATGGCCTACTCTTCAAAGTAATCTCATTTCACTTGCCGGAATATCCTCTTCTCTTCCTTCAGTTCTACTTGGAACGTCGTACCTACACAGTTCACCTGAATGACACTACGTCCATCCCAAAATCTACGCCCTCAGGTCTTCGTCAGGGTGCCGTATTATCGACTAAAACATTCCCCCTTCATCTTTCTGACATGCCGCGCCCACCGCACACCCACCTCGCCTTACACGCGGATGATACTGCCCTTCTATCTCAGTTCTGGCGACCCGATACTATATCCCGCAGACTCAGTACTGCAATAACGACCTTACACAAATACTTCACTACGTGGAAACTTCGATTAAAGAACAACAAAATCGAAGCCCTATTATATTCCAAATGTCGTCCTCCCCTCCCGGGCCCTAATCGGTTCCAGAACACCTTTGGGCCATGGATCTCGACCGTCCGCTCTCTGGTTCTTGTTCTAGAGTCGAAACTGCTCTTCAACCGACACCTACACACCGTCGCCAATAAAGCTACAGGCGTATCCTGTAACATTTTCCCTCTCCTCGCCCGAGATTCAGCGCTCACACAGACCAACAAGTTAACCCTATATAAATTACTTATTCGTTCCAATCTTACTTAGGCCGCCCCTCTCTGGAGTTCCAGATGCTCCTCCAACTACCTCAGACTTCAAGTTATCCAATCTATATGTCTTCGAGTCATCGGTAACCATCCCAGACATACCCCCTCTTCCCACCTGCAGTCCTCACTAAACATAGAGCCCATCCGCGTTCTCATCCACTGCCTTACTGACAAATTTTTCGCTCGTTGTCCCTTACACCCCAACCCCCCAGTCCAAGAAACAGGGAATTATACTCTAGCCGACCTGGCCAACTTGTACAAGAAATAAAAATACAAACGTACGAAGCATATACTGCTTAATTAGCTTACCGGAAGTCGTTTATTTTGTTCACAATTTTTCACTGCCGTTAGTTGCACCCGTATGTTTATACACACATTCTTCAGTTCCACTTGTACCATAGTGTCAATATTTAGTCATATTGGTTAAAGGAACAATTTTGTAATTTATCCTCGTACGTACTGTCTGTGCAATAAATCTCTTTAAAAAAACGACTCGCCGGCAATCCCTTGTAAGATTATCCCGATGCAAGTGAAATATTGCTCCAATAAAGCAATAAAATCAAAAGTATTGTGCCGAAAATGCTGCCCCTTTGTATGCTCCATACTATTCACAGATGTTGAAGATCTGCTGAAGAAATGCATCCTGAAGAATTTCCAAAACTTCTCTTCACTCTTCCACCCGATGAAGATAGTACGTTCCTCCGATAAGTCGGTACATTTCTAGCAGAACACGCGACATCATATCCCAGAGGGAGGTAAACTTCATAGTCACCACCGTCAGAAACTAAATGTCTGTACAAATGTAGGTGTGATCTTACCGCAAAAACAAACAGTACTATGCTCTTTTGACTGCATCCTCACCAATATCCTTTGCTAAGCGGAGTCTCATCCAACCAAGTGCACGGTGTTGCACACCATAAGCCGTTAATCTTTCCCTCGACCGTCATGCAAGTCTTGCAGTTTCGCATTTGCTACATCAGTTGCCAGCCACAATGCAACGCACTTCTCGGTTATTTAGTGTTGATTAACATGGTATTATCTTAGTCGTTGGTTAGGAGTCTGCATTTCCCTAGCAAGACAAGGGAGTGAGGTAGGAAGGAACGATGTTGTCTATACCAGTGTTTCTCAACCTTTGTGAGACCGCGGCCCTGTAAATTCTTTTTCATAAGACGAGGGTCCGGTCGCAACAGATTTATTCGTAAATACCTTTCCATTTTTTTAAGTTCATACATTAAACTAACATAAGTATTAATAATTAATTATGGCATAACCATAAAGAGTATTACTACACTTATTTATACGGTGTGGCATGTTGACAAATATAAAATTACATTAAATTAGTTATCAATCACTGGACTAATGAAATCTTGCAGCATATTTTAGTTTCCTCAGGCCAACATCTGGGTCTGAGTTTTTCGACACATTCACGATTATTTTTCTGCTCAGAATATTTCCACTACAAAACATTTATTCGTGAAAATTGCTCAGAAAACTAAAATGACAAATTCCAGAAGAAACTCTAGCGGACCGGCGGTTGAGAAACACTGGTCTATGCCTCTGTACGTATCCATGCTTGCGTGTGCGGGGACTGTTTCAGTTTTGGAACCAGCTGAGCCCTTTTCTGAAAACACAGTATCAATATTATGTCATCTCATGTCACCACGACTTCATACTTCACAATTTCTTGCAATAAGTATTAACGGCATGGCGAATAATGCAGACTTGTGGGTCCGGAAGTGATGTATAATTACTAACTTTCGGGGGGAAAAAATGCAGTTTTGTTCAGCACCCCCCCCCCCACCTTCTCCGAAAATACTTTGACCATGTGACAATTTTCTTTACCTTAAGGCTGATGGCAGTAACTAATGGCCACTGGAGACAGGCAATAGAATTTGCTACAGTGACAGAATGAAACACGCCGATAAGTTTACGTAGATTATATATTTTGTGTATGTCCACAGTTATAAGCATGGAAACGGTTCTAAGCTTGTGTATATTATACCGGGTAAATTTGCCACAGAAATAATCTGTACTTTTTTATAAATTCTTTCAATAAATAGAACAAAACAACGCGTGGCTTAGTAATAGACTGGTTGACAACAAATCCACGTACTAAACTTGAAGATGTAATATGAGGTACGGTCCAAAGTCTTTGTACATAAAATGACATTAAGAGGTCCGTGCTACGTATGGTCCTAACAGTTTATTGCTTTTATGACTGTCCTCTAATTCATTCCACTAAGATATACTGTTTGCGCAAAATGCACAAGGTGAACTGATGTATGGGATTTCCCAACAGTCCGTGCACTTGCGACCCAAATAATACGGACATGCTTAGTTACAATGCCTTCTGCCATCAAGTTCGCTTCATTAATTGGGAGTTCACGGGCCATCTGAGGGCTGAGAGCCACGTTTGAGTCACAATCCTGGGTTTGAGAATACCTGAGTTACTTTCGTGAAATTTTTCGGACTGTGTCATCTAAATACATAGTCGTATGTATAAGCTGCAGTCGTGCCCGCGTAACAGCTAGGCCACGGAAGCTTCATGCATAAACTGGTCGTTAGACGTGCGCAGTTTTGGAATAGAGACGAGGTTTCCAATTGATGCTCAGAAATTTAGTTAAAGCACAGGCTTTGGGAATGTTTAGGAAAGGTAAGGTAAAGTTCATCCTAGAACAGGCCACGAAGACCCAGAGGTATCGCTCTAATCTTTCTTTAACTTCGGCGCTAGATAGGGGTGGGTGATCAACGCCAAATCTCGGCCGCTTTACCTCCAAGAAAGACCCGTTACCCGTTGTATAGTAGGCTGGGTGGGCTGCATGGCCGATCTGGAGAGGTGCGGAAAATCTCGCCCCCACGAGGATTCAATCTCCGGACCGTCCAGCCCGTAGCGAGTCGCTGTACCGACTGAGCTATCCAGTCCCTGGAATGTTTAGCTGTTTTTTTTTTATTTTTCCAACACTATGTATTTGAGATTATGCCCACATATTGTCGATGGTAGTAGTAAGAATTTGTGGAATGATTATGGCTTACAGGTGGAAAGATCGTCACGGGGCAGACCGAAGTGTTCGGCGAAGACCTGTCTACCACACATCCCACATGGTCTGCTCTGGGATGAAATGTGATTCTCTGCGTTGAGAAGTCAGCAGATCACCGCCTGATAAGATGGCCGTTGCCCCGTGCATGGAGCCACACTAGATGAATAAGTTACAAACATCGTCACCTGTAATCATAAGGTTCGTCATCCCCGTTGTTTTCAATACACTCCACTATAGTTCGTCACCTGTAACCGAAAACTGCAGAAGTGTATACGCGGAGGAATATAAAACTGGAAGACAGAACTGAGCTACAGTTTTAAAACTGCCAATAACAAGAGTTCGTGTAAAGAACTAGACAGTCCTGTTAACAGAGCGACTAACCCAACGTATTGACGGCTCAGGAATCGACAGACGGAGGGCCAAAATATTACCCTCTTCTCCAAAGCGCCGAGACCGACACAAGAACCCATTCACGCTCCAGTCGAATTATAGTTATAAATCGACGTCAGTAACCTGTGGCTGTCAACAAATTTCAAAGAGGAGATAATGCTGTCGAGATACAAAGTGGCATGAGTAAGGAATTTTAAAAGAATTTTTCCCCCAAAAATAATCCGAGCAAAATATTCGGACTTCACTGTCATACGTAACACCCACACGTAAGTTAAGAAATATCTCGACACAGACGTCAGTACAAGCCTACCTTTCTCTGTCTGAAATATTCCTGTAGGGAAATCGCAAGGCATGAAAGGAAGTGAGGTCAGAAATTTGCTTCCTACCGGAATTTTGTGGTTTGTTGTTTTGTGTCACAGTGGGGAAGTATCAGTCTGTGACGAAGGATCTACGTACACAGCTAACAGTTCTCCTCTCTTGTTTACTGTAATATGCTGTTTACTTTATGTCCTTTAGCAAAGATACAAGATAACTGACCCACGTTTTACGAGGTAAGTCAAATCTATTCATTTGTGCCAGTGAGTTTTCGAATTCTGTCGCATTTAGTGTAAAGAACTGAGTTTCCCACATATTTAATATTCGTTCCACTGAAATTTTGTTAGCTGCTATAATACTGTTATGCAGTTCGTAATTATCACAGTGACATAAAAATGTCAGGAAAGTAACGGCCGCAACATACTCCAGTGTAGTATTCGGTCTGGATGCATATCTTGTCGCTCGAAAAATATCGTAAATTCTCCGGCACGATAAACAGTCCCTAAAATTCTATAGGCACAACGTGAGTAAGAATGAAGCACTTTATAGCACGGGGACCGCGATGGCACAGTGGTTAAGGTGCTGTGCTACAAATTGAAAGGTCGCTGGTTCGATTCCAGATGGTGTCATTGGAACTTTTCATTGACAAAATTCTTCCGATTGCACTACGGCCCTGGGGTCGACTCGGCCTCTAACAGAAATGAGTACCAGAAGCATTTCCTGGGAGTTAAGGCGGCCGGTGCCTAAGGCTGACAACCTTGCCA
>Ga0123357_10014045_pt1 | contig 10434 bp, 4 predicted proteins | sample TergutEmb28metaG_FD_89873 | JGI IMG/M metagenome (GOLD analysis project Ga0123357, IMG submission 89873) | Embiratermes neotenicus P4 segment gut microbial communities from Petit-Saut dam, French Guiana - Emb289 P4 | ecosystem: Host-associated > Arthropoda: Insects > Digestive system > Gut ...
AAAGTGCACCGTTGTACAGGCACTAAGGCTCTGTACAGGCTGTACGGCCCATAGGGGGAGTAGAGGTATAGGTAAAAGTAAAGTGCACCGTTGTACAGGCACTGAGGCTCTGCACAGGCCGTATGGCCCATAGGGTTAGTAGAGGTATAGGTAAAGGTAAAGTGCACCGTTGTACAGGCACTGAGGCTCTGCACAGGCCGTACGGCCCATAGGGGGAGTAGAGGTATAGGTAAAGTTAAAGTGCAACGTTGTACAGGTACTGAGGATCTGTACAGGCTGTACGGCCCATAGGGGAGTAGAGGTATAGCTCTACTTTCCATGACCGTGGCACTAGAAGGGGGTGAATGGTCAGCAGCACGCCCCGGCCGCTCTTTACCCCTGGGAAAGACCCGGTACCCATTGTACAGGAGGCTGGGTAGGCCCCAGGGCCGGTCTGGACAGGTGCGGAAAATCTCGCCCCACCGGGATTCGATCCCCGGGCCATCCAGTCCGTAGCCAGTCGCTATACTGACTACGATACCCGGCCCGCCAAGTTTTGTGAACGTGCCTGTAAATGGATGAAAGTGCTATTACGCAGTACCCACTAAAGACAGTCGAAGCAAAATATTCACTTCTGTCCACTGCATGCAAATATGAGCCCCAAAGATAAGGTACCAAACCACCTGAGTCTTTATAGTAACCAAGCTACAAGTAGGGCGACCGAGGTATATGGGTTCGATTCCCAGCACCAGCGAGGTCTCTCTTCTCCACAGCGTACGCAACTGCTGTGGGGCTCACCCAGCCTCCTTTCAAATGGATAACGGTGGCTTGTGACGCAACGTGAGGTTCCTGAGATTAAGAATATGCGGAGCCATACCTCCAGCGAGACACGCGCACAAGGCGCGAATTGACACTGACAACCTTTACCGAAACACGCCAACTCGTTCTTCTTGGTACAGGGCATCCCGTTGTGTTTAAAGTACATTAATAAAACAAAATATGTACTACGTCTGACACAACGGTATGTTTATTTTTTTTTTGCGTTTTGTTGACCGTAAATCCTAATATAATGATAGTCCTTTTTTACCAACGTGATGTACAAATTCTTTATTGTAATACATTTATTACATTCCTCTACATGTTTCGAGCACTACTGTGCTCAGCTTCAGGAGGACAATTGTATTAACACAGCATCTGGTATCGTCACTGTCTATAGGTGACTGTTCAGTAAACAGGTTACGAGACCTGCACACAGAACAGTCACCTAAAGTGAGTGACGATACCAGATGCTGTACTAATACAATTGTCCTCCTGAAGATGAGCACAATAGTGCTCGAAACATGTCGAGGAGTGTAATAAATGTATTAAAATATAGAATTTGTGCATGAAGTTGGTAAAAAAGACTATCATTGTATGTTTATTTTATTGTTATTGTATTATTGGCTACTAGTTTCGGCCTCAAAAGTCCATCGTCAAGCCTATATTTACTTTAAAAAAAAAACTTAACCTTTTGCCGCCGGAATTATTTTTTTAAATTTTAGCACACACTGTATATAAAATGTGAATAAAACAGGAACCAAATACGTTAGAATTACGAAACAAACTGCATTTTGAAGAGGAAAAACGGACAGTGTATACCGTGTTTAAAATATTCAGTACCAGTATTTGTTGAATAAATATATAAAATGCAACGTTTAGAGGTTAGCGGTACGGTAGACCATTATACGGGTCTTTAGGCGTCAAAGGGTTAAAAGTGCTGGGGCATACAGTACAAAAACGTCAATTTCATGGGATCCCATATTGGCCTGAAACTAGGCTGAAACTAGTAGCCGATAATAGAATAATAATGGAATAAGCATACAGTTGTGTCAGACGGAGTACATACTCAACTTCATTTTATTAATCCACCTTGTACTGCTTTTCTTCCAGACCGCATGTGACACAGGTGAATATCTACTATGATCGAAGTTTTTTTTTTTTATGTTTTGCTGACAGTGCATCTCGGTATAATCTTAGTACTTAACTAACCTAATGCACAAATTCTTGTTTTATAACAAGTCTCTTAAATGCCTCTACATGTTTCGAGCAGTACGTGCTCATCATCAGGAGGTCAACAGCATCTGGTATCGTCACACTGTAGGTGGCCGTCCCGTGCACAACCTGCGCACCGGACGGCCACCTACAGAGTGTGACGATACCAGATGCTGTATAATACAATTTGACCTCCTGATGATGAGCACATAGTGCTCGAAACATGTGGAGGCATTTAATAAACTTATTATAAAACAAGAATTTGTGCATTAAGTTGGTTAATTACTAAGATTAAGATCGATGGGTTTCACGCAACACAGAATGGTAGTTTCCGACGTTTGAGGACAACCTATTGTTCCCACCCTCAAGAGCCAATCAGTTGCAGAAGGTCACCTCGAAACATCGGTAACAAACTACCAATCTAGCTGCGTAATATCCCAACCGATATCTCATTTACATTGTGGCGGAACTTTCCAATCCCACATGCTAGGTGCTTAGGACAGAAATACCGCTGTACTCACCCCTTCATTTCCTAGGAACTCTATCGTCGGATGCTGGCTGGTCTTGTTCTGCAAGGAAAAAAAAATGGACATTATTAACTTGGTTATAAGGTCACTTTAGAACTATAATTCTGCCCGTTGTCCCGTATGGGTGTGAAACTTGGTCGCTGACATTGAGGGAGGAACGTAGGCTGAGGGTGTTTGAGAACAGGGTGTTGAGGAGAGTATTTGGAGCTAAGAAGGACGAGGTAACAGGGGAATGGAGAAAATTACATAATGAGGAGCTTAGGGATCTTTACTCCTTACCCAATATTGTGCGGGTGGTAAAATAGAAAAGAATGGGATGGGCGGGGTATGTGACGCGTATGGGGGAGGGGAGAGGTGTGCACAGGGTTCTAGTGGGGAAACCTGAGGGAAAGAGACTATTGGGGAGACCCAGACGTAGATGGAAGGATAATATTAAGATGTATCTTCGGAAGTGGGAGGGGGTGGAGACTGGATGGAGTTGGCTCAGGACAGGGACAGATGGCGGGCACTTGTGAATACGGTGATGAACTTTTGGGTTCCATAAAGTGCTGGGAATTTCTTGACTAGCTGCAGAACCAGTTAGCTTTTTAAGAAGGATTATGCTCCATGGAGTAAGTAATTTATTTGCACTGATAATGGTAGAGTAAATGTACTGGCAATTTTACGCACTCCTAGCAATGCTGTGCAGGAAAAGTCGGTATTCTGCCGCTTCCCCTCCTCCCCTTCCTGCATCCCAGCAACGGTGCTACAATGAAGGTGGGGTTTTCACCTAGCTGGATAAGAACTAGCTATACTTGTTATCGACGAATCTGGTAAAGGCGGTTGTTTGGGTGTCACCGGAGTTGAACTCAAAGCCTGGTTCACGAGCTCTAATGTTGTTACTACAGACTACAGAGAAATGAAAATAATGGCGTTTGCGTGGGCCCCAACTGCATAATGCTCATGCCAAGTTTCGTGACATGTGGTCAACTGGTTGGAAAGTTGAAATGTGGTGCACGCAGACAGCATCGTAACCTGATAAGCCTGCCTCTTTTCCCTTTAAGCAAGACATTCACGCAAACATATAAGTTCTACACAGTGTCAATAAAGGAATACATTAAAGATGGCCGTTTTTAAATTCAAAACACGATACTGTTCGGATTATCTCTAGAATGAACATACATAAAGACAGACCGATATCTCTTTTACGTTTACTCCTGACCTCCGCACCACACGCACCTTACCAGGAATTACAAATGCGGCCACATTTACCAAGATTTTATCATAACAACACATTAATATATTGTATTTTATCATTTTAATAATTCATAAATTTTACTAGTACAACTTGTACACTCTCTGAAGATGGTGTATTAACACCGAAACATGTCGGAATAATTTTAATGTTAATTTCACACTACTTATTTGTGCATGTGTTGGTACAATAGACGGATAAACTTATCCTTCTCGTATTAGGACGCGCTTTGGGACTGTCAAAACCTGTAGGCCAAGTCTTAATAATATATTTTCTTAACTGCAATTGGGTTTAAACCCGGTGGCTGTTGTAAGTACACATTTACACACAAACAATACACAAAACAACACAATGAAACAGAATACAACACATACATAACAATAAAAATACATAAACATAACAATAAAGATACATAAATTACAGAATTAAACAGGAATACAACCATTTCAAAATAATGAACCCCTTCACTGTCCTAAAGAACCTCTCACCATTTCACTTCATTTCACTTCTTTTTTCACTTATCCTATCAACCCTTCACTTCACTTCACTTTACTATTCATATCTGTAACTCACTTCCTTTAAGTTGACACGAAAGTTTCGGATAAATATGCTTCCTCCATCTTCAGGATCGACCACTGATATAACGCATGCCACGTGGAAGTTTCCATACCGCGTTAACAGGTTCTGATATGGTTACGCATGCGGTCATTATGATGGGCATTAATAAAGTTGAAATAATTAAATCAAGGGAAACAGGCTTATGGGTCTGAAACTTGGACAATGACGGTGGAAGAAACGAACGCGCTCATTATATTTGAAGGGACGGACGGTAAGAAATATATATATATATATATATATATATATATATATATAGACTTGTGAGAAAAGGCCCCACCTAGGGATTGCAAGACCTTGATGATGGTGGTGGGGCTAGTGTGGTCTAATGAGTCACGGAGCTATGCTGGCGGTACCGAGGCTACTGGTAGGGCCTTCCATGTCAGACTGGTCCGTGACGAAGACCCAGACTAAGAAGCTATCCAATCGGTCCTCCGGGATTGCTGGGGGTTGGACGTAAGGCTGACAACCTGCTCCGGAAAGAAATATTGTTACGAAATCCAAAAGAGCAATGGCCGGACTCAGAAATACGAGAACCTATGAAATGATGTAAGGACCTGAGAATTGGTTCCCGGAATGTTTTATCCTTATACAGATCAAAATCATTACGGAAGATGCCAGGAAGTTGGGGGAGAGAAATTGCAGAAATGCTGCAACGAAGAGGGACAGCTGGCAGAAGCTTCTGAAGAAGCACTTGGCTCAAAAGGGGCTGTTGTGCCAATGATGATGATGATGTAAGAAAAGGAGAAAGCTGGAGAATAAGAACAAACAGGGAGGTATAGGACTATTACAAGAGGCAGATAATGTAAAATTTATAAAATCCGTCCGACTAGGATTGTACGGTCATGTTGAAAGAATGCAAAACCATGAAGGCCAAAACAAACTGCAACAGCCACAATGAAACAAGTAAAAAAGCAGGACCACGCAAAAGATGGAAAGACAAGGTTCAAGAAAACGTAAAAATAACAGGAACAAAAACTGTCCGACAACTGTCAAAGACCGTCGAGAATGGAGGAAGACTGTACTGGAAACCAAGGTCCATAGAGGACCTAGCACCTGAAAAATAATCAAGGACGAGATACGTGGTTCGCGTAGCACGCAAGGGAGAAATTGCTTGCATACTGGGGACACTGTAGGGTAAGACAGAACTTGGGACCAGCGGGGTAGCGCTAAGTTAATCATGTTCGTCAGACATACGTAGGTGGGTCCATAAGTTTCCGGCCTGACAAACAAAGACCGCGCCAAATGCAAAATGCTCTGAGGGATACGTACGTGTATCACAAACGCGATCCGCCACCTATAAAACGTTCCGGGTTCCCGGACGGTAAACACGAGCATCTGGGGCGTTTTGTGTGTTCAAGCTCGTATTACAAGCGCGTGTTCATACTCCGAACCTGCGAGGCGTTCATGTTTGCAAGATCACGGTATATTGAGTGGGAGGTTACATCGTGTAGTGGGGCAGACGGGTGTCGTATCGCCGCCATTGTGTCAATACAATACACTACAATACAATCTGCCCACACACAACACTTTGTTATAGTAATCTAAAAACCTACATGCTTCTGCTTACGCTAGGGCCATAATCATGTTTCACGTTTATTGATGTTGATATCGATATATTTGTTAACCGCAATTGGGTTGACACCCGGTGGCAGCAGTATAGTACACATTTGCACACAGCAAAACAATGAATCAGAATACCCAGAACGGAACATACATAACAATAAGAATATATAAAAGTAACAATAAAAATGTATAATTTACAAAATTAAACAAAAGCATACACAACATACATCCATATATACAATGATACAAAATAGAACCAAAAGAATATGAAAGAATGTGATAAACGAAACAGCCATATAAGCAGCAAACTTCATTTATCTACATATCTTCTAATAATGGTAGATACACTGTTACTAAGACCCTTACGCCATTTCACTACACTTGTCGACACCTCACTTCTTCCCATTTAAACTTCACCCAACTACACTTCACTACACTACACTTGTCGACACCTCACTTCTTCCCATTTAAACTTCACCCAACTAAACTTCACTCCACTTTACTACGCTTGTCGACACTTCACTCTTTTCCCCATTTAAACTTCACCCAACTACACTTCACTCCACTTCACTACACTTGTCTACACCTCACTTCTTCCCATTTAAACTTCACCCAACTACACTTCACTCCACATCACTACACTTGTCGACACTTCACTTTTTTCCCATTTAAACCTCACCCAAATACACTTCACTCCACTTTACTACACTTGTTGACACTTCACTTTTTCCCATTTAAACTTCACCCAACTACGCTTATCTACACTTCACTACCCTCTCATTTGGCTTAACCCTACTTAAATTTCCTACCGCTCCACTTCACATCACTACACTTCACCTCAAAAATATGAAAAGGAAATCCACATCCTTTTCATACGCCTGAAACGTAAACCACGATGATGGCTGTCTCGTACAGCCGAAACACTGTAGCTTTTACGATTACGACAAGGTATTGCGAAGGGACGGACTGTCTTACTATTACAAGAGGTATCCAATCGTTGGTACCTATTCATATATACGTCACATGCCGAAAGACGTCACGTTTAAGGGGCTGGAACTTCAGATTCCATAAAGTGCGGGCTATACAGGCTACAGTGTGTCAAGTAGGCAACTTCTCGCGAGTAGAACATGTCCCGCGGCCCACGACTGGTTGTCGCCGGTACACCATCACAGTATCGTGACGGTGAAAAGAGACAGGCGCAGGATCTGTCGTGTACAGATGCAGTTTGCGTTTCCCCTGCTGTACAATCACATATCTGCGTCTATTGTGCTCAGCTACTGGACTATAACGTGAAAGTGGCTACAGCTCCACGTTAACAGCTACTTCAGTTTCGTATTACCTCGATGCAGTCAATATCTGGGGAAAACCGGAGTTCGGACGGCGAAACAATGTGTACATATACAAACACACACAATGTACAGGAACTCTGCGAAAATTACGGACTTCTTAGGCGTGTTCGTAAAAATGCGAAAAGCGACCACTAGCTACATCATGTCCGCCTGTCCGCACGGAACAACCCGGCCGCCACTGGAAGGATTTTCACGAAATTTGATACTAGAATATTTTTCGACAGTCTGTCGGGAAAATTCAAATTCAAATTTCATTAAAATCTGAAAATAATATCGGGCACTTTACGTGAAGACTGACGTACATTTTTGATCACATCTCGCTCAATTCTTCTTAGATTGAGAAATGTTTCAGACATACGTCGGAGAGAGAGAGAGAGATTTTATGTTCGGTAACTTGTTACTGAAAATAGTGCCGTATATGAGATAACGTGGAAAAATACCGTCGAGCCGGACAGGTCACAGATAACAAAAGAGTGCAGGCGCATTGCATGCTGGATAACTAGGGCTAAAAACACACACTCAGAATATGTAATAATTATTGCTTTTCCACGGCAACAAGGGTTACGCGAACGCGACTCAATGTTATGTTAGACGTACACCACTTGTCCTCTTTTCCTTCATACACATCTGAATTGTCGCACTATCCAAAGCAACCTTACTCGACCCAACGAAATACTTAAAGCGCATGAGCATTATTATTATTCTAACTGAATGGACAATGGCCAACATAAGGGAGGAAAACAATGTAATAAGAACCAACAAAATGCACACTTTTACATTAATGTTTTAACTTAATTATAGTGTCTTCGACATGTTTCGGACATTCAAGTGTTCATCATCAGACCTGTATATGCAGTTTTACTGCATTTCTCTCATGCGAAAACTGCCATGTACAGGTCCTCCTGAGGACGAACACTTGGATGTTCGAAACATTTCGAAGACAAATCCTTATAATAAAACCAACTAGATGCACTAATTTATCAAATTTATTTTATTCCAAAAATAAACTGGAGAAATTAGTGCATCTAGTTGGTTTTATTACAAGAAGTAGGAACTGGACTTGTATACATTGTTCAGACAAAATTCATAATTCAATGAAACGGCACATCAACATACCGGAAGTCCCAAAACATGTGGAGTGTTATTCCAAAAATAAATTTTAGAAATTAGTGCATCTAGCTGGTTTTATTATAAGAATTTATCACGATGCACGGTCACCTGAACGCCAAATTTCGAAGGCACTATAATTAAATTAAAACATTAATACAAAAAGTGTGCATTTTGTTGGTTCTTATTACGTAGGTATATCACAATGCACGGCTCAAAAAACGTAAAGGAGGAAAACAAGTCGGCCACAGTAACGTACCTCTAGATGTCCAAATGTATCAAGAGGAAGAGGCAGACCTACACTCAGAACCTTAAAGCAGACAGCATCTGAGAACTGAAGAATAAGAACCAACTAGATGCTACTTCATGTTTTATTATATATGTTTCGGGCACTTCTATGCCCATCATCAGGAGCTCACGTCTATAGTGCTGATTACCACATTGGCCGTCCGGTTCTTGGATTGCTGTTGGTTGGAAGGCGCAGGAAGGCTGGATAAGTATCCGGGATGCAGGATATAATACGACTTATAGCCTGCATGCCGAACACTTATCCAGCCTGCCTGCACCTAACTTCCAACTAACAGCAACCCAAGAACCGGACGGCCCGTGTGGTAATCAGCACTATAGTCGTGAGCTCCTGATGATGGGCAGAGAAGTACCCGAAACATGTTGAGCCTATAAGAAGTACAATAAAATATCAAGTGGCATCTAGTTGGTTCTTATTATTCAGTTATCACAACGATGCACGGTCCAGTACACATCAAATTAGCATATGAGAACTTTCCACATAATGTTGAACCTGAGGTCGCAACTACACCGAACTCCCGACATGTGTGATTTTAGCTCTCCACAACAATCATGTTGAGCCTTAAGGTCTTCCGGGAAGTTACACTGTCGGGAACTCCCGGCTGCAAGGCGCAAACATCCTCAGAGACTAGAACCCACAATTCCCGTAACGCTGCGTATATCAAGTTATTTACTCATTTGTCAGTACTTCTAGGATAGCCCTGAGGAAGACATTTGGTCCTAATAAGTAACAGGAGGTTAGAGAAAATGTCATAATGATTTGTACTCCTCATCAAATATTACTGAGGTGGTAAAACTGAAGACAGATGGGTGGGGCACGTGACACGTATGGGGGACGGGGGGAAACACATACACGGTTCTTTCTTTTTCTGCACTCTGCACTGTGCACCGTACACACATTAATAAAGACTGGATAAATACGCAGACACACGACCGAACTGATTCATAACGACATTTTTAACTATTTTGATAACTGTAGCTTTACAAAGTACAACAATGAGCTCCCTGATGATGGTTGTTAAACCGAAACATGTAGGAGCATTTTAATGTGGGTTTTAATGTAAGTTTTAACAATATTTTCTAGAGCAATCTAGTTGTGCATTCAGTTCGATAAATAAAAGACGTGACATACATGGTTCTAGTAGGACAGCTAAGAGAACTTTGAATATCCTCGAGTGGAAGGGAGGATAATATTAAAATGGTTCTTAAACTACTAGACACAGACAGGGTACAGGAGTCGGTACAGCGACCAGAAGACGGGGTGGACAGTCCAGGGTTCGAATACTGGCAGACGAAAAAAGGACATTTCTCATACCGGCTCTGTGGCCTACACGGACTCCCATTCAGTGTGTAGTGGGGATCTTTCCCGGGGGTAAAGCGGCTGGAGCTTGAAAGTAACTGCTCACCTCATTCTAGTGGCGTAGTATGGGTGCACGTAAATAATTCAGCACATTATATAGTCCTTACCCAGGCATGAAAAACTTATCGAACCCAAAATGTAGTAGGCGAGGGGCGGGGGGGGGGGGGACTTCTAAACCTTTCCGGCTTGGGGGCACAAATGGGTTTAATTAGGGTCTCTTTTTTCTTTTCCCTTTTATAAAAAGAAATTAAGTGGCCGATTTTAACCCCTTTTGGCCCCCAAACCGTAAAATTTTAAAGGGTCCCCCCCCCCCCGCCCCTCGCCTACTACATTTTGGGTTCGATAAGTTTTTCATGCCTG
>Ga0123357_10014046_pt1 | contig 10433 bp, 10 predicted proteins | sample TergutEmb28metaG_FD_89873 | JGI IMG/M metagenome (GOLD analysis project Ga0123357, IMG submission 89873) | Embiratermes neotenicus P4 segment gut microbial communities from Petit-Saut dam, French Guiana - Emb289 P4 | ecosystem: Host-associated > Arthropoda: Insects > Digestive system > Gut ...
AGGGGCATAAAGATGCCTGAAACATGTCGAGACAGTAGTCAATAATCAACATCTGGAATTGACAATAAATCATCTATATTGTTGCATCTTGTTGGTATTCTTTCTTCACACTTTGCTCACGATGCACAGTCACAGGAACATAAAACTAAGCCTATAATTTACACTTATTAACTTCATTTTTAGGTCAGCACAGTGACCAGACCATGGGCTGGATGAAGTGGCAATTGGGAAATGCTTCTTGGCAGTGGACAGACTTTTCTCTTCACTGCAGCATCTGAACTGGCTCTGAGGTTCAGCCAGTCTTCTATCCCAACGTTCACTTCTTCATCCACTTGGCTCCTATGGAAATATCCCGTTTGTCCCAAGGTAAAATGCCTGAAGCAGCAAAGGTGGCCAAGTTCCAAATTGTGCTACAGTTACGAATACACGAGGCCATATTTCCATTTGCAGGTCTTCAAGGTGTGTTGCTTAATTAAACACAGTGACATCTTGACATTTGCCTTTTAACTAAACTAAATGCATGGAGCAGAGTCCTTGAGAAGCTAATAGGTTCCTAGCCAGTCACAAAATTCCCAAAATTTTATGAAACCCAGAGGTTCATTACCACACACACAAGAGCCTGCCATCTGTCCTTATCCTGCACAAGTTCAACCTAGTCCACACTCCTCCATCCCAGTTCCTAAAGATCCATTTTAATATTATCCTCCCATCTATGCCTGGGTCTTCAAAGTGGTCTCTTTCCCTCAGTCTTTCCCGCCAAAACTCTGTATGCACCTCTCCTCCCCCATGCATGCTACATGCCCCGCCCATCTCATTCTTCTTTACTTGCTTACCCAAATAATATACAGTGAGCAGTGCATATCATTAAGCTTCTTGTTATATTGGTCTTTTCCACGCCCCTGTTAACTTCTCATTCTTAGGCCCAAATATCATCCTCAGAACCCTAATCTCAAACACCCTCAGCCTATGTTCCTCCCCTCCATGTGAAAGCAAAGTTTCACACCCATACAAAATGACAGGCACAATTACAATTACAGTTCTGCACACCTTAATCTTTATATTTTTGGATAGCAAACTGCAAGACACAAGACTGACATTAGCCTCTTGCAGTTCAATGACACCAATTTTAGACTGATATAAGTAGAAGCAATGATTTTGTTTCATGAAATATGGATTTTACCTTGCTAGCTGCCCAACGGAACATTGTGGAACAGCTTCTCGTATACTTCTCCAGACCTGCAAGGAACAGGATTATCATTGTATGTTTGTACTAATGACCTGCAAAATTTACAACTATCATTGCTACCCTGCCTGAGGTTTTGCTGTGCTTTTTCCTCAGTTGTAAGGCAAATGCCATGGTATAACTTGCAAAGATGGGGCACGGTCTCCACTCTTCCCAATTAGGCGATAATTTTTATGCGATTAGTTCATTGTTACTTTTAATTTGACCACTCTGGGTTCGAATCCTGGAAAGCCTTTCAACCAAAGTTGTTAATTGTGTCGTTCTATGTATTGTTTGTGTGTAAATGTGTACTGTACTACTGCCACCGGGTGTCAACCCAATTGCAGTTAACAAATATATCAATATATAAATCAGAAAATAAATTGATTTTCAGCTCCTTTTACTTAAGTCTGCACTGTCCATTATCTAGCTAAAAGGGCACAGCTTATGTTATTTTCATGTACAATCAGTTACATTTGCTTTCCTTGTCATTATCACAATATACGGTGACTAGAACCACACAGAGAGGTGACAAATTAATTAAACTTAATCATCTGCTTCTAGCACAGAAGGTTTGGGCAAAGAGAATATATTCCAAAACCCAATATTCATGTTTTCATTCTGTCCATGGGCATCTCATGTTAGTGCATCAGTGCATCCTCTGGGTGCACCACAGGTCAAGAATGCATTCCAGGTACTACTACTATGCTGTATCAAAATGCAAACTGACAGTTGTGGTTGCACACTCCATTGGAAACATAAATAAGCTCTCTTACTCCATGGCACAAAGTTCCTGTGACAAGCTAATAATATTGTTAGCTAGTGAAGAAATTTGTGGAACAGAAGGTTCATGACCAGGCTCACAACAGCCCACCACGTGTTGGTACTCTGAGCCACATTAATCAGGTGCACACTCTTCTGTCCTATTTCTTTAAGATCAAGTTAATATCGTCCCATCAACGCCTATGTCTTCCAAGTAGCCTTTTTCCCACTAAAATCCAGTATGCAGTTCTATTTCCTCATACATACATACATACCGCATGCCTCACCCATCTCATTCCACAAAAATATGTAGCCTCTTAATGCAAAAGTAAATGAAGCATATAGTACCAACTGTGACGTGAAGAGTCATACAGGGTAACATACTTCCAAATATGTATACGACTCACCACTTGTCCAGCACAACCCAGATTGCAAATTGCTGATTCAATACTGATAGCACTGCTATTAAACTGTTTGTTTCTCTCACATGTTCATTGAAAACAGCCACCATTTCCTGCAAAAACAGCATGCACGTCATTAGATAGTGACGTCATTGCAGGATAACCCTTGGGACAAAAAAAACTTGACCACAACAGATAAGCCAAAATCTGACATATGTCACTTGCTATGAGTGACTCTCATTGCAGCATATGTTATTGAGGTCACAGCTGATTAGTTCAACTTCTCTTCAGATTATCCTCCATTTAATTAACGATGGCTCATCTGTTATTCAATCCCCAGCAACAAGGCACAAAAAACATATGCTGTGTGACGTTACACAGTATATTACAACATGAAACAAAATGTGTTCTAATGTTGGAACTGCTCCATAAAGTTCATGCTTCATTTGTATGCCATGACATCTATAAATGATAACAGATGATTAATGACAGACATCTGCATCACCTACGCTTGTACCATCACAAACAAGTAACATGCCAACCAAAAATACAGGCCCATAAGATCAAATACAGTATCTTGGACAGTTCTTGTGCATTCTTGTCCAGCCCTTGCCTTTCTCCATTTTACGCTCTTTCATTCCCACCTTCCTTCCTCCAGCACTTTACATTAAAACATCTTCACTGAATATCACATCCTGGTATGGGAGAAGAGTGAAAAATACAAGGCATGTTATTTTCTGTGTTGCTTCAATGTGTTTCCCAAAGTCAGTATCTACTCTGGGCATGAGAAAAAAACAAGTGCGTGTGCAAGCACACACAGACACATGCGTGCGTGCGTGCACACAGGTCTAGGGATCCATTCCCTGAAAGAAAGAAGGCAGCAGGCATTGTGCAAGCATGAAATAGTCCTGCCTTCACTAGGCAACACCACCACATCCAATACCAATGACCATACAAAAAGTTTGTTTCTTGCTTGCATCTACCCACCTGCACATCTCCTACAGTTGCCACTAACATGGGCCATTCTTGGAACTCTCACCTCCCATCCGTTTGGTACAAGCCCTGTCTCCTCTTCCCTATTCCACAACTATGATTGGCCAGAATTCCTTCCAACTTACCCATATAATTGACACACACTTGCAGCACATGTCCTAAATATGATCATGTGACAACTCTCAGCCACAGTGGACACCCATTACCAGAAGTGCAATCCCAACTATATATGTAAGGCTTCTGTGTCAGAAGCCCATCAATGCCTTCAGCACGCACGCATATGTGACTACACGCAGCTGATGTTCTGGTGGGCATTTTGGTTGGTTCGTTCTTGCCACTTACTTTATCATCTGCCTGAGCCATAATCATCTCCCCACAGACAAATGCACTACATTCCTCTACAATGTCAGAACAAACCCAAAAATTGACCATCATGTGAACAACACCTGCTGTGAAAGCTGACATGGTGCAGCGGTCCATAATGAGCCCACGCTTGAGTCGCATCACACTTTCTGCCTGCTCTTATCACCTGACACTTCCTGCTACAGGGACAGGCACCGTTAATTAGTTAGTGCCAGGTTGCAATACGTTGCATACATTGATAATGTTGGGGGCACACGTTCAATCTGCAGGACATCAATGGGTTTGTGTTCTGGTGAAGAAGATGAAGGTGCCGAATAAAGGAACAGTCCAAAATGTTATAAATAATACTGCAAATAGCTAAAGGAAGGTGCTCTGGATTTGCTACAATAAAAGCTGTATAACGACAGATTACATCCTTATTATTGTGTGTCATACAACATGATGGGGATGGCACACCTTCGGATAGCAGAAGGTTGAATACCATCCTGCAGCATACAGAGACGGTGTTTTATTGAGGATAATTATATTTTATTGATGATTATTATGTTTTATTGATGATTATTATGTTTTATTGATGATTATTATGTTTTATTCTTTTATACCTGTTTAATTAATTCTTCTACCTGTTCCTTGCATATGAATGATCTGAAGACGGCCAACATCGCAGGCCACAACAGGCTCTAGCGCACGCAGCAATAAGGTTGTGTTATTGGTGGTACAGTCTGTTTCTCTAAAACTGCAGTGACTCCTTACCACAATCATTTCTGCCACTGCAGTGCCATCCAGTTTCCTTCCGCAGGATTACAGTGCCACTAGCTCCACATCAGTCTCACGATGCAAAAAGACAATGGGAGGGATCAGTATGTCCGACATTCACCCAGCATACCTTTTTGCACACAGATCACAGCACCACAGAACCGCCCAAGTAGAACCAACTAGTGACATCACTGCATGCAGGCTGCTCAGGTCAGGCTTGATCCCATCTCCCATACCACAGTAAATTCTCCCTTAACCAACTCTCCCAACTGGCTTAGCAACTTCCATGCCTTAATTTTAACCCTTATCCTGCTAACGTGGAGAATATGGTGAGCTCCTAATAATGCCAGAAAATGGCAGATGGGATTTAATTCGGCGTTTAAAGGGTTAAACAAAAAAATATGTGAAAATAATGAATGTAGTAACATCCACCACAGTATTGTTGCAGCAAAATATATTATCATGTGTCTATCAGAGACCAATCACTTTTATACCCACTTGACAGCAGTGACAATATTTCACTCTATAATACACTTTTGTTATATCTCATTTATTTATTTATTTATTTACCTTCTTCAGGTTAAGCATTTTTTAAAATTAGCCTTGCAATATCTTGGTCCATTTTATGCAGGTCTGCTGTGATTTACAACTGGCAGGACCAAGTTTCGAAATATACAGGATGGCAAGAGGGTTACTATAACAAACTGCACAGACGCAACACACACACACTTAGTCATCATACAGCAGTCTACAGTATTAGTCTATAGTGTGCATTCAACAATAATATACAAATATTTTTCTACAAACTCTAAAAAGGACACGGGTAAAAACAGAATACTGATTTGTAACTGATGCCCACTGACAGAAAGCTAACTACAAGTTCCGTATTAAAGATAATTATGGTTATGCACAGGAACCATGTAAAACATACAAATATCAACTGTGGCACAGAACAATCAGAATTCGGTGTACTGACAGCTGTTAGTGCAGCAGACAGCTGTCAGTGCAACAGACAGCTGTTAGTGCAGCAGACAGCTGTTAGTGCAGCAGGTGGATGGCAATATTTTGCACTATTATGGAAGACTGCAGAAGGACACACAAGACTGAATTCCAAAAGTTCTCAGAAGGAGATAATAACACACTACATGCTTATATTTGTTACTGGTGACTGCAGTCACAGCTGTCCCCTTCAATGTAGGAATAACATAGTATTGAATATTTCAATATCTTATGAAATCTGTTTACCTTCAATAATTGCACAACACAGTGCAGATTCTGCTTATTAGAACTTGGAGACTTTTCCTTGAGGTTTCTTCTAATCTTAGTTTTATTGTCATCACTGGTAGGAAAACCATAGTTTTTGTCATTTTTACATTAACTCAATTGAGGTTTTAAAGTTTAAGTGTGTTTCCTGTCTGTAACTATTCAAAGTTCGAAGACAAAGAAATGACCAGTTTTATCTTCACTGCCTGATTGGTAATGGATCAACATAATTTCCTTCTAGACGCTTTCCATTTGGATCAAATGGGCCTGTAAGATGAACAAAGCTGCCATATTGCCTCCCCATCATCTCCACTTGGTAAAGGCCATTCAGGATGTAATCTACAGTGACAGGTTGACCATCAGGATGGCTCACATACCTGCACATGGAAACACAAGAACTGAGCACACAACAACAACAGTGAATATATGAGGGAAAGTCATTAAATAACAGGAATTTTATTCTAAAGTGCATGGCAAAGTATGCACAATGAAAAATTTTATTTTGGGACACAAAATGGCTCCTTAGCAACATGCCATATAGGTGTCATGACGATCGAGCAGTATGAGCCTGCACAATAGCTCATACAATGTGCCGCTCCACTGTCAACTTGCACCGTGGCAGAGCAACGAAGCTTTATTCATTTTTTGTGGTCAGAGGGTGTGAAACCTTCTGAAATCTACAGAAGAATGAAGGTTCAGTACGGAGATAGTTGTTTGAGTCAGGGCAGAGTGTATGAATGCGTGGAAAGATTTCAAAATGGAAGACAAAACGTCAGTGATGAACACTAGAGTGGCAGACCAGTTAGCATGGCAACTGAGACAGCGAAACAGCAGATCGAGCAGCGAAACCATGACTACAGGCGAGTCACTATGGATGAAATTGCCGCAGAATTCAGCATGAGTCGCAGCTCTGCATACAATATTGTCCATGATTACCTCGGGTATAGGAAAGTGTGTAGTAGATGGGTCCCTAGGCAGCTGTCCAATGATCACAAGCATGCAAGGCAGACGATTTGTCAGGCGCATTTTTACCGTCATGCTTGTGAAGTAGATGCCTTTCTCCATCGAATTGTGACAGGAGACGAGTCCTGGGTGTACCATTATGAATCAGAGAGTAAGGGACAATTGATGCAGTGGAAACACCTGTCGTCTCCAGCCAACAAAAAATTCATGACACAGGCTTCTGCTGGGAAAGTCATGCTGACCATCTTTTGGGATGTCAATGGCCCTATACTGGTGCATTTCCAGGAAAAGGGTCAAACTGTGACTAGTGCTTGATACAGTGACATGCTAGTGAACAAGTTGAAGCCCGCGATACGATCGAAATGATGGGGACTTCTCTCAAAAAGAGTATTGTTGCTTCACGACAACTCCCGCCCCCATACAGCTGGGCATAGAGTGGATACACTACGTGTTCTGAAATATGAGGTGTTGAAACGTCCACCATACAGTCCGGCCTTGGTGCCATTGGACTTTCACTTGTTTGGACCTATGAAAGAACATTTGCCGGGCCAGAAGTTTGCAGATGACAACAAGGTAATGGAAACGGTGCAAAGTTGGTTAAAGACCACGCCAAAAAGCTTTTTTCTAGAGGGCATCCGCAAGCTTGTGGATAGGTGGACCAAGTGTGTTGTGAAGCAGGGGGACTATGTCGAAAAATAAGACACAAACAATTTCTGTAAGTACTCTTGTAAAAAGTTATTATAAAATTCCTGTTATTTAATGACTTAACTTCGTATTAATAACATAAAAATATAATATAGAATCTATACATATTTTATAACAATTATCAACTAACTCACAATATAAGAATGGTATTATGTGCATGGGGAGGGTTTAGGTATTCTCCCAGCATGCCTTACTACTTCAGGTGTTACTGCACCGCTGTGAGTTACATTACTACTTCAGATGTTACCGTACCACCGTGAGTTACATCACTACTTCAGGTGTTGCCGCACCACTGTGAGTTACATTACTACTTCAGGTGTTACCACACCACTGTGAGTTAAATTACTACTTCAGGTGTTACCGCACCACCGTGAGTTACATTACTACTTCAGATGTTACCGTACCACCGTGAGTTACATCACTACTTCAGGTGTTGCCACACCACCGTGAGTTACATTACTACTTCAGGTGTTACCACACCGCTGTGAGTTAAATTACTACTTCAGGTGTTACCGTACCACCGTGAGTTACATTACTACTTCAGGTGTTACTGCACTGCCGTGAGTTACATTACTACTTCAGGTGTTACTGTACTGCTGTGAGTTACATTACTGTTTCAGGTGTTACTGTACCACCATGAATTACAATACTACTTCAGGTGTTACTGTACCGCTGTGAGTTACAGCTACTTTACAAACCTGAGTTCTTAATCATGACTTACTTTTTCATGTGTTACTTCATCACCATGAGTCACAGTATCATCACAGGTTACTTTAATACCATCAGTAAGTAGTGTAGCATCATGAGTTACTTTCAGAACAAATCTGTGAGACTGACAGAATTTGAATTTCCAAAAACAAAACAAACAAGCATAATTACTAGAAGGGAGAGTCAACTGAAAACCTTAAAAGTGGGATAAAAATTCGAAACACAGCTCAATTGTCTTGTAAGTTGACAACAATAATACTCATGGTTTGAAGAGTGGCCAACAGGTGGCAGTGCGACGCAGGAATGCAACAAGACGGCGCAGTAGTAGTGTAAAGATGACGGCCCTGCTTGCAACATGCACCAAAGAAGAAGAGTATTCTGTCCATCGAAATTCATCGACAAATGAAAGTTCAGTATGGTGATGCATGTTTGTCACTACAGCAAGTGTACAAGTGGACTAGGAAGTTCATGAACAGCATTAAACTCTCCTCAACCTGGTCAGGCACATCGAGTAGTGACACCAGAGGCCATTGCAGCAGCTGAAGCCATCGTGAAGGAAAATCACCGCGTAACCGTGAATGAAATAGCCGCATGTCTGGATATGGGTCATAGATCAGCACACCATATCATTCATGATGTTCTGCAGCTCCATAAAGTGTCTGCAAGGTAGGTGCCATGCCAGCTGACCACAGAATTGAAAGAACGACGTGTTGATGCCTGCCAGGAGCTTTTCAAATGCTTTGAAGCAGAAGGTGATGGATGGCTTTCTAGGAAGAACTGTTATGGGAGATGAAACCTGTGTCCACTACCTCCAGCCAGAAACCAAGAAAGTGAGCAAGGAATGGCACCATACCTCCACACCAAAACCAAAAAAATTCCGCACATAACCATCTGCGGGAAAGGTTATGCTGTTGGAGCACTACATGCCCAGGGGGAACACTGTGACCAGTGCAACATATGCAGATCTCCTAAAGAATCACCTGTGTCCTGCAGTCAAGTCCAAATGACATGGACGTCTGAGTACAGGTGTTTTGCTCCAACATGACAATGCTCGGCCCATACTGCCCATTCAACTGTTGCAACAATCAAAGATCTGTCCTTCAAATGTCTTTCACATCTGCTGTACTCGCTAGAACTTGCCCCCTGTGACTTTCATGCCTTTGGACTGCTCAAAGAGGCAATGGGAGGCAAGTCTTTCAGGTCCGACAAAGAGGTGCAGCAGGCGGTGCACGAGTGGCTGCGCTCTCAGCCAAAAGAATTTTTTTTTCTAGAGGTATCAATGTACTTCTGATACACTGGAATGCTTGTATGGAATGCAATGGAGACTACATAGAAAAATGAAGTCATTGTGTACCTTTTGCATTCAATAAATAATGAGATAAAAAGTATTTAAGGTTTTCATTTGACTCATCCTCATATTTAGGAATCAGGTTTTCCGGGATGTGATGCCATGTTATTGGGAGAATGGTTCCTGATGGTTAGAAGGATCATATTGCTATCATCTTCAAAGGTTACCCTTCAAGATGAAGACACCAAAATCCTTCAAAAGTCACAAACCACCCACCCAGCAACACATCATCACATCCCACAGCCTGAGCAATCAGACCCGCAAATCCCACAGACAGCACTACTTTACTCACCCGTGCCCAATAAAGCTTCCCAGGGTGTGGCCATACTCAGCATATCGAATAAAACCCACAACTTGTTCATTTCTCCAAATGGCTTCAAAACCGCAAATTGGAACTTGTCTGCAAAATTCCAACATTATCAATTAAAATACAAAACAAGACATCATTGTCATCGCACAAGCAGAACATCACAGCGTACTTACTGCCTCAGTTGGAAGTGAAGAAGCTTTTTGGCAAGTCCTTTCTCTCTCACTACATCCAGTGCAGTTTTGCCTAAGTAATCATCTGTTTTCTTACACAAAATGTCCAATCCAGCTTCAAGGGGATTGTCACAAATTTGCAGATCAAAATGCCAGAAAGGATAACCTGCCAAAACAACAGTTCATACAGTAACATTAAAGCTGTCCCTGTTCAAAACAACAGTTCATATGGTAACAGTAAAGCTGTCCCTGTCCAAAACAACAGTTCATACAGTAACATTAAAGCTGTCCCTGTTCAAAACAACAGTTCATACAGTAACAGTAAAGCTGTCCCTGTTCAAAACAACAGTTCATACAGTAACATTAAAGCTGTCCCTGTCCAAAACAACAGTTCATACAGTAACATTAAAGCTGTCCCTGTTCAAAACAACAGTTCATACAGTAACAGTAAAGCTGTCCCTGTTCAAAA
>Ga0123357_10014047_pt1 | contig 10433 bp, 8 predicted proteins | sample TergutEmb28metaG_FD_89873 | JGI IMG/M metagenome (GOLD analysis project Ga0123357, IMG submission 89873) | Embiratermes neotenicus P4 segment gut microbial communities from Petit-Saut dam, French Guiana - Emb289 P4 | ecosystem: Host-associated > Arthropoda: Insects > Digestive system > Gut ...
AAGGGGGGGATTTTTTCCAACAAAAAAAACCCCCCCCCCCAAAAACCTTTTGGGAAAACCCCCCCCCCCCCCCCCAACCTGACTGAGAGGAGTTTTGTTGTACATACCGTCTTCCTCTGAGCGATTGACGCACCAAACAAACTGGGCTTTTCACCCCCTAATCTCCGACGCACTGACTGTGTTGCCACACTGACTACGTTTGTATACACACGAGACTAATAAAGATACGGTTTTACAAAAATAAGTCCCAGTATCGGCATATTTTTTTATTTTTTGATATTTTATACTCACGAACACTCAATTAAACTGTACAGTAACACATCCATTATTTAATTATACGTTTCAGAACTTATGTTTGTTACAGTGGCAGGGCTAGAACTCGAGTGACGCAGATATTTCTGTTATTTTTCCGCAATTCTTTTTCTTTGTTTATCGACATTCTGATTTAGGGGGCTCGTGTTCAGTTGGAACTTAAACAGGGCACGTGAATCTCGTTGGTGCTTGCGGGCCGTAGCGAGTCACGAGATCTGACAAAGTCTTACCGTCTACGCTGATGATGGTGGTTATGAAAACCGACGTTCGTATGTTGTAATAATAATAAAATGAAAGGCAAGGAAGAGCTTATGTTGGTTATTTTAAACTGTACTTTGCTGCATAATCAAAATGATGGATGTACTGTGCCCTAACCTGTATTTTCGTGTTTGAAGTAAGTATGTTTACAGCACGCAGTTGTGAATTTACACAAAAACATCAGTACTCACGCAATTGTTAACTGATTTTATGGACTTATAAAATCGAATGTTTCTATTTATAAACTGTAGTCTTTGAGTCATATTCAGTTTGTTTCGCAATTTTCGTGGGTCGCCAGAACGGAAATGGGCCCCATGCGGCCCATTTCATTTCTGGCCACCCACGAAACTTCTTACACCAACGCTGACATACCGCGAATAACGGCATTTTTACTGTTATGACAGTATTTGTGGTGAAGAGGGATTGGGCCTACCCTCACCTAAGGGTTAATGACCATATTGTCACCGGCAGGACAGTTTTCGGGTGGCAGAAAGTTGAAAGAAACTTGACGTAATATATTGAGAAATCCTTTCGTAAAAGTGTTCTGAAATCATATAACAGATTTTATCAAGCAATGTAGGCTTTTAAAATAACAATCTTAAACAAATATTCTTACAAGAAGCCCTAAAATAGGAGTTAGGCACAGTTCATCCATCATTTTGATGATGCAGCAAAGTACAGTTTAAAATAACCAACATAAGCTCTTCATTTCCTTTGATTTTATTATTATTATTATTATTATTGCAATATACGCATTTCGGTTTTCATAAGCACCATCATCAGTGTAGCCAGTAAGACTTTGTCAGATCTCGTGACTCGCTACGGCCCGCAAGCACCAACGAGATTCACGTGCCCTGTTTAAGTCCCAATCGAACACCAACCCTCTAAATCAGAATGTCGGTAAACAAAGAAAAAGAATTACGGAAAAATAACAGTAATATCTGCGTCACTCGCATTTCTAGCCCTGCCATTGTAGCAAAAATAACTTTTGAAACGTATAATTAAACAATGGTTGTGTTACTGCACAATTTGAGTGTTCGTGAGTATAAAATATATCTAAAAATAATATATATATATATATATATGTATATGCCGATACCGGGACTTTTTTTTATTGCGAATGCCAGTTTTATTCACACTAAATAAACTACATCCATTTCAATTTAGTCTGAGAATTCCAAGGCGACACAACAGAAAAAAATATAAAAAAGCAGGTACTCATTGACCTATCCAAAACTCTCATTTAAGGAAAACAGTGATTATATACCTGGAGCAAGTCCTCTGCATGCTGCGCATATGTAGGTACACAACCACCGCTGTCCGTACTTCGCTTCCTCCCTATCGGGGCACACTAAATTGTCCTCACACTCCGTCTCCGTTTCGCACTCAACACTCACTGCACCCCCCATAGGGTGCTCCGGTGGCCCCCATGGACCTCCTCGCGGACCGACGGAACCGTGCGCGCTTCGGCGCCCTTATGTCCATCCCTCCAAGGTCGGAGGGGGGGGGGGCGTGTTTACCTAAAGGATCTCTAATTTCCTACTTGTTTATGATTTCCATCGCGCCCTGCGCAGGAAATCACTGTATTCCTGCGCGGACGGGAGACTCGAACCAACGTAGTTCGTTTCCGAACAGTACTGCTACCACGTTAACGGGCTCGGCTATGCCTGCCACGTGTAAGAACACCCCTGTCGCCTTAGCCATCCCTGGCAGCTGAGCTAGCTAGCCCTACGCCTGGGAAAATTAAACTAATGTATAGGTATCTTTGGTTGATATGTAAGAGGGGTGATTGATCGTAACGAATGGAAGACAGAGAAACGCCACGAATTTACGAATATAGATTAAGTAAACCCACTCGAATTGTGAAGGCAACTGCATGTCACATCACTTCCTGAGCGGGACGAAATTTCAGGCCGCTTGATTTTGTTGAAGAGTGTACCCCGGGCTTCCAGAAATCTCTCTGCTGTAGTGAATAATGATAATAACAGCAAACAGTTGCTTTTGTAAGAATTTAAAATGGTAGATTTACTGCTAGTTGTGCGAGGTTTTGAGTACTTTTTATAAGCATGTACGTCACTAAGGCATTTGGATGTGAACTCAGACAACAGGCCCACTGTCGCTGTTGTTTCCGCGACTGCAAGCGCCGGTACCACCGTTCTGGTTATGTCAGACCTGTCGGACACTTCGAAGAGCCCCTGAGACATGAGGTCCGTAGTTTGGGAACGGACAGCGGTACCACCGCTTGGCAAGTAGACACGGTCCGACTGACCTTCGGCCAGGATTATTAATAGTCAATAATTATTAATAGTTCTACTGCCGCCATTATGCTGCAGCAGTGGCGCGCCATTCTTCAGCTGGCGTCGTTGTGAAATACACAAGTGTTGTACCGGGTTCAGCAAGTCAGCCATAAGCATTGCTCTCAAATTTCTTACTACCTTCACACTCGTGGACTTTGGGCCCAAACCAGTGGCAGTTTTTGGTCTGTAGTAGGGAAGAACAACATAGGCCACAGTCTTTACAGTGTCGCTGTCTGTAATTCTTAATACACGTAGAACGGTTCGCTAAAAATTAATTTGGCAGTTACTGTGATTAAACAGTATTATGCACTATATTTCACTTTGCCTGGCCTAATTGTATACTAAAAGAACCTTATATTCTAATAAATGTTTCCCCCCTTTAAAAAAGATAAATTCTTGTGAACACCGTAATGAACTCTTGACATCCATAACAGAAGGGAATTTCTTGACTGTTTGAGTGAATGCTAGTTGCAGGAGAAGCTGTGGCATCGATAAGTACAAAAGTTTAATAGGAACACCTAATGGGAGGAGGACATCACAGTGGAGCTTAAGAATGTGCAGTGTGAGGATGTGAAGTGCTTGTAGGTGACCCATAGAGCTCATTCTTTGGCTCCTGTGAGCACGGTAATGAACCTTAATTTTTCGTAACGGGCGGGGAATTTTTGGACTGGCTAAGCGACTGACATTTTCTTAAGAAGGACGTGGAGTGTCGTAGATGATTAGATTAGCAGCGAATTAAAAATTGCAGAGTTTATTTGCCGTCCAGCGGGTAGAGTAATCTGACAGTGAACACTTGCTTTGAACGATGTTAGGGGGAATGTAAATTGTCCCTGGATAGCTAATTCGTTGTCTCGACTAGGCTACGTACCGAATGACCAGGAAGCATTGTTTGTTGTACTATACAGTAGAGGTAAGAGACTTTTCTGTTGTACGAAGTGTCCAGACCGGCTCTGTTGTCAGCCTAGCCTCCTGTTCAGCAGACATCAGGGGTGCTGTCCTTGCTTGTGGGTAAAGCGATTGGGCCGTGAAGCTGACAGCTACCTCTGTCCGCTGTCGAGGTTTAGAATGAGTGGAGCTGTACCTCTACTTGAAATCCGTCTTCATGGCCTGCACAGGCATGATGAAATGAAAAGTTGTCTTTGTTGCTAATTAAAATACGCTTTGAAGACGTGCTTGTGGGAGTGGAGTATTTATAGCTCTAATCATGATCACATGTTGCCGATATATGATTTTGGAGAAATAAAAATCACCAATGAAAATACGTCTAACCGCAGGTGTGAGAAGACTCACCTGTCAGACTCGTTCTAAACTGCCTGTTTTAGTTCTGTATGCTGCTTGAATTGGAAGTTATTAGCTGTAGTCTACAATGCTTCCTGTCTGTCTCTGTGTTTGTGTGTGTGTGTGTGTCCCCTCGCATACCCCTTTCCAACATTAGATCCAGTTGATACTACGCAAGGACATTATTCCACTATAGAACATAGTAACGCCGTGATTTCTCTTGTCCTATAACGCATGTTAACAACATGGCGAACTGGCGTGACGTAACACTGGCGCCATTTACTTTTAGGTTCTGGTAGTAGACCTTGTAAAAATACATGACTGTTGGTGGGGTAATATTTTTGCAGAATGTAAAAAAATAACAATATGGCGGCAGTCCAAAAAATTTCTGGAGCTTTCTGTTTGATGGCTTAACCTTGGAACCAATGGTGCTGTGTGTGTGACATGTGGTACGAGGGTAGATCATAGAAATAACTACACATTATTGTGTGAAGTGCTGTTTGCAAGTTGACAGTTACTTTCATGACGAATGAGTGAAGGTTTGAGGTTATATCCGACAAACGTAACACACACAAAACCTGTCCTTATGAATTAAGTGAAGCAGCAGTAGTGATGCTAAGAGATGGGATAGAACTGGCAATCTGTGCACCAAAGAAATGGACTTAGTGATGCTCGGAACTGTTGTATTCCGGTAATTTAAGACTCGTGTCGAGCGGTTGGCCGTGCCTAGTGCGCAGTGTCGTTTTCAGCCGTGTTTAGTGTACGGTGCACTTATCACGTCATTCATTATTATTAGACATTAAATAGTTTGTGAATTTCTAGATTCCCGTGAAGTGTGCGAACTTTGTTGATAGTCTTTCGTCGGATTTGGTTTTGGTATTTTTGCTTCCTCATTCGTTCGGTTGGCAAAATTCCGTAACTTATTTTTCTGAAATGTCTACGTCTCTTCATGTTTGTAGGTTGCTCCCTGACATACAGCTTACGAACCAAGTGTTTGTAAACATTGTACCACCAAAGCAGGATTTACAACTACATTTCTTTGGTGACAAAAAATCGTGCAATTTTGAACCTCTGTGCACGGCATTTCTGGTAATTAGAATTTAAAATTTAGCCAAATTTGGATGATCATGCCGTACACGGAACGAAAAGTTGATAATATGATAATATGTTGCAGAAATTGAAAATTTTCTCTAAGCATAATAAGTATAATAAAAAGCTCTGAGTGGGTTTGGAACTGAGAAATAAAGTAACAAAAATATACTTTTCCCCGTTACGGTACTGGGCAGTGCACCCAAACGCCCTCCGTTTTCCAGGTGTCTGAAGCAGGGCAGGAAATAAGTGTAAAGTTGAGGTACTATTTAGTGACGTTACTTTTTTTTTTTACCAAATTTCAAGAAAGTATAAATTCAAAATTTATTTAGATTCAGAGGGCAGGCATCAGGGTCTACGGACATTCTCGTGCACTGATCAGGTCGTATACTTACGTGTCTATCATGAAGCATTACGTGTATAAACTTTGTAGTTGAATCAGTGTTGTTACTCAATAAATCTATGCTGAGTGTCGCTGATTTTACTTCCACCTAAGAAGTATGCGGAGCAGGAAATTGGGATAAATGTAGATGGATGTGCAAAGGCATCAGAATGAAGCTGGTCACTTCCTTATTAAGTCAGAGGGCGTTTGTGTAGCAAGTCAGCATTTCGATTCCAGCCGTTGCTTCCAGGTGGATTAAAATAGGTCACTGCCACCTCCACAACCCATTATGAACTCTGCATGACGCGCCTTTAAACAATGGGCACTTGGAATGTAAACTTCCGGCCGAGAACGTGGCACGCCCACCACAACGGCTATGACGTCACCGGCAGTTAATAATAGACTGCACGAACTATGCAGAATACATTCAGTGGTCGTCGGCGGTAGCGTAGTTGCCCCCTGAACTCTGTTTCCAAGTGAAGGTGTGTTTAGGGGCGAGAACCATGCCCAGGTAGCAGATCACATGTAGTTCATTTTCCAGTCTTCCTCAATAACAGCAGAGTGGTGTATTGTAATTAGGAGTAGGCAATTCTAGGCACGTTGGCAAAGTTGCGAAAAGCGACAGCTAGCTTCGTCATATCCGTCCATCCGTCCATATGGAACAACTTGGCTCCTACTGGACGAATTTTCGTTAAAATTTGATATCTGAGTATTCTTCGAAAATCCGTTGAGAAAATTCAGGTTTTTAAAATCAGGCAAGAATAATGGATACTTTACATGAACACCAACATACATTTACGATCGTACTTCCCTCAGTTCCTCTTAATATGAGAAATGTGTCAGATAAAATTTGGAGAGAAAATCAAAACCCACGTCATGCTCAGTAACTTTTTTTTTCTTCTGAAAATCGTGCCGTTTATTAAGTAATGTAAAAAAATAAGGTAGAGCCAGACATGCCGCAGATGATATAGTACGGCGCTTGCGCTACAAATACACACTCAATGTGTAATACTCATTGCTTTTCCACGGCGACAATAGTTACACGAACGCGCCTCAGTGTTATACGCACACTGCCTATCTTGTTCCAGTTGCGTTCTATGTGCAGTTACATTCCCTATTTATATTCTGTTGTTCTCGAAGATATCAGGCTTTTCTAACGGGCCCCGTGAGTAGGTGCGTCTGCACATATTAACCTGAGGACGGAAGCAGATGCAGTTAGTGACATGGTGTACGTCTTTCTTGTTTTTGGCACACTAGGCGATGGACAAAATCCCAAAACGGAGTGTTTATAAATGCGATATACCATCGTCAAAATCCTGTGGAACTTGATGCTTGCCTGCAGTCATTAAAATTATAGTATCAGTAACGTATTTTGACCGGAGAGTCAACATACACCCGCACCTCTATCCAGAGACAAAGTAAAAAGTGTGTGGTGTAAACCTCTGTGTATGTCTTCACGAAATGGTGATGCTGCATCAAACGCGGGGTTAGGGGAAGGAGTGATTACGGCGTGTTCGGCAAAACCGCGTTGCACCTGCTGCTTATGGGGAAAGTAATGTTACGTGAACGCGGACGCCTGTTGACACCCCAACCCATCCTTTAAATCGCGTACCTTTTTAGGCATTAAACATTTACGCAGCGCTTGGGTAGCTGATGCTGCCAGCTGCTACTGCTGCTGTTGCTGCGGTTGTGCGAGTGACCGCTTGCGTTTATCCGCATGTTTTAATTTTTCAGCGGTCGGTAATTTCTTCCCATATACTAGTATTTAATTATTTCCAGCTGCATGTAATCAAAATCGCGCTGTGCAAAACCGCCCTGGTCGAGCAGCCAGCATGTTTGAACACGTGTGGTAACTGATAGTCCTATGTGTATAGATCTACTTTATCGTCTTCTTTCTCACTTTTTCTCATTCATTGACATGATTAGCAAGGAATCGGAATGTCTCTGCCGCTAGGTTAGCACGCCTGCTTTTTAGTCGAGAGATCCGGTGTCGAATAACGGCCTGGAAACCGGCTGTTCTGTGGAATTTAATGATTAAGCATCCCCCCACCAGCCACATGGATTCATTTGTATTGTGTTCACTTTATCGGCAGATGCTTGAGGAAGAATTCCTCCATCTCTTCCAGTACAGTTTCATACCTGTTCTGACTTGCTACATCAGCAGATCTTCTGGTGCACACTGCCGCCACTTCAGTGTCGAGATTCAGGGACATTATTTCCCTGACAGCTATCGTCACTCTTCACCTAGGACGTTCCTCATGTTGGTAGGCAAGCAGGCAGAGAGCGCAGCGCTGACCGTTCTTTAAGTTTGCCGCGAGTTGGGGTCCACACGTTTTAGTTTCACGTATTGCTTTAAAAGCTGAGTTTTTACTTGCCCTGTTGAAAGAAGGTGCTGGAAGTGTTTTCCTTCAGCTTGAAGACACGTTACATCGAGCAAACATGTTTCATTGCACGTTGACGTTGTATAATTAAGCGAGCCGCTGTGAAGTAACTTCTGACAGTTGTCAAATAATATAATGTTATGTAAGCTTTCACCCAGAGCACGTCTAATTTCCAAGCCAAGTTTCCTTGTTGTTAGTGAGGTTCTTCAGGATTTGTCTGTGGGTCCGGTAAGGCATTTACGTTATGCGTTGAATTTCAGTGGTAACGTACCATCTCGCTACAGACGATATGTATGATACTATACTGAAGGCAGGAAAGGAGTCCCATGGATCAGCCAGTAAACATTTCCCTCGAGCTGTTATGCATCTCTCTACAGCGTAATTCCTTATATTTTCCTCCGATCGATTCACGGGAATGTTGGTAATGATAGTGATGTGACAGGCTTTACTGACAACAAGCACTTCGGGCTGAATGGCTTCGGACAGAGAGGGCTGGAGGGGAGTGAAAGATACAGAGAGGACGAAGCTTCAAGTTTTGCCACACGTGCCATCCGTAGGAGTCCTATTCGTGGCCTCAGTACAACAGTAGTAAAAATGTTATTTGTAAATCCACCAATTAATGTGCCACGTGTAACTTACAGGCCCACATTTTGTGACAGAAACCTGTCACACGTTCGCAGGTGCGTGAAGGACTAATCGTCTTCATGATTCTTTCCGAAGACGCGCTACTTGTACCTTGTCTTCGTCAGTATTTCTTCGTGTACGAGGATTAGACTGAAATCGCGGTAGCGCAGTCGGTGTAGTGCCTGGAATATGGGCTGGGCGACGGAGGAATTGTGATTCCATTCTCGGTCGGAGCAAAAGATATGTACCTGGTCCAAAACTTCCAGAACGGTGCTGGGACTTATCCAGCATCCTGTTCAGTGGGTATTTGGGGTTTTCGCTGAGGTTAAAATGGCCGGGGCGTGAAACGGGCCACTTTGTCCACCTAGTGCCGAGGTTGGGAATGACTGGAGCAATAAACATCGTCTCCCCTCCATTATGCCTTAATGGCGTGAGGACAGTTTTTGCTTTGTACTTTTATCAGGCTTTGATATTGGAACAGAAGGGAGTCGTTCCGTTTGACGCAACATTTTTTTATCCTGGCAGGGGTTCAGAATCCGTAACTTTGCTCTGTTTGGACAATGCAATGTTGGGGCGATGCACCGCTTTGTTCTTGGCACTTGCGGTTTCTGGGAATGTTCGCGTAGGAGGGGAGACATTTTCTTGACACACTGCAGACGTTTTGTTTCATGATTCATTTGTTTTGGGAAGTTGGGGAATTGCAATGAAGAAGTTCACGTGTCATTTAGTTCAGCGGCATTCTTACAGTCATGGCGTGGATTGTGCGTATGTTGAGGAGGTCATACCTGACGGTCACATGTTTGATTCGAACAATATAACGGGTCGTCATGAAAATTACTCGAAAGTTGGTTTGGAACAAAAGCATTGATCACGATAAACCCAAATGTGTGAAATTTCTCCAAACATTTTGCCCCGAAAATGTATGATACAGGTCAAAATATGGATCTGATTAGAATCTTGAAAACTAAAAGTCTAACATGTATATCCCTGAATAATTTAGGTTACATGTACACGAGATCCCCATTTTGCGCCCTTTTATTGGAGTTCGCGCAGATGAATACAAGAATAGGAAAGACCAATCCTCCATATACTTAGGCATTAATATCCGTTATCGTATCGAGTTATGTGTAAAAGACACTAACATATAATATTTTACTTGCAAGCCTGCTTGTTTGGAGAGATCTGCACTGCAGATTGGAAAATAATGTTTTGCATTTTCCCCCTACCCTAACAACGGTTCTAGTTTGGATTACCCAGAGCGATGGGGTTTCTCTGTAGCCTAGCAACCACTATGGTTTGGGGTTTCTCCGAATTATGGGTTTGCCTGTAATCTAGTACAGGCGCTGGTTTTGGTTTTCCGCGTATTCTAGCTGTACCTCTGGTTTGGTTTCCATTATGTGGGTTCTCCCCGTGTCCTAGTAACTGCGCTAGTAAGATGAAAATAAATGAAGGTAAAGTACGTCAAAACACAACTAGTTTTATTAGATGTTAATGAACGATGTGTTTCGGCCTACTTGGCCATCATCAGGTTGCAAAGTTCTACGAGACTATATTGTGGCGGATGTTGAGATCTCATCATCTGGCCAGAAATTATATATGAAATATGAACTGTGTATGAGCAGGTACGGTGGTATCCTGGGTGGGGGTCATCTGTCTTGGGCTTTGTTATTGTTGGTGTATGGGGGGGGGTCCGGATGGCGAATAGCTGGTCTGAATGCGTCACATGTGTGACGTTAGAGATAAACGTGTTGTGGCTGGTTCTAGTGTTGCTTTGGTGTTGGACACTTCGTGTTGCACTGGCACGTACGTGTA
>Ga0123357_10014048_pt1 | contig 10433 bp, 9 predicted proteins | sample TergutEmb28metaG_FD_89873 | JGI IMG/M metagenome (GOLD analysis project Ga0123357, IMG submission 89873) | Embiratermes neotenicus P4 segment gut microbial communities from Petit-Saut dam, French Guiana - Emb289 P4 | ecosystem: Host-associated > Arthropoda: Insects > Digestive system > Gut ...
TCAGGAAAGCACAAGCAACAGCGCGGCGCTGCCTTATCGCTATGGAGGTAAGGAACTGGAGGCGGTGAATGGGTTGAATCAGTATGATTTTGAGGCAAGGCGGAGATTTGCTTGCATACCGGTGACTACGACTATGGATCCGCTGTGTGAGAAGTATTATCCGATTTCGCCTTATGCGTGGTGTGCGAATAATCCAATGAAATATGTAGATTTAAGAGGGGATAGTATTACTTTCGTTGCTGATAACAAAGACTTCGTAAGACAAACAACTTCATTAATTAATGAGGGAGTTGGCTCAAAGGTTTCAAAAACAGATAAAAACGGTGTCCTCTCAATAAAAAATTTAAGCGATAAACAATTGTCAAAGCTTACCCCTGAGCAACAAGCATTTTATTCAACCATGAAAGATGCAGCAACTTCTAATGGTATGGCAACAATTGGGATAGTAAGTGGTTCAGAAGACATTTTTGTTGGTAGTTATAGCCTTGGACAAATAGATATTGCAGATGTCAATGCCTTTGGAACAGGAGAAGGAGGTAATAAATTTTCAGCTTTTGGACATGAAGTAGTTGAACAGTATCAAAAACAGGTAAACAATAAGTCTTATTATTCTGCACATACTATTTACGCATTATCTGCTGAAGATAAAATTTCAGGATATACTAGAGGGACGGAAAATCAAAGTGGGATTACAAGTGATAACAATGGAAGGCTGTCTGGTACACTTATAGTCCCTTTCACAAATGCACAAAATAGGATATTACTAAATATAGATATAAATAAGAACAATATAATAAATGTTGTAAGAAAATGAGATTCATAATGATTATATCATTAAGTTTGTTTTGTTTATCATGTTTTTCTCAACAACCCTGCAAGCATAACATGACTCAAAAATTAAATGCTGATACTGTTCTCTTTTTATGTGATACGAGAGAAATGTATAAACTATTTGAACAAAATGTTTTTGATACACTGTCAATTCCTTGCGATAATGAGTATGCAATTAAAATATTTGAAGGCAAAATCGCCAAACTCAAACTGTATATTAAAACTAATGATGGCAAATTGTTAGATGAGATTAACAACATCATGTGGAATTTTGTCCTATTGACAAATATTGAGTCTGAGATAAAGGGTGATTGGGCTGGTATTCTGTTCCCTACAAACAAAGATATAGAAAGATGGGAAGAATGGTTTCAAGAGCATAAAGACCGTATTTGTTGGTATGAACAAAAAAATATTCTATTCCTAAAAAAAGCCGGCTACTGAGAGCGCCTTAGGAGTTGATAATTAAGAATTACGAATTAAAAAATAACAATATAAAAACAAACATTGATGAAGAAATACATTATTTTTCCGATTGTCTTGATACAGTGCTTTCTCTCTGTTTCCGGACAGGTTACCTTCGACAAAGGTTATATCATAGACAACTCCGGCGTCAAAACCGAATGTCTGATAAAAAATTACAATTGGTGGTCGAATCCGAAAACGATTCAATACAGGCTGTCGAAAGAAAGCCCTGCAGTTTCAGCGCCAATAGATTCCATCAGGGAGTTTCAAGTTGATAATTATCCGCGATTCCTGCGGGCTACCGTAAAAATTGACCGGTCGCCAATAGACATCCACTCGCTTTCGCAAACAAGAATGCCTTTATGGTCTGAAGAAACACTGTTTCTCAAGGAATTAGTCAGTGGAAAAGCTTGCCTGTGGATCTACACCGAAGACCGGTCGTGGTTTTTCTATTCCCTCGACGGTTCGCTGCCCGAACAGCTTATTTATAAAGAATACAATCAGGAAGGAGAATCGGGGGTCTATACAAACAACGGATTCAGGCAGCAATTGTATATGAATATGCAGACTAACGGCACAAAAGGTATGAATATTGAAAATATGAAATACCTGCAAGAACCGCTTGTTCAATACTTCAAGCGCTACAATTCGGATTTTGAAGCAGAGGTGCAACCCGACATAAAAAAGCCGGAACGTGAAGTGTTGAACCTGAAAATCACCGGTTCGCTGAATTACAGCCGTCTCCGCGTTGAAAATACAGTGATGCTTTACAGATACAATTTTGGAGGTAAAACCAATTGGATGGGCGGGTTGGAATTGGAATATTTTCTTCCGTTCAACCGGAATAAAGTAAGTATCCTTCTTGCTCCGACATTTGAGCATTATAAAGCCGGCAAAATTTTTTATGAGAACAGACCATCAGGCGCCGATATGACCACCGTCCACTTTCCCATTGGCGCACGGTATGGTTTTTATTTGAACAACGACATGAAATTTTTCTTTGATGCGTATTTCAATCCTTTTGATTTATATATCAATAAGAACAACGGTTTTGTCCATCACCCAAACTCCCCTTCGATTAAGATAAGAGAATCGGCTAATTTCCTGCTCGGAGGCGGTTTTGCGTATAAAAAATGGCAGATCGAACTGCAATACCATACCTCCCGCGATTTATTTCGCGATTATATTGCATGGAAAGCGAATTACACGAAAATAGTATTGTCCGTTTCCTATAAATTATTCAGCGTGAGAGAATAAACGTAAATAATTAATCAATCAAATAATTAAAACTGTTATGATACGACATTTTTTTCAAAAAATCATTTTAGTAAGCATGGCAATCGGCATGTCGGCTGTTGTGAATGGACAGACGAATAACGAAGTATTGTTTGACCCGGACACGCCTACTTCGCCGCAGGCAGAAGCATTTAAAAGGTTTGGGGAAAATACGGTAAACAATCAAATGGGGGTGCCTGATATAACTATTCCATTGTACGAAATTAACCATAGAGGCTATAAGATACCGCTGGCGCTAACTTATGTACCGCCGACGCTTAAACCGGGATATAATTACGATGTATTCGGGAGCGGTTGGGCATTGTCTTTCAAAAGTTGCATCTCAAGAAGCATCTATACCCTGGCAGATGAAAAAGCCAACTTTGAATTAAACGAAAACGCAATAAATATGTATTACAATCCTTATAACGATGCAGCATATAATTTGCCTAATCTCTTAAAATATTATAATTACGGACATGACAAGTATCATGCCATATTACCAGACGGTTCATCATTTGATTTTGTGATTGGAAAAGTTAATGGAAATTTAGTTTATAAAATTTCAGACGGACGCCAAGTAATAATAACGCATACAAGTACTGCAAAATTTATAATTACTGATGAAAGCGGTGTGAAATATACTTTTGACGGAGGCGATGTTTTTTATGACCCATTTTCTCCAAATAATGGTTCTTATGTTTCCTGGCAATTGGTACAAATTGATTTGCCTTATTCCGACGACCCTATCACTTTCGGATATAATAAAATAATAAGTACTAACATTATAGAAATGGCTTTTTCAGATGAGCCGGAAGCGATATTTGAACATACAAACATTTACCCTTTATGTGCACCGCCTGATGATTATAATCCCGGTATCTATACTGCTAACGTTTATTCTAACCTTCCTACATTAAAGCCCTATGATTATAGTTTGCAAGTCCTCAGTGACATCTCTTGGGGCAACAGCAGCGTTAGTATGGGATTCAAATACTCATCGGATAATGACAAAGGGCATGGTTATGTGCCCAAAATAAGAATATACGACGGTGCATACAGCGCCGACATTGATCTGGATATGACGGACACTATCTTGGATTATAAACAATATAAACAGCCGTTAGCTAAATTAGACAGTATAATTATCCGTCCAAATAATTCCGAACCACAACGTTATTCTTTTAGTTATGAAGACATGCAAACCGGATTTAATGGATTGGATCATTGGGGTAATTTAATAAACGTGTACAATTACTATAACGGAGTAGCAGGTTTTAATGTCTATTCCGAAATTGACGGCTCAACCATACAATCCAATTTGGTGACCTATAATAATGATAATAATAACACATACGGCAAATTTCGGCTCGCACCGGATAACTGTGGTAACCGTATGCCTGTCCCCCCAAATTATTATGGGGTGTTGAAAAAAATAGTATATCCTACCGGAGGCTACACCGAATTTCAATTTGAAAACAACGAATTCCTGACAAGAACGGATAACAAAGGCGACTACATTAATGACCCTAATAACAGGGAACGATGCCAAGGACCGGGGTTCAGAATAAGGAAAATCACCAATTATACAGCAGATCAACAGATAGCCGATGTAAAAACCTACCGCTACGGCAATATACAGCAAAATTCAAATACACATACGGGATTGGGCATCGCAGTGGTTGACCCCAATGTGTTGACATATATGAAGTTTGATTGCACCGGTCCGTATATCCAAGACATATTTTGCGGCGATATTCCTATTAATAGTGATGGTGAAATATACTATACTCCGCACGATGCCTATGTGATATGCTTCACTGAGTCTTTTTCTGTATTAGATATGCTCAAAAATATCATGCCAACTTGGAAGTTGGGGAATCCATTTTCGAATCTTTGTCTGAGAGTTAATGACATAACTTGGGGTTATGCGTGTCGTTTCAGTGCAGATAACTTTAGAAACCTGCTGAACGGCAGACCTCCGGTTATTTATTCGGAATTTACGATATATAATGGCGATATAGGCGACAATGATGAATACCATCCGGAAAATACTTCCGGTAAAACGGTTTATCAATACGATGTGATGGACCAATACAGTGTGATGGAGCAATGCGGTGCAGCGCCCATCGAAGAAAATGTATTCTTTGAAGAACCTTTATACATGGACGATGGCGAAGGCCACTACTTCAACCTCTCTTATTATGAAAACAGCTCCCGGTATAATAAACTGAGCAAAAAAACAGACTACCGGTATGACCTCAACACACAAGAATATAAACCTGTGAGTCAAGAGTCTTATGATTGGAAATACGCCTATCTCAAAGACAATCCTTTTTATGATTGGATTAATACACGTCCTTTCTTTATGACTTTCTTCGGTTGCGACGCGGAACCGGATGTCAAATTATCACGTTTTTTTTCGAGAAAAGGTATAGGGCTTTCGAACGCACAATTGCAACAAAAAACGACAACTGCTTACTACGAGAACAACATCACCTCCACAGAATCGTATCAATACAATGACAGGAATCAATTGATTCTTAAAAAAACAGCGAACAGTGACGGTAAGAATTACGAAACAACCTATCAATATCCTGAAATTTTACAGACCGGAACACCGCCTGTAATCACCGATATGGTCAATAGAAATATCATTTCGCCGGTGATCGGGCAGAAAACATCGCTGGTTCTTGATTATTGGCACAAAGATGTAGTGGCGGGTGACAGCACAGAATTCGATAAGTTTAATACAAATACAAATTCTATCATCATGCCTTCAAAGGCATATCAAATAGAGGCAAAGTCGTCTAATCCTGAATATGAGCTCCGGCAACAAGTGTTGTGCTATACCGCGAATGGAAACCCTATGGAAGTTGAGCATGACGGATTTCATACGGTCTATTTGTGGGGGTATAACGACCGCTACCCGATAGCCAAGATAGAAAATGCTACCTACAACGACCTAAAAACTGCCTTAGGAGGGGTGGCGCCGGAAACCGTTGAGTTAGCAGCCATCAATAATCTTCGCAATACGCCGGCAAATTTTATGATCACCACCTACATCTATCAGCCGCCGTTTGGTATCATTTCTGAAACCGACCCTTCAGGCAAAACCGTCTTTTTCAAATATGACACATCCGGCAGGTTGATAGAGGCTACAAATGAAGATGGAAAAATATTGGAGGAGCATGAATATAATTATGCAAAATAACTGATTCATCTATACAATCCAAAAATACAGGGTCGTTTCGACAAATCCGGTTTCCGTTTTTTCCAGTCGGACACACTGAGCGTTTTGATATATTCGCTATCCAGCGTAATATCGGCGGCAATACAAAGTTTGGTGGACGGTTTACAGGTTTTTAAAATATCGTCAAGTATTTTATTATTACGGTAAGGCGTTTCGATAAACAATTGGGTCTGATTCTCGGAGTAAATTCGCTGCTCCAAGGTTTTCAATGACTTAATCAGTTGTTCATTATCAACAGGTAGATAACCGTTAAAGGCAAAATTCTGACCATTGAATCCCGATGCCATCAAAGCTAATAAAATCGACGAAGGACCTACCAATGGAACTACCCTGATGTTTTTCTGTTGAGCAATCGCCACCACTTCGGCGCCCGGATCGGCAATCGCGGGACAGCCGGCTTCCGAAATAATCCCGACAGAATATCCTTCCGCAACCGGATTCAGAAAACTTGCTATGGATTCTTTCGACGTATGTTTGTTTAAAGTAAAGAAAGTCAAAGCATTGATGTCAATCCCCGGTTCGGTCTTCTTAAGAAAACGGCGGGCTGTCCGTATATTTTCAACAACAAAATACTTGATTGATAAAATAACGGTTTTATTGTTATCCGGAAGCGCTTTTGAAATCGCTGTATCGCCTAAAGTAACCGGAATTAAAAAAAGACTTGCCTCCATTGTGCTATTTTCTTGCAAAAATACAATATATTTGTAAAAAATAAAATATGCAACTACCGGAAGCATTTATTATCCGCACAAAAGAGCTGCTCGGCGATGAATGGGCGGCTTTTGAACAGGCTTTGAATGAAGAAAGCCCGACAAGTATTCGTTTGAATCCGCGAAAAATAACGCCGGATTTATTGTCCGAAGCGTTGCCTTTGTCAGAACCTGTCCAATGGACAACCGCCGGTTATTATTTGTCTAACCGTCCTTCGTTTACGCTTGATCCTCTGTTTCATGCCGGCTGTTATTACGTACAGGAAGCCTCTTCGATGATTTTGGAACATTTTGTCAGGAATTATTTTCCACAACCGGCAAAAGTATTGGATTTGTGCGCTGCTCCCGGCGGAAAATCCACGCACTTGTCGGCGCTTTTACCGGACGAAAGCCTGCCGGTTGCCAACGAAGTCATTCGTTCCCGCGCAAATATCCTTGCTGAAAATCTAATCAAATGGGGAAATCCGAATACGCTTGTCACTCAAAACGATCCGGCGGAAATCGGAAAGTTTTTACCCGCTTTTTTTGATGTGATTGTAGCGGATTTACCCTGTTCCGGCGAAGGAATGTTCCGGAAAGACCCCGTTGCCGTTTCGGAATGGTCGGTGAACAATGTCAGGCTTTGCGCCGAGCGTCAACGCCGGATTATTGCGGATATTTGGCAGGCATTGAAACCGGGCGGAATTCTCATTTACAGTACATGTACTTACAATCGGGAAGAAAATGAAGAAAACATCGAATGGATTTGCCGTGAATTTGATGCCGAATTGTTGGAAGAACCACGTCGGTTGATGCCGCATCAAACGAAAGGTGAAGGATTTTTTATTGCCGGAATCAGAAAAGGAGGGACGAAGAACGAAAGACGAAAGACAAAAGGTGAAGAATATAAAACGTCCAATCCCTCGCCTTTTGCCCTTTGCCTTTCGCCCCCCAATACTTTCACTTTTGTTTCGGATAATACCCGCCGGATAGCTGTTCCTGCTATTCATTACTCTGATTATCTTCAGGTAAAAAACAAACTAAAAATCATTTTCGCAGGAGTAACTTTAGGCGAAATGAAAGGACAAGACCGGATTCCGGCTCATGCCTTAGCTATGTCGAATGCTTTATCCGAAACGGCTTTTCCATGTTTTGAAGTTGATAAGGAAACCGCATTAAGCTATTTACGGAAAGAAGTTTTACTAACAATTCCACAAGAACTCCCCAATGGTTATGTTTTGATTACTTACAGGAAACACCCTTTGGGATTTGTTAAAAATATCGGGACACGGGCGAATAATTTGTATCCGCAGGAGTGGAGGGTTCGGAAACAATCAATCACAACCTCAACATAGCCGACGGTGAAATATCCAATATCCGGCACAATAATCCGGCATTTTTCAGAGAAGGCTCTGAACGACCTGAAATATAATCGTTTATACGAGAGGGACTTATTCCTATTTCATGTGCGAGTTGTTTTTGTGTCATGCGTTTTTCTTCCAACGACAATTCTATTAATTCGGAAATTGTAGGCTTTTCAATAGGATAATGTTCATTTTCGTATGCTATTACAATATCAGACATAAGTGATAATTCCACTGCATTTTTATCGTTTGCAGGCATATTATCATCAACTATCGGCAAAAGTTTTTCTACCCTCATCAATGCAAATTCATATTTTTCTTTCGTAATACTATCCATAACTTTTCATTATATTGTTGAACAATCTATTTTATCATATTCCTTATGGGTTCCTATAAAACGGATATAAATATAGCCTATTGTAAATTTAACTACAACTACAAGCCTGTAATTATTTCCTTTAATATTGAAAACATAGTGTTGATTACCCACATAATCGGTAGATGGAAAATCAACCTTAATATCGGACAGGTTATTCCATTTAGCTTTTTCTGCAATAATGTACCAACGTTCTAATGCAACGCGCGAATTTTCGCGTCCGCTCGTTTCATAAAACTCTTTCAATTTTCTGTGCGATACTATTCTCATATAACATAAATATAAGGCAAAGGTAAATAATAATTTTGAATAATAATAGTATTTTGAATAAAAGTTTTAAAAAATAGAATCGTAATTATATTACTTGTTATTTTAAGTTTTATCATTACCTTTGCGTCAAATTATTTAAATTCTATCTTATGAAACAATTATTTATTCAATTAAACGTAGCGATAGCGCTACTTTTGGCATTTTCGCTCCATTGTTTTGGAGCGGATACTTATACTTTGAAATACAATCTTGAAACAGGGAAGACCTACAAGCAGAATGTGGTTACGGTTACGGACATGAAAATGAACGTCATGGGACAGGAAATGAACATGAACGCGACAATGGAAATGAATGTTAGTTACGAAGTCACAGGGCAAAAAAACGACGTATTCGACCTCAAAACAACGTATCAAAAAATTAAAACGAGTATGACCTCTCCGGCGCCATTCGTTATTGATTCCGATTCTCCGGAAAATTCTTCCGACAAGAGTCTCGGCGATGTTTTTAAATCACTCACAGAAGTTCCGATTGATATTCAGTTATCGCAAACCGGTAAAGTTTTATCTGTTACGGGAATCGATAAACTGTCGGAAAAATTGAATGCAATATCCAATCCGCAATTTAAACAAATGTTCAGTCAGCAATTTTCGGAAAAGGCTATAAAAACAACCTTTGAACAAATGTCGTCTTATTTTCCGGATAAACCCGTAACGATAGGAGACAATTGGGATGTTACTATAAATCTGAATACCAATGGACTCGATCTTATCAGTAAAATGAATTTAACTCTGAAGGAGATAAAAGATAACATTGCTACGCTGGATTGTACGGGTACGCTTGCAACGCCTGAAGGAGGCTCAGTTCTTCAAATTCAGGGCATGGATGCAACAGTTACAGTTAAAGGCAATCAAACCGGAACTATCCGGTTAGATATAAAAACAGGGTGGATTGTAGGTATGGAATTAACTCAAACTTCTACACAAAACATAGAGGTCATGGGGCAAGCCATGCAACAACAAATGGAAACAAAAATAACGGTAGTCTAAGACCTCAGATGCGAATAAAGTATATAGTCCCACGCTTTATTATTTTAAAATCACTTTTGGGGGACTGGAAAGTGGATTTTGTGATTTATGAATATACTACCTTCTGAATTAATCCTGATTTTCAAATCGAATATCAGCAAAAACGTATAACGGATTTTCAAGAACACATCAGCGATTTAACATTTTTATCCAAAGGGTTAAAGCCGGATTCTACATTGTATGCCGAAATTTATGTATCTCCGTCCAATATTGGTTATATCTCTAAAAATATGTTTGTGAACATTCAGATCAGTTCATTTAATTACAATGAATGGGGAACAATTACCGGAAAAGTTATAGATATATCGTTTTAGCAGCTTGCCGCAGGCGGGGGTATCGGTAAGGTTCGGACGGGAGGTGAACTTCCAAAACCCTGCGAAGTGTCCCACGAGACAACACCCCTGCTTGCGCCAAACTGCCTGTTGCACACAAGTTGTGGCGAATTGTGCAAGCGGACAATGAGGTAAATAAGGGTAATTATGTACAATTTAGGATCCGAATTTTTGAGATGTTGTAGCTTTTTTGTATCTTTGTAATTCATCATAATATTTTATAAATGACTTATATTGACATTGAAATAGACAAGCTTACACGTTCAATAGAAAATGTGGTAACGGGTGATAGTTTTCCTACGGAAGTATTGCCGCTCTCTAAGCCAGATTTAGTCCATTTAACACAAAAGAACGGTTGGAAATTTGATTGGAAAAAGGAATATATGCAATCTGACAGAGATGTTTTCAAATTGACTATCTTGTGGAATCCTACTATAATACAAGGTTTAATAAGTATTTCTCAAAAACAGGGTTATTTGGAAATGAATCTGATAGA
>Ga0123357_10014049_pt1 | contig 10433 bp, 6 predicted proteins | sample TergutEmb28metaG_FD_89873 | JGI IMG/M metagenome (GOLD analysis project Ga0123357, IMG submission 89873) | Embiratermes neotenicus P4 segment gut microbial communities from Petit-Saut dam, French Guiana - Emb289 P4 | ecosystem: Host-associated > Arthropoda: Insects > Digestive system > Gut ...
GTTTGTACAAATTGCTTGGTCTTGTCGCCAGATTTTAGCCAGCGACATGACTGTTTATTATTATTATTATTATTATTATTATTATTATTATTATTAACCACAGACTTGCATGGGCAGCCTATATCCCCAGAGATTCAAACCTTTATGCTCGGAACGCTCCTTCTCACTTCATCGTCGTTGTCGTTGTCATCGTCATCATCATCATCATCATCATCATAAAATTTGAAACTCTTGCTCGGCATTTGAGTGGCTACTGGCTGGACAACCTATATTCTACTCCCGACCGATCAGGGATGGAATTTTTTTGTTTTTCGCCAACAAACTACTCTACGGCTTGCAATCAGCCTAATATTTAGGGTACCGAGAACACTGTCTCCGGAAACGAGCATCCGGATCGGAAGGCCGACCATTCAGCTCTATTCAGTAACATCATTAAAAATGCCTGCAGCTACGCATTCTCTTCTTAAGGCTCTATGGCGTGCACCTTTAATAAGCCCAGGGAAATTTTTACCCACGTTTCTCATATCTCATTTCCAGGGAGTGAACATTACAGTAGCATTACATGGCATATACATAAGTCACATGTCACATGATGGTTACCAATATCTCAGTTGCGAGTTGCTAATTAACGTGTATCTCAGTACAGGTGAAGTTTTGTATGTTGCACGCATTCCCACCGCTGCGGCCTTGGGTGTAATGTGGAGCTTCTAGTAGCCCGCCTGTACTTACAAACGTTCTTTTGTGTACCATCTTCGGTTCTGTAAGTATAGGCCTTTCAACACATTTTCTTGTCTGAAAACTGAGATTCAATGTAAAAGCATGGACTTTAGGTAAGGAACGAAACACCGTGGGAAAAAGAAGACCTTGAGAAGAGGTTACAGTGAGAAGAGGTTACGGTAACTCAAGCAACCCAACCAGTGGTATTTAATGGGAAAACCTTTTGATTTCAACCGATATTTTGTAAGTAATGAAATAACGGATGAATGAACCAACTGATTAGCCAGATAACAACCCATTTTTTTTCGTGTTAGAAAAATGTAACTGTTTTTATTCGGATGGTAGAATATTTGACTCTAATAATAACAATAATAATAATAATAATTACTATTAGTCAAATGTTGTTTATTAATGTATCGATCGACAGCCAGATGGGTCGTTACAGAAACAGCGCAATGTACAGACACAAAAAAAGAAAAATTAGACAAAAACGAAACCGACACAGATAAAACAAACAAAATATAGGTCAACAATCAAATTGGACACCTTAAAATAATGAACTAATAATAATATCATATATAAGTGCGATAGTTTGCCTTCTCAAGACATCTAAAGCATTACAAACAGAACTTGCCAGTTAACGACCATTCTCTAATATTTCTTTGCTAAAGTAACCACACTACATATCAGACGGCTAATCGCGTTGTGACTTTGATCAGCTATTCGGCGCGTAGGTGATAAACTGTGCTGCATAAATTATTAACAATAATCGGTAATTCTACGTGAGCAGCATGGCTGTAGCCACATTTTCATTAATGTCGATCTGTATCGATTCTGAATTCCAAGACAGTACTCTCAACAAACGAGTGGCGGACAACAAAGGAATGCATACACGGTTACTAGGAAAGCAAACACAGGGGGAAAAAAAAACAGAAGAAGAAAATAAAATTTCATACAATTTGCCGTTTGCTGTAAAAGTCTTAAAGATATTTCAGATTACTGTTGAAAGCTCCGAGATAGTAACCAGCTTCAATTCCAAATTTGCGCCAGGATTTAAGCCGTAAGAATTAATGGAATTTTAAGGCATAATAGAAAAACGGAAATGAATGTTTAAGTACGTTGTTCCTGATCGTTATTAAATTATGAAGTATGAACCAGAGTCCTATTGGCTATGATATGGGACTGTTACGGCCGTGCATTGGATGTGATGTGGCACAGTCCGCACTATTCTACCCTGCAAAGGAAGGATCACGTTCCGTCTACCATACCGCGCCACACCAAACAAAGCATTCTTCTTCAAGCATAGCAGTCTGTGCAACTGTCATGTTCAGTCAGAATTATCTGAAGGATATTTCCCTTGTCAACTGCAAATACCTATAAAACCACTCGTGCCGATGTTTACTTCAATGTAAAAGCATTAGCTAAATATTTACGACACTACAAACAAATAAATAAAGTATTGCCTTTTTTAAAGGATAGAGTAGTCGGTATAGCGACTCGCTACGGACTGGACGGTCCGGAGATCGAGTTCCGGTGGGGGTGAGATTTTCCGCACCCGTCCAGACCGGCCCTGGGGACCACCCACTCTCCTATATAATGGGTACCGGGTCTTTCCCGGGGGTAAAGCGGCCTGGGTGTGGCGTTGACCACCCACCCCATCTAGCGCCGAGGTTAAAGGAAGAGTAGAGCTAAACCTCTACTCTGGGCCTTCGTGGCCAGTTCAAGGGTGAACGTTTCCTTTACCTTTACTTTTAGCTTTTTTTACGGACAGACATCCCCGTTGTGTTCTCAATTTAAGATATTTTTATTTTCCCAAGTGGTCAGGATATGAACAGGTGGCGGGCACTTGTAAACGTGGTAATGAACCGTCGGTTTCTATAAAATGCGGGGAATTTCTTGACTAGCTAAGAACCGGTTAGCTTCTCAAGAAGGAATCTGCTCCTTGGAGTGAGTGAGTGATTGAGCCAGTGAGTGAGGGTGTAAGTAAGTAAGTAAGTCATACAAAATTCACAATAGGAGGTAAAATATGTTACAAGTTTCGGCGTGAAAAACCCATCATCAGGCCTATAACTAGAACACAAAAAAATAAAACTGCAAGCAGGTGTGAGATCTCAGACCTGATTGAAATTTTAATTTTTCTCTGTAATATTATAGTTATAGGCCTGATGATTGCTTGCACAATCCAAAATATGTAGCCTATTTCACAATGTACTGTAAGTTGTGTACAACTACTGGGGAATATATATATATATATATATATATATATATCCAAAGTATTGCCATTACAAACGACATTGTCGCTTCCTGCCATGTATGCGTGACTGATCAGCCTGAAGACCTCCAGATTTTTTAAACGAATCTACATGCACCCCAGAATTGGTATATTTTAATAAATTTCTATTTTTATAGTTGACAAAATTATATATTTTTAACAACAATGATACCTCTCTTTTACGCCCAATTGAACACATACATTGTCATTTTTACTTCCAGCGATGAACACCGTCCACCGAGACTGTTAGCTGCTGCAGATACCTGGTACAATTGGATTTAATCAGTTACAGTTTAGCACAGTAAAACCTCCATCGCAGACGGTCTTCACTGAGAGGTCGACGGTCACCCGGATAGTCAAGGAACTCCCCATCTTGAATGGAAATGGTAGGTGCTTCGTAGTAATGGTTTTCACGGAAGTCCACCATTGAGTCATTTCATGTCTTCACACCTTCATAACCTACTTAAACAGCTCTAGTGTCACTTTCAGTAATTCTGGTACTCATCCTAGTGGCCGCCAGTCGTATTCTCTACCCACACTTTATGAAACTGTTTACACTACTTGGGTATAAATTTAAATACCGCCCATCCCGTCCGTCGTGACACAGTAATTCTAACAATATTAAATGACATGACTAATGCCTGCCCAACATCCTGATAATTGAAACCTGACGTACTACAGCCTGTTTGGCGCCAGTTCCATTCACCTTCCGTCCTCAGAACATATTTCCCTAACCCCCATACTAATCACCTTCCGATACACACCTCCCTAGTGGTCGTTTTCAAATTTTACCTACTAGAAGTAAGCACGAAGTTTCGGTCCCACGTACAGATTATATATTCAAGATTTGAGTTATACACACACGAGACAAAAAGTGGGAGTATTACCGATACTTCAAACCAGGGGTGCAAAAAGCCTGAGCGCCAGAGGTCGACAGGGCGACAAACTTCTGTACACTGGCGCCTGTTATTGTGGGTCTTAAGTCTGGAATTTGCTTCACATCAGCCTCCCAGCGTATAGAGTTTAGAGGCGGTTCCTATAATTTTTGACAATATTTGGAACTCTGACTTGAAAAAAACATATGCCTGAGAATTACCTTTATCAGCTGTAAGTACACACGGACATAAGAAAATGATTTCTATTATTGTCTGGTTGACAGTATGCTTCAATTCAGACAGTGAAACAAACTAGGAAAATATAACACTAGATCGATCCAACGACAGGCATGCGTGTTTATTTGAAGATTCGTGTAAAGACAAGGCGCTCGCATATAATTATGCTTTATTTCTTAGAAATCTAGGAGACGGCATTTTTCTTGATCAGAAACAAAACGCTAGATCTTAAAAACAGTCGCGTACATCTTCATCTACTACATGTTGCAAGAACTGCCCGCTAACAGCACTTATTAGTTCACACTTTTAAGTGGTCGTTCACCCACTCTGTCGGTTACAGTCAGTGGCAGATCAATGAACGTGTATGGACGACTAGTGAAATGATATTGAAAAGGGAAAACAGAAGTACTTGGAGAAAGACCTGTCCAAGTGCCGCTTTGGACCCATACATGTCACATAAATTATCCTGAGATCGAGTTGGTCCTCAGTGGTAAGAAGTCGGGGACTAACTGCCTGAGGTACAGAGCGGCAACTGTTACACTTTTAAATTAGAGCCAGAGGTAAAAATAACAGTGTGATGGCGTACAGCTTGTTACTACGTGCAAAATCAAAATCCTTTAATATTAATACAATAAATATTTCATGTTATGTACGCGAATATAAGAGTGACGGCGAGAGAATAAATTCATGTTTTGTACAATATAATAATTAAAGAACCAAAAATGAATGTAATCATATCAGGGGAATTGGTTGCCGAAAGATTATCGTTTGAAGCAAAATCTTGGCGGCCTTGAAATCAAAAATGATTGCGAGATGGAAACAGTTGTGACAGGATGACTGATAACAAAGTAAATAGGGAAAAGATTAAATTCGTCATACGACATGCTAAAGTCTAGTTGTTGCGGGGACTATGCTACAACTTAGCGGTATAGCAGTAAAATATATACATGCATTGTTCTTGTTAGAGATGAAAGTAAAGAACCCAAAACGCATGCATTATAAACTTATTTTGTTGTCAAACCTAGGGTGAGTGCGTGCGCGTTTATACACCCATCCACCCACCCGCCTTTCCAACCCCCACACACACACACACACACACACACACATGCGATATAAATAGGATGCAAGTAAATAGGCGCACAAGCTGTCCATAGTGTGATGCCATGTTAAAACATTAGACGAAAGTGTTGTACAACGCTTGTCCGCGACATCTAGTTTTTGAAACACAAGTAATCATCAAATGGCGCAAGGTGTCAAATGATCAAGCCATGGGAGCCTCGCAGTTAACACGTACCGTAATATAACAGTAGACAACAATCGTCTGGAAATAAAGGTAAGTTTCGCGAATAGCGGTATGTATCCGATTGGGGTCAAAGAGTACCACGAGGATCTCGGTTGGGATAGTCCCAGTTCTCGTGCAATATGGCCTGAGTTTGACGCGTCTCTCGTGCCACGGCTGCAATTATGGCATCTTCGTGTGCTGGTGTCTGTATAGTCTATGGGCGATATACATTTATAAGTGACTGTAATGGGGGAAGGGGGAAAACACAGTACCCTCTGGACGACGTCGCCCAATATAATGTAGTGTGAATAACGTGCATCAGCACCAGCTCGACTATGACAGGTACCGAGGGGTAAGAGCATGCCGTACCCCGCGATGCTCGTCGTGCATGTATTTCATGACCACTCGATCAAAACCGGGTTCCGGCGTGGACTGTGTGTCTCGACTAGACCTAACAACGCGCTTTACCGAGGTAGCACATACCACTGCTGAGAAGTGTGGTAGCTCTTGCGTCAGCACCAGCTTGATTATTACAGGTAGCCTGTCTCTGTGTTCGTCGTGTGTGCACTCCATGATCATTCAATCAAAACTGGGCCCTACTGCGCCCTCTGTTTCTCGAGAACACCTAACAAGGCGTTTTACCGTGGTGATCAATAACACTGCTAAAATGGATGTTATCCCACATGATGATGAAGTTTATCTCGATCATTTTCTTTTTTTTTTTTTTTAAAGAAAACACATTAAGCAGAGCTCGTGGGCGAATTTGTTTCATCCTCTAGGTAAACTATATATATATTTAACAGACCATGAATATAAGTTATCTTGTTCAGATCAACCCGTACCGAACCCTGTTATACGAGCAAATTACATTTAGAACACACTTCCTACGTCACATTCTTTAGGTTTTTTTTTTTTTTAAGTTCTCCCAAGTGAATTCTTCCCATCGGGCTTTCTGACTACAGGTTTGTATGCATTGCATTACTTTTGAAAGTACTGGCTGCCACACTTCAAAATCGCTGAAATAGACCGACCGCGACAGGATTTCGTTCAATAAAGTTCCAAGAATATATAAACCACAACGTATTAGAACGTTCTATCATGCAGCAATTCCACTGATCATTAGCGCGGTCATGCTTCAATATACTCCTCAATGAACGTACATTGAAGCTTAGAGTGGCTTTTTGAAGGGCGCTGACGGGATTTGATGACATGAGTAATAGAATTGTATTAATACTGACAGTTATGCCAATATCTGACGCATATGGAAATATTGTCTCTGATGATGGGTAATAAAATCAGTTTTGATCGTATTGCTTCACTATTTTATTATCCTGCAACGGTATTGGTAGTAGTATTATGATAGATAATGCAATCGTATTGCCAAAATGAAGGTGGTTATTGAAGATCTGCACACAACGATAAAAAGTTACAGCTTTCCCAGTGAACGCCATATAGGCACGTGAGGGAGTGAAGGTGTAGGTCCAGCTGTGATAAGACTAGACTAACACATCCTAGGACTGATAACTTCAAGGGTATCGAAGGAATGCGTACAGCGTGGGATAGCTTTCTACCTTGCTCTGTATTTTAGGTGTACCTCCTGTTTTCACACTCATATATTGAAATAATGCAAAAACCTTCGACCAAAACTCAATATTTCTGTTATTCAGTATTGAATATAAAATGTTTCGGCCAACATGGCTGTCTTCAATTATACAATTATAAATTTCTGTAAGATATTTTACGTTTGTATACTTGAAGATATTTTCTTCGACTTAATTTTTCCGACGGCACTGCGGCCCTGAGATCGGCTCAGCTTCTAATAGAAATGAGTACATATCATGTGTATCTCCTGGAAGGTACAGGGGGCCGGTGCATAGGGCTGACAACCTTGCCAACTTCATATGCCGAATGTCTAAAAAATTTGAGTGCCTCAACCTCCTGGAGCCCTAAGGGGGTTTCCAGGCCTGTAGAGCGATCGCGTTATACCTGAAGACGACCATATAAGGCTGAGACATGTACTAAATACAGAAAAACTGAAATAATGAATTGTGATGGACGGCCTTTGTATCATTTCATTATACTGGCGCCATACATTTCAATAAGATACCAAGCCAAACCCCCGCCTCCTCAACCCGGAAGATTCAAATTATCAGATTTAGACTATACTGGGATTAGGCACATAATGGGGACCCAGCTCTGCGAAACTCCAAGGAATGCGAGCCAGACTTAGGCCTATCTAACTCAAACTTCCCCTACATTTTCGCAGTTTCTGCTGTCGCAATGCTGAGCTCCGGACTATATAAGCATTTTCTCCTAACACGACGTCTGGTGAAAGTAAGGTTAGCATTAAAGTAGGAGAAGCTTTAAAGGACGCTTCATATCCCTTATGCCACTCTCTGTTGTTGTTACGCGGTCGTTAAATAAACGACCTAGGGCACCAAGTTAGTAAAGTGGCGGGCAACAGGGAGATTCGGAGATGCGAATTTTATTTTCGGCACACCACCCACAACAACTTCGTATCTTGCGAGGCTTTCGTAGCGGCGCAGTTGATGCTTCGTCCTTCTGGACTGAAGTGCTGCATCACTGGGTGATTGGCGCTCGAAGATTCGACAAAGTAGTGGTCTCATTCTCAACTGTCGAAATGTCCAAGCAGAATTCTTTTATAGAAGATGTGAAATATGCGTTGTACATGGTGGATAACAATAAGATCCATTTCCGTAGTCCCTCATGTCACTTTCTGCTGGTGGGTCTTCCTAAATGAAGTCATGTTTCCGGGAAGTGTGAGAATAATCTTGGTAAAGATATTTTTAAGGCATTCCGTATTTTAATCGGATGTCGTCTCCGAGGCCTGGAAACAAAGCGCGCCACCTCACACTAGCATCAAGCACCCTTTCAGTCACCTCCCAATTCTGATCACATTCACACCATCGGTGTAATCCGGCAGGGCTGCAGCTTACGCCCCTTCGCTTCACACACTAGTTAGATCAGTATCATGAGTCTCTTGCTCTCTCTTCCAGGGAAAAAAAAAATCCGGAGGAAGAAAGGTTGCGACACTAGGACGTGTTCGCCTCAAAAAGACAAATCAGTAATGAAGCGGAAGTCAAATTTTTTTATCGTCTATGTGATAACTCGACGTGCGGTATCCTGCAAAATCAGTCACGTGAGTTAGCACTTGAAGTACGCCTTATGAGAGTGCAGACAAACCCGCGTGTATCCCCCGTGAAAAGCAAGCACCAAGTGCCCTTTGCGTTCCGCAACTGGCATCGTTCGACGCTTCTCCCTCGAAATCAAACACTCAGAATCACGAATAAAGAATATGTTTGGTTGTTGAAAAACGCCAAAATCAGATGTCGTTCCGGGCACAAAGGACTAGCATGAATTCATTCTATTGGTTGTTCCGAAGTATATCCTTCTTCCAGTCATTTCTCTGTCTAACTCTTAACAACCGGCAGTTTAAGGTTCCCATCAGCACAGGCCTCCGTTAATGCGCTACTGTCCTTCGGAGTCACAACTCTGCCAGACAAACAGGCTCCCTACCATCAGCTATGCCGATGTTGCCGCGCTAGTTACTAGATTTCCCTTTAAATAATATCAAATTGCCTAAAACCGAGACGAATGTCGTACAACGGCCCTAATCACTCGTCTCATACGTAACTACGAGTAGATTAGTATGCCAAATGTCTAGTTAGCTTCCTATCTGAGGGTCTCAAATGTTTACAGCAATCCGGATTACGTCATCGGAATGACTATGACATTGCTTACTGTAACTCTTACACAATATCATAACATAAATGGTCGTTGTTCTGTCTACTGTCGGTATAATGCATCACGGGTATTACCATGAGCGCAATGACTGTGAAACAGAAAAAGCCTTAAATTTCCATTCAATAGCCCACTAAGTCAAATGGGTATTGACAATGACGATCATGACAAGCATGTAATGCCATTTTAATAGGAAATTTCCTACATAATTATGAACCCTTCCATTTTCTTCAAATAACAAGGGACAAATTTTATATTTTCCCTAATATTTTAAAGTTTCAATAATGACAATAATAATAATAATAATAATAATAATAATAATAATAATAATAATTTCACAGGGGTACATAACACAAAGAAAATAGATTTGCTGATAAACCTGGGTCGTTTACCTACATAGTTACTGTCCGATTTATAGCGTGTGGTCAGAGTCAAATGATTGCGCAGTGGGTTTCATAGAGTTCATTATAAAGAAAAGTAACTTCCCTATCATTTTGTTACTGAGGCAGACAGACAGCCCCACCTCTTCTGCCACTCTTCGTTCACGCGCAATAAAGCGACCCTATCTGTGGATGTAATAAATAGGGAAATATTATTCAGTTGGCCATCTTCCACTGACGTCACTTCAGATATCAAGACTGCAACGTCAGTGTATTAAACACAAAATATCCCTTCTTGAGTTGATGATTGATTCAATCAAAAGACTTCTAGACTAGCAGAACAAAACAAACCAATCAAGACACAAATATACGCCCCTAGCAAGGTTCTAACCCTCGATTAGAATGATCGAACTATCAACAACCACGCGCTGTAGTTCTCGCGACTAGGTGGAAAACATTTATTATTCGGGTGATCATATCGAGAAGAGTGAGATGGGGGCAGCATGTGACACGTAGAGGGGAGGGAAGAGCTGCATACAGGGTTTGGTGGGGAAACGTGAGGGAAAGAGACCACTTGGAAGACCCATGTCTAGATGGGAGGTTAGTATTAAGTGGGATCTTCAGGAAGTACGGTGGGAAGAATGGAATGGATTGATCTGGCTCAGGACAGGGACAGAAAGCGGGCTGTTGTAAAGGCGATAATGAACCTTTTGGTTCCAAACAACGTGAGGAACTTCTTGACTAGCTGCCAACCGGTTAACTTATCAAGAAAGACTCTGCTCCATGGAGTAAGTGAATAATGGAGTAAGGTGCGTAACGTTTTGACACAATAATTTCGGGGGCATATATGTTCTTTAAAAAAAAAAACTTTATATCACACTAATACTTCGGCATAAATTGGGTGCCAA
>Ga0123357_10014050_pt1 | contig 10432 bp, 1 predicted proteins | sample TergutEmb28metaG_FD_89873 | JGI IMG/M metagenome (GOLD analysis project Ga0123357, IMG submission 89873) | Embiratermes neotenicus P4 segment gut microbial communities from Petit-Saut dam, French Guiana - Emb289 P4 | ecosystem: Host-associated > Arthropoda: Insects > Digestive system > Gut ...
GGCGCGTATGGGTGAGGAGAGGGGGTGTATAGGGTCTTGGTGGGAAACTGGAGGGAAGGAGACCTATGGGGAGACCTAGGGAAGATGTGTTGATAATATTAGGGTGGATCTGCAGGAGGTGGGGTGTGGGTATATGGACTGGATTGGGCTGGCCCAGGATAGGGACAGGTGACGGACGCTTGTGAATGCGGTAAAGAACCTTCGGGTTCCATGAAATGTGGGGAATTTCTTGACTAGCTGCAAACCAGTTAGCTTCTCATTGAAGGACTCTGTACCATGGAGTAAGAAAATAAGTAATGGTTTACTTTCTGCAAATTATATATACATGTTTGATCTTACTGTGACAGTGTCTTATCTAAAGTAGAAAGTTATGTAAGCCTAGACAATGTCACTTGTTGACTGGCAAATATTATGATCTGTACTGATCAAAACATGGAGATTTATTAAATGATGTTTAACATTACACTGCTTGCAACGCTGTCGGTGCACCTAAAACGGGTGTGTGTATTGTGATGGCACTTCTTCATATGTAGTGCGTGAGGTGCAAAGTAATGCTGGGATGTACTGAGTATGTTTAAGATTTTGGACTGATATTTACACTGTACTACAATGTGCTGGTGCAATTGGATATTTCGCTGTTGTATTGTAAGTGTGAATAGGGAAATGTTTATAGCTGCTTGTCAGTGAGAACAGTGCTTACGGCAAAACATTTAAAATTATAATAATCTTACTTGGTAAGCACTTGGTGTTATCTGCAACAGGAACAAAGCCTGTTGCACATTCACACTGTTGCCTATCCTCTGGTGGCGTGTCACAGTACGAGTTTGCAAGATCGCGGCAGTCACTATCCTGGCCGCAGTCACCTCCAATTACTGTAAAATAAAACTAGTGTTATTACTGCTTTTGCCTTATACTCTTGTTGAAGACTAACAACAACAAGAACAAGAACAACAACACCAACAAAAACATAAATTGCAAAGTGGCACATTGGAGAAGCGATTTATAAACATCATAGGGAAATCTTCTTGCAAACAAAAAGCAATTGCAGGTCCCTTCGATGGTTATTTTCTTCCTATAGCTAAGACGGTTACCACGACCAATCCACATAATAAGGTTGGAACTAACAGTGACACTACTTCACACTTATCTATTTTTGTCACGAAATTCTAAGAATTCGTTTTTTGTTTTGGGGGTTCAATCCGTTTCAACTAAAGGTTTAATAAATTAAATTAAATCTCTAAAATCAAAAAGTTCTAATGGATAGGAAGAATTTTCTACCAAGCTCTTAAAAATCAGTGCTTCTTATATCTGTTCCACAATAACCTACATATGCGGTACGTCCATATCATTAGGAATCTTTACAGATCACTTGAAATATTCAAATATTACACCTGTACTAAAAAGGTGGCAAAATGAACATATCTAACTATAGACCCATATCATTACTACCTTCGTTCTCTGCGTCGGTATCTTCAATTTCTGCCAAAATGATGTTGGCCTGTGAGACCAAATTATACTGTTGACTGGGTGTTGAATAAATTAATTATTGTGTTTGACTTATTATAGTGTGATTATTGTTACCCCACACAACACGGATGATTTGTCTTAAAAGTGCCTTTTTTAAATTTTGCCTCTCAAATCGTCTGACCCACCAGTTGTTTCTCTATTTCCATTGCTATCTTATACAACCTACCAACTTAAATCTAAGGCCTTGGGTAATGAAAAGGATACAGTTAGTGAAATATGACTGGACAGGTCAATATGTGGCTATCTGATGAATGATCAGTCCAATAAGTCATACACATTTATGCCTAAAAAGGGACAAAATCAGGAGGAAATGTGGCAAGGGATGCATGGAGAGATAGAGAGCAGATAAATGAAGACTTGCTTGGTTCGAGCCCAACATGCGAGTTTTTGTGAACCTAATTGCGGCAAAATGAGAGATAATTGGGAAATGAAATTGCTTACACTCACTCAACATTATATCTACTGTAACCTTGGATAAAAAGTGGGCAGACCTAAGATGTGTTAAAAAAGTGTGAGAGAGAAAACACTGTCACTATATTGGCAGAGAGATTGTGACCTAATTAGTTGAGTATTGAGTTGTTGTTGGAGATCTTAAAAAACCAGGATGAGGGCGTAGAGGCTGGATTAGTTAGGCACAGGATACGATGAAGTGACAGGCTCTTGCAAACACAGAGACGAAATTACACATTCCATAAAACGGACAGAAATTTTGAGTGGCTGAAAAAATGCATCCCAAGGATTCTGCTTCATGCAGATGGTCATTATTTGTTTGTTTGTTTGGTTCATAGGCAAGTAGGTATCTAGGTAGGTAGGTGGGTAGGTGGGTCGGTATCTAAGTAGGTAGGTAGGTAGGTAGGTAGGTCGGTATCTAGGTAGGTAGGTGGGCAGGTAGGTCGGTATTTATGTAGGTAGTGGGTAGGTAGATCGGTATCTAGGTAGGTAGGTGGGTAGATATAGTCTGTATTTACGTAGGTAGGTGGGTAGATATGTCGGTATCTAGGTAGGTAGGTCGGAAGATATCTAGGTAGGTAGATGGGTAGGTAATTCGGTATCAAGGTAGGTTCGTGGGTAGTTAGGTCGGTATCTAGGTAGGTAGTTAGGTCCGTATCTAGGTAGGTAGGAGGGTAAGTAAGTTGGTATCTATGTAGGTAATGGGTAGGTAATTCGGTATCTAGGTAGGTAGGTTGGTAGATATATTCGGTATCTAGGTGGGTAGGTAGGTCGGTAATTAGGTATATAGGTGGGTATGTAGGAAGTTAGGTGGGTAGGTATTTCGGTATGTAGGTAGGTAAGTTGAAAGGTAGGTCGGTATCTAGGTAGGTAGGGAGATGGGTATCTAGGTAGGTAGGGAGATGGGTATCTAGGTAGGTAGGTGGGTAAGTAGGTCGGTGTCTATGTAGGTAGTGGGTAGGTAGTTCGGTATCTACGTAGGTAGGTGGATAGGTAGGTCCGTATAGAGGTAGGTAGGTGGGAGGTAGGTCGGTATCTAGGTAGGTAGGTAGGTAGGTCCGTCGGTATCTAGGTAGGTAGGAGTGTAGGTAGGTAGTTACTTATGTAGGTAGTGGGTAGGTATTTCATATATAGGTAGGTAGGTGGGAATGGTATAGTCGGGAACTAGGTAGGTAGGTGGGTTGGTAAGTCGGTATTTAGGTAGTTAAGTAGGTTGACATATAAGAAGTCAGGTGGGTAGGTAGTTCGGTATCTAGGTATGTAGGTGCGTTGATAGGTTGGTATATCGGTATCTAGGTAGGTAGGTGGGTAGGTAGCCCGGTATCTAGGTTGGTAGGTAGGTAGGTAGGTTGTTATCTATGTAGGTAGGTGGGTAGGTAGGTCGGTACCTATGTAGGTAGTGGGTAGGTAGGTCGGTATCTAGATAGATAGGTGGGTATGTATATTCGGTATCTAGGTAGGTAGATGGGTAGGAAGGTCGGTATCTAGGTAGCTAATTAGGTCGGTATCTAGGAAAGTAAGTAGGTAGGTTGTTCGGTATCTAGGTAGGTAGGTGGGTAAGTAGGTCGGTATCTAGATAGGTAGGTAGGTAGTTAGGTAGGTAGTTGAGTATCTAGTTAGGTAGGTGGTTAATTAAGTCGGTATCTTTGTAGGTAGTGGGTAGGTAGTTCGGTATCTAGGTAGGTAGGTCCGTATCTAGGTAGGTGGGTATGTGGGAGGAAGGTCGGTATCTAGGAAGGTAGGTATGTAGTTAAATAGTTCGGTATCTAGGCAGATAGGTGGTTACGGAAGTCGGTATTTATGTAGGTATTCGGTTGTTAGTTCGGTATCTAGGTAGGTAGGTGGGTAGGAATAGTCGGAATCTAGGTAGGTAGGTAGGTGGGTAGGTAGGTCGGCATCTAGGTAGGTAAGTAAAAAGTATCTAGGAAGTTAGATGGGTAAGTAGTTCGGTATCTAGGTAGGTAGGTGGATAGGTAGGTCGGTATATAGGTAGGAAGGTAAGTAGGAAGTTAGATGGATATTTAGGTAGTTAGGTGGGTAAGTAGGTCGGTACCTAACTAGGTAGTGGGTAGGTAGTTTGGTATCTAGGTAGGTAGGTGGGAAGTTAGGTCCGTATCTAGGTAGGTAGGTGGGAGGTAGGTCGGTATCTAGGTACGTACGTAAGTAGGTCGGTATCTAGGTAGGTAGGTAGGTAGGTAATTTGTTCGGTACCTATGTAGGTAGTGGGCAGGTAGTTCGGTATCTAGGTGTGTATGTGGGAAGGCAGGTACGTATCTAGTTAGGTAGGTGAGAGGTAAGTCGGTATTTAGGTAGGTAGGTAGGTAGGTATGTAGGTAAGTAGGTTGGTATCTAGGTAGGTAGGTGGTTAGGTAGGTGTGTATCTATGTAGGTAGTGGGTAGGTAGTTCGTTGTCTAGATAGGTAGGTGGGTAGGTATAATCGGTATCTAGGTAGGTAGTTGGGTGGGTAGGTCGGTAGCTAGATAGGTAAATAGGTCGGTATCTAGGAGGGTAGGTGGGTAGGTATTTCGGAATTTAGTTAGGTGAGTGGCTAGGTAGGTCGGTACCTAGGTAGGTAGGTAGATGGGTATCTAGGTAGGTAGGTGGCTAAGTAGGTCGTTATCTATGTAGGTTGTTGGTAGGTAGTTCTTTATCTAGTTAGGTAGGTAGGTGGATATGTAGGTCCGTTTCTAGGTACGTAGTTGGGATGTAGGTCGGTATCTAGGCAGGTACGTATGCAGGTAAGTTGGTCGGTATCTAGTTAGGTAGGTGGGTAGGTAGGTCGGTATCTATGTATGTAGTTGGTTAGGTAAGTATGTATCTAGGTAGATGAGTAGGTCGGTATCTAAGAAGTTAGGTGGGTAGGTAGTTCGGTATATAGGAATTTAGTTGGGTAGGTAGGTGGTGTCTAGGAAGGTAGGTGTATCGGTATCTAGGTAGGTAGGTTGGTAAGTGGGTATGTAGGTCGGTATCTAGGTAGATAAGTAGTTAGTTCGCTAACTATGTAGGTAGGTGGGTAGGTAGTTCGGTATCTATGTAGGTAGTGGGTAGGTAGTTCGGTATCTACGTAGGTAGGTGGGTAGGTATAGTCGGTATCTGCGTAGGTATGTGGATAGTCAAGTCGGTATCTAGGTAGGTAAGTAGTTCGGTATCTAGGAAGTTAGTTGGTTAGGTTGTTCGGTATTTAGTGAGGTAGGTGGAGAGGTAAGTAGGTGGGGAGTAGGTAGGTAGGTAGGTAGGTAGATGGTATCTACGTAAGTAGGTAGGTAACTAGGTCGGTGTCTATGTAGTTTGTGGGTAGGTATTTCGATTTATGGGTAGGTAGTTGGTAGATATAGTCGTATCTAGGTAGGTAGGTAGGTGGGTTTGTTAGGTCGATATCTAGGTAGGTAAGTTGGTCGGTATCTATGAGCGTTAATGCGTAGGTAGTTCGTTATCTAGGAAGTTGTTTGTGCAGGTAGGTCGGTATCTATTTAGGTAAGTAGGTAGCTATATGGTTATCTAGTTAGGTAGGTGGGTACGTAAGTCGGTATCTATGTAGGTAGTCTGTAGATAGTTCCGTATCTAATTAGGTGGGTGGGAAGTTAGGTCCGTATCTAGGTAGGTAGGTGGGAGTTATGTCGGTATCTAGGCAGGTAGGTAGGTATGTAGGTAAGTAGTTCTGTATCTAGGTAGGTATTTTGGTAGGTAGGTCGGTATCTATGTAGGTAGTGGGTACTTAGTTCTGTATCTTTGTAGGTAGATGGTAGGTATATTCGATATCTAGGCAGGTAGGTGGGCAGGTAAGTAGTATTAGGTAGGTAAAGAGGTCGGTACCAATGAAGCTATGTGGTTATGCATTTCGGTATCTAGGTAGGTATTTGGGTAGGTAGGTGTGTATCTAGTTAGGTATTTACAGTTTTATCTAATTGGGTATGTGTTTAGGTAGATTAGTATCTAGATACATAGCTAGTTAGGTCGGTATCTATGTAGGTGGGTGGGTAGGTTGTTCGATATCGATGTAGGTAAGATGGTAGGTATAGTCAGTATCTATGTAGGTAGGTGGTTAGGTAGTTCGGTATCTGGGTAGGTAAGTGTGTGCTTAGGTCGGTATCTAGGTAGTTATGTACATCGCATTCTAGGTAATTAGGTTTGTATTTAGTTAGGATTCTATGTAGGTAGGTAGTTAGGTCGATATCTATGTAGGTAGGTAGGTAGGGCGTTATCTATGTAGATAGTGGTAGGTATTTCGTTATCTAGGTAGGTAGGTGGGTAAGTATATTCGGTAACTACTTAGGTAGCTGGGTAGGTAGTTCGGTATCTAGGTACGTATGTAGGTCGGTATCTAGGAAGGTAGTTGGGTAGGTAGATCGGTATCTAGGTAATTATGTTTGTGGATAGGTAGGTCGGTATCTAGGTAGGTAGGTAGGTAGGTAGGTAGATAGGTCTCTAGCTATGTAGGTTGGTAAGAAATTCGGTATCTATGTAGGTAGTTGGTAGGTAGTTGGGTATCTAGGAAGGTGGGTAGGTAGTTCCGTATCTAGGTTGGTAGGTGGGAGGAAGGTCGGTATCTGGGTAGGTAGGTAGGTAGGTAGGTATGTAGGTATCTAGGTCCGTATCTAGGTAGGTAGGTTGGTAGTTTGTTCGGTACCGATGTAGGTAGTGGGTAGGTAACTAGTAATCCAGGTAGGTATGTGGGTAGGTATAATCATTATCTAGGTAGTTAGGTAGGTGGGTAAGTATAGTCGGTATCTAGGTAGGTAGGTGGGTAGTTATCTAGGTACGGAAGTTGGTCGGTATCTAGGAAGGAATGTGGGTAGGTTGTTCGGTATCTAGTTGTGTAGGTGGGTAGGTAGATCGGTATCTAGGTATGTAGATAGTTTTTTCTTTATTTATGTAGGTAGGTGGTTACATACGTCGGTATCTATGTATGTAGTGGGTAGGTAGTTCGGTATCTAGGTAGCTATGAGTGTAGGTATAGTCGGTATCTAGGTAGGTAGGTAAGAAGGTCGGTATTTGGTAGGTAAGTAGGTCGGTATCTACGTAAGTAGGTGTTAGATAGTTCGTTATCTAGGTAGGTAGGTTGGTAGGTTGGTCGGTATCTAGGTAGGTAGGTTGGTAGGTACGTAGGTAGATAGGTAGGTATGCAGACGTTTATCTAATTAGGGAGGTGGGTAAGTAGGTCGGTATCTATTAGGGAGTGGGTAGGTAGTTCTGTATTTATGTAGGTAGGTCAGTAGGTAAGTCCATTTCTAGGTAGGTAGGTGGGAGGTAGGTCGGTATCAAGGTAGGTGTGTATGTAGGTAAGTAGGTTGTTATCTAGGTAGATATCCGGGTGAGTAGACCGCTATCTATGTAAGTGGGTGAGTAGGTAAGTCGGTATCTAGTTAGGTAAGTAGGTCGATATTTGGAATTTAGGTGGGTAAGTAGTTCGGTATGTTGGTAGGTAGGTGGGTAGGTAGGTCTTTATCTAGGAAGGTAGGTAGATCGGTACATAGGTATGTAAGTGGGTTGGTAATTCGGTATCTAAGTAGGTAGGTAGTTAGGTAGGTATCTATGTAGATATGTGGGTAGGTAAGTCGGTATCTATGTAGTGAGTAGGTAGTTTGGTATCTAGTTAGGAATGTGGGTAGGTATGTTTGGTATCAAGTTAGGTAGGTGGGTAAGTAGGTAGTTATCTAGATAGGTAAGTAGGTCGGTATCTAGTGATGTAGGTGGGTAGGTAATTCTGTATCTAGGTACGTAGGTGGGTAGTTTGATCGGTAATTAGATGGGTAGGTAGGTAGGTAGGTCGATGGTTTTCTATGTAGGTAGGTAGGAATTAGGTCGATGTCTATGTAGGTAGTGGTTAGGTAGTTCGGAATCTAGGTAGGTATGTGTGTAGGTAGATCCGTATCTGGGTAGTTAGGTGGGAGGTAGGTAGGTATTTATGTAGGTAGGTGTGTATGTATGATGGTTGTTATCTACTTAGGTAGGTGGGTATCTAGGTCGGTTTCTATGTAGGTAGTGGGTAGGTATTTCGGTATCTAGGTACGTAGGTTAAGTATAGTCAGTATCTAGGTAGTTAGGTGGGTAGGTAATTTGGTATCTAGGTAGGTATTTAGGTCGGTATCTAGGGAGGTAGGTGGGTATTTATTTCGGTATCTAGGTAGGTAGATAGATAGGTAGGTCGTTATCTAGGTAGGTAGGTAGATCGATATCTAAGAAGTTAGGTTTTGTAGATTGGTCGATATCTATTTATGTGGGTAGTCCGGTCGGTATCTATGTAGGTAGGTGGGTAGGTAATTCTGTAACCATGTAGTTAGTTGGTAGGTAGTACGGTATCAGGGTAGATAGTTGGTAGGTATATTCGGTATCTAGGTAGGTATATGCGTAGATAGGTCAGTATCTATGTACGTAATTAGGTCGGTATGTAGGAAGCTATGTGTGTAGTTAGCTCTGTATCAAGGTAGGTAGGTCGGTGTCTAGGGAGGTAGTTATGTAGGTAGGTATTTAGGTAGATGGTTATCTAGGTAGGTAGGTAGGTGGCTAAGTAGTTCTGTATCTATGTAGGTAGTGTGTAGGTAGTTCAGTATCTAGGGAGGTAGGTGGGTAGGTATTTCCTTATCTCAGTGGGTAGGTGGGATGTAGGTCGGTATCTAGGTAGGTCTGTATGTAGGTAAATAGGTGGGTATCTGGTTAAGTAGGTGGGCAGGTAGGTAGGTATATACGTAGGTAGATGAGTAGGTAAGTCTGTATCTAGGTATTAAGTAGGTCGTTATCTAGGAAGGTAGGTGGGTAGGTAGTTCGGTATCTAGGTAGGTATGTAGGTCGGTATCTTGTTAGGTAGGTAGATCATTATCAATGTAGGTAGGTGGGTAGATAGTTGGGTATCTAGGTAGGAAAGTAGTTAGGACGATATCTATTTAGGTAAGTGGTTAGGTTGTTCGGTATCTATGTAAGTAGTACGTAGGTAGTTCGCTCTCTAGGTAGATAGGTTGGTAGGTATAGTCGGTATCTAGGTAGGTATGTGGCTAGTTTGATCTGTACTTAGGTAGGTAAGTAGGTCGGTTTCTAGGAAAGTAGGTGTGTAGTTACTTCGTTATCTAGGTAGGTAGGTTGGTAGGTCGGTCGGTGTCTATGTAGGTAGGTATGTAGATGGGCATCTAGTTGGGTAGGTGGGTAAGTAGGTCTGTATCTATGTAGGTAGTGGGTAGGTAGTTCGTTATCTTTTTAGGTATGTGGTTAGCTAGGTCCGTATCTAGGTAGGCAGGCGGGAGTTTCGTCGGTATCTGGGTATGTAACTAGGTCGGTATCTAGGTAGGTAGGTGCGTAGGTAGGTCGTTATCTATGAATGTAGTCGTTAATTAATTCGGTATCTAGGTATGTAGGTGGGTAGTTATAATCGGTATCTAGGTAGGTAGTTGTGTAGGTGGATAAGTATCTAGGTAGGTATTTAGATATTTCGGTATCTAGATACGTAGGTGTGTAGGTAGGTCGGTATCAATTTAGGTTGTGGCTAGGTATTTCGGTATCTATGTAGGTAGGTCAGTAGGTAGGTCTGTACCTATGTAGGTATTGGGTATGTATTTCGGTATCTATGTAGGTAGGTGGTTAGGTAAAGTCTGTATCATGGTAGGTATGTGGTTAGTTTGGTCGTTATCAAGGTATGTACGTAGTTCTGTATCTAGGAATTTAGGTGGGTAGGTTTTTCGGTATCTATGTAGGTAGGTGTAAGGTAGCTCGGTATCTAGGTAGGTAGGTAGGTAGATGTTATCTAGGTAGGTAGGTTGCTAATTAGAACGGAATCTATATAGGATGTGGGTAGGTAGTTTGGTATCTAGGTAGGTAGTTAGTTGGGTAGGTAGTTCCGTATTCAGGAGGTAGTTGGAAGGTATGTCGGTATCTATGTAGATAGATATTTAGGTAAGTAGGTCGGTATCTATTTATGTGGGTGTGTAGTTAGGTCGGTATCTATGTAGGTAAGCTTTTCGTAGTTCGGTATCTAGGTAGGTAGGTAAGTAGTTAGGTATAGTCTGTATCTAGTTAAGTAGGTAGGTACGTAGGTGGTTTGGTATCAAGTTAGGTAAGTACGTTGGTTTATATATAATTAGTTGGGTGTATAGGTTTGTATCAATATAGTTAGTGTGTAGGTAGTTCGGTATCTAGGTAGTTAGGTGTGTATTTAAGTCGGTATCTAGTTAGGTAGTTATGTAGTTATGACGGTCGTTATCTATGTAGGTAGGTGTTTATTTATGTCGGGTGCCTGGCTGGTTGGGTGCTCGGTTGTTGTTCTGTTGATCGGGCGGCCAGTCAGTTATCAAGTAACTGTTTAGTGTATTAGCTTGTTTGCTTGCTTATTTTGAAACTTATCACATCAATATTTGCTACATGTAACCTACCACATCTGTTCCCATCTCTCCTGTATCCCCTTCTGCAAGCACACTGCCGATTGAAACACCAAACTTATCACATCAATATGTGCTACATGTAACCTAC
>Ga0123357_10014051_pt1 | contig 10432 bp, 4 predicted proteins | sample TergutEmb28metaG_FD_89873 | JGI IMG/M metagenome (GOLD analysis project Ga0123357, IMG submission 89873) | Embiratermes neotenicus P4 segment gut microbial communities from Petit-Saut dam, French Guiana - Emb289 P4 | ecosystem: Host-associated > Arthropoda: Insects > Digestive system > Gut ...
ATATCAAGATGATTTGTTAGGCCCTCCTTTTTACCTTAATTTCAACACTTAAGATCAAAATACATGTTATTGATTTTGTATGAATTATTACTGTACAAATTCTAACTTAGTACATAGATTTATGATCACTCTGAACGCTGAACACTTTAAGTTATACAGTCCACCATAATTTTGAGCTATTTCAGTCTTATTCTTAGCCTTTAACCTGATTTTTTATAATGGCATCAGACTTTCTCTTCCATTCCCCAGTGATTGATTGGTCATATCCACCGAAGCCAAGAGCATGCAGTGACACACCATACAGTGCTAACATTCAGTTAGGCACCATCACTTACAGTTGTGAGGAATTCAGACAGGTTAATGCTGTTGTGTGTTTGTAATACTGTCACATGATTTTAAGTACTTTTACGAAAATCTATTTAGAAGTCAACTTCATGTATTGATCTTAATTTGCAGTATTTTGTACTACTCCATAGCGTTCACACATGTAAAATTTTCTTCAAAATTGTTTGGGTTAGTGTCTCCATAGTTGTACATTTTAAGCATGGACAGTAAGTCGGAATGCAGGTACCTGCATCAACAACATGGCAATAGTGCTTATCAGACATATGCAGAATAAAAATATAGAATTGATGCATTTTCTGTACACTTAGGAAAATATGGTTTTCTGGTACAGTGTTGGATTAGTAATTATTGCTGGTATGATGTAAGTGAGGCTTAACCTCAACATTGTGATGGTGTTGTGATGCAACAGTCAGCAATGTAATGGTGATGAAACAAATACAGTGCTTGAGGAGAGTGTGGGGGAATGATTACTGTGTGGTAATTCATTTACCACAAAATATTTTGAATAGTCATTCATCCAGATTTCACTGTTAATTTATACATTTTGTCTGAGGTGGCTAACACTAACCCATTTCAAAATATAATTTTATCACTAATATATATTAATGCCTGCCAGGCTTTTAAAAATTACATCATGTTTCTACTTCACCTGACATTGCAGATATTTTACAGTTTACTTAATTACAATCAAACATGTCATGTCTTGTTTGCTAAATAAATTCTTCCCTTCATGGTTTGGAAATCACAGCTGCATGAGTTACAAAGCAGCTTTGCAGTTTCTTAATGTAAAACCATAACAGATATTTTCATGCTTGGGTATAAATTAGTGTTCTTGAATGAAATCAAAATTCTTGCAATCTCAATGTAACAGGCTACTCATATATTATTTTATAACAAACACTGCACAATGACTGTAATTTTTTCTCCCCAAATTAACTAATGAATACCTCATGCCATGAATCAGCACACAGGGGGAAAATGTGGAGGAAAGTTGATAGTATGATTGGAATAATTTATAACATACAGGTGATGCTAGTTCTGTCCTTATTTCCACAAAATTTCAGGTCATCTGTTGGACACTCTCTATCAACTATAAATTTTCTTCTACAAATTTTCAAACCCCTGGCATATTTTTCGGGTTACATGAAAAGAATATTATTCATGTAAAAACAGGAAGTCTTGGAAAGAGTAAATTTTGTTTATTTGACGTCCATTGAACATGACATGTAGGATGACTTCCATAAATTTCGTGTTATTTTGCATAACAACCTTCAGCACACGTCTCACCAGCTGCCCAGACGAGTACAGATTACATATGACACAATAATCAGCAGCAGTTCTCATTGTAGCAATAGCGCAAGGGACAACTGTTCTTCACATTCACCATTTTGTAAGTTCACCTTATGTTCTTCCGACATCATTCACATGATAATAACTACTATACAAACTGAAACAGAAGCTCACAACTTCACGCTCTTAACTCTTGTCCCATAGTCGCTGACCCAATGCCAGGGACATTATGGACATAATCTTATAGTAGTTGAGCTTTGTAACACTTATGAATCCCATGGAAAATACAGTTATAATCTCTCAAAGATATATAATAAAACTTTCAAATTAAGAATCCATATTGGTATCAGATAATTTTGTATGAAAATTGTACCACATTTGAGAAAGTTTGGCAGCCGTTACTTTTAAATTAGCACCCATAAAGTGTCAGCAACTGGTTGCAATGTGTTTATGTTGTTGGGAAAATTGTTCAGACATATGGCAATGTGAATGTATTAATGGTTTAAGAACAGTTTATGTCACTTTCTTTACTGTCTACATTTCTAATGAATTTATTTATTTATTTTTAAACTGTGAGGTTAATATCTTGCAGAGGTAACATAGATCTTGTTTGCTCACATGACTGAACGGTGAAGACACTATCTAAGAAGCCTCACAGAAACAAACTGACATCTTTTTCATTTAGGCAGTAGACATACATACACAAAATATTCCTATGGCTGTACAGCTTAGGCTATCATGGTTGGCATCCGTTATGCAGTCTAACACCAAAAGCCAATACCATGCATGTCCACAACTTGCAGGCTTATCAAAGTTTTACACTTCAGAGAGAATGTGTATAATTCTGGCTGCAGTTGTATCTCACAGTTAATTTAATTATGTTGTAAGTTTAATTAGTGAGCCTTCAACACTGCAGTTTACTTTATGCAGATATTGTACTGCCTTAAGTTTTTATATTTCTAAGCATCAGATTTACTGGATAATTAGAATTTTCCCTACCCCCTGAGAGACAAAGACGTTACACTCACCATGTTAACTGGCATTGAATTCATGGCACTTATATATACAACACAAAATAGAAGATCGAAACCTGCTTGGATGGGATGCTGAGTCATGGAGTAGGTATTGCCTAACGTTTTGAAGAATGGTATTATGTTCATATTCATGGTCAAGGAATGCAAGATATGTTCAACTGCTTGTACCTGTAGGTGAAGGCACTAAAATCCTTCACAACAATTTGAACCACTCATACCACACAGCATCACAACCGAGAATACTTGAATTTTCAACAACACTGCTGTGAGAACCTGAAACCCCACATCACAAAACAGTTCCTGCTAGTATGTATACTTATATATGCCATCTCACTCTTCTGTCTGCTTATCCAAACCATTTCCTAGTTTGTCAAAAACATCATTCCACATAGATTGCCATGTTTCATCTTCTGTATGAGTAAGAGAAAACATATTAAGTGTCAGAGTTCAGAATGTAGAAGTTGTATGGAATTTCAGAACCTGTAGCACTAGACTCTTTTTGTGGTGCTTCAAATTTGGCAAGAAGTTATTTTCCATGACCCTGAACTAATATGTTTACTTCATTGTTAAAACTCTTTTGATCTTAAGAGTTTGTACGTTTATGTATTTACGTTTTTGAAAAACATGAGATAATAATTTGTAATTTCTTTATCATCTAGAGATGAGGCCTTTGCTCTTTTGGAATCTTACATAGCCTAAGTTGGTGGGTTGTTACTGATGTTTTGAGGTAGCCCACCGGTCCCATATTCAAGGGTCATTACTGCCTGACCTTTGAATATGGGACCCATAGGCTGTCCCAAAACGTTAATAACCAACTACCAACTTCCACTGCATAATGTTTTCACACAGGTATCTCTACATTGTCATAGTGGTGGGGCTTGCATGCCTAGATGAACTGAGAACCACGCTGGGCATTGCGTCACTGTCAGAAGGAACATCCATGCCAGGTGGGTCAAAGGAGGTAGGCCAAATGAAAAGAAACACCTTGGTCCTCCAGGACCATAATGCTAACAACCTCACCTTTATAAGCTGTGTCAACTGAAACATCCTGTGAATTGAATTTCTAGAAGTAAATATATTTTACCATCATTTTTTTCTTTTGTGTTTCATGATGTAAGCTGTTGTAAACATTTTGACATTCATTCCTTGCAGCAAGACATATTTCTTATAATAAAACCAACAATTTGCACAAACACAAACACAATATAAATGTGTATATACACATATAATGATACTGTATTTTCTAATTACATGTTTCAGTAATCAATTGTTGTCTTAAGGAAGTTAACACCATTATTTACTACCTGATGAAGTATGATACAGTTATAGTTCTAAACTACTACACATATGACATTTTGATGTATTTTATATCCTAACAAGTTTGAGACATTACTATTGTATAATGTATTTTAGCACTGCAAATGTATCACAATTTATGAAGTTTTAAATACTGGTGTTACTGTATGAAGACAGCAGTCAACCACCAAAACATGTGAGAGAAAATACTGTATTGTTATAGGACATATAGGTGTTTTGTATGTGAAAATTGTTGGTTTCATAAGAATAAATAATAAGAAATGTTCTAAAATTATTCTTGACAGAATGGTGCCTCATGCTAAAACTTTATGAATATCCTTATATTTCATATGTACCCTGATATAAGCACTGTTGTTATTTTCAGCTTTTTTTACTGACCTATGAAGTGGAGCTTGCAATTCTATTGCTCATTTGTTTCTCACTTTGCTGTGTCTCAATCTGTAAAGTCACTTCTTCTTCTTCTTGTTCTTGATCTTCTTCTTCTTCTTCTTCTTCTTCTTCTTGAAAATGTTGTTCAGAACATGTATTTTCTTTTTTAAACTTTTAATAATTTTGCATGGCTTTGGAGTCACTCTAATGACTGCTACATCCATTTTCCCATCCCTGTATCCAAATAACAACTCAAGTGCTGTTGAATAGATTTTTATTAAATTAGTACCGGAGAATTAAAAAAAAAAAAAAAAATTGGGGGCTTTTCAGTTCTCACTTTGTTGTGGACAATGTTCATGGCAACTTTGCATGAATTTGCGTGCATTTCTGTGCACATCGCGAGCACATCTACATAACTGTTTTAAACAAAAGTCAGGAAGAATGGTAAAACATGTTTTATGTCCAGTACGTTCCTTCTGTAACTCCTACAGAGTTTGACGATATTCACTCAGCCAATGAGGAAGTCCCTTGTAGGCCATCTCTGTCATGTCTGGGTTTCATATTTCCTTTTTCAGCACATGGGGTAGTGGGAACGTATTATAATTGTAATTGACTGCACCTTAATAGTTACATTATTCATACATTTTCTAACTTGTTCCTTCCAGTCCTTTTTGTTAGAATTTCGGATTTGAGGTGATGATCTATACCTTGGTAAACTTGTATTGAATCATGAGAGCTTCCACTTAAGTTAGATACCCTTGGATTTATTTCAGGTTCGAGTTTAATAGTCTCTTGACTAAAGAATTATTTGAACAAATTTATATGGAAAATGATGAGACACAGTATATATTATATGTGCTACTCTTGCATGTGTGCACAATGAAGAAAATGGCCATCAAAAGCCTCAATCTGATTCCCTCTGTCCCAGTGCTATGAAGTGCCACAAACAAACTCTTTGGAAAAAAGCAGCTATATCATTATGATTAATAATATAGGCAAACATTAACCAGTTGGTGCCAATGGAGCATTATTTCTTCTTGAAAATATTTTATACTGGATATGTGAGCACTTAATTATGTCTGAACATTGTGCATTTGTTAACCCCCCAGTTGGAGAAGTATTCCATATATGGTTGTTGTCTCCTTGTGTTTCAAATATGTGTTCTTATGTTTGTCAGAATGAACTGTAAAAGAAACGCAATATGTGTAGTAAAATATGCATGGTTCAGCATGTTATAGTTCTAATTTGATGGAGTTTTCTAGGGATAAAAATAATGCCAAAAACAAATAATTTGAAAATTGGCAGCACTGTGGTCTGCAGTTGAACACAACCATAGTCCATGGTAGTTTTATTTTTTACATAGATTTCAATTAGTTACAAAATAATATACAGATGGATCTCTAAATTTCTAAATTCCTTTAATACTCAAGTTATTAAACTTCTTTTTTTTCCAAATAATTTTACAATATTTGGTTTTGTCTGTGAAAAATTAATTGGAATGTTGCAAATTTCATCAGAGTGGTGTGGGCCATGGTTTCAGGAGTGCAGACTGCAGCTGAAGGTAGAAATATTGACAAAATGACTCAACACAACAGTGAGGTGTATCATACGGGATGTTGAATATATGACGTTACAAGGCAGCAGGATAAAATTTACTGGATGCTTTAAAATATTTCTTGTTATAAGAGAAACTGAAAGAATATCTTGAAATGTTTCTTTTGTTGTTGGTGGGCTTCTGTTCCTCCCATTGTTCTTACATAACAACTTAATTTACTGTCAATTGTTATTAATATCTTTCTTAATAAATACTGTATTAATAGGAGTTACATGATATAAAATTCTAAAATGAATGCAAAATGGCAGAGTATTGTACTTGTTGGATTACGTATGTAAACAATATAGAATTCAGACTAAACTGAGAAGCCAGTTACTAACTGCCAGTGCAGTTTTGTAAATGGTGGATAGAATTTAGACGGTAGTTTTAGTACAAATTTGGAACAGGGACAACTGCAGATGCAGCAAGGGAAGCCAACAGAAAATGCACAGAAATATGGAATCTTTGCACTCATCTTTTTGTATAATAGGATTTGATAAATAGTGAAGGGAATTTCTGCAAGTAATACATATAAAATTCATTGTTTCCATATGACCTCTCTTTGTTAAGAACACTGCAAGATTATTATCTGCCTACATTTATCTTGACGCTACTACTTTTGTTGTTACTTCAATCAGTGTGTTTTTCCTGAAAATTTTCGAGTAAAAGTTATGTCAATGTACTCTAAAGAGTTGCATTTTTTTAAATGGTGCTATCATTCCTGCACCGATTTTTCCAAGAAATGAACATGAAATGCTCCACATCTGATAATTGTTCTGCTACACATTTTCTGCAAAAATTAATCTAAACATTACAAAGAATTTATCCTGTAACCCGCAAGATGTTGATTCCTGATGTATTAGCTGATGAAGAGAGAAACGGCGTGCAGCAGTGTACAGACTAGAAATTATAGTGTGTACATGTTTGAACATAGTTCCAATTTTGTAATTAAAATTGCCAACTGTAGTTAATCTTGCAGTAGTTCTTCATCAACATGTACAATTAGACTTATAGTTATGAAATCTTTATGTGTAGAAAATACATGGAAGTCAAAATACACCTGATACACATAAGTCGTTCTTATAGATTTTGATACAAAACTGCATCTGCTTTGTCACTAAGATTATTACAGCACCATGTGCAAAAGCTGCAGTTGCTAATGAATCAAATGTGTGCTTGTAACACCCAATCAGAATCAAGACTCAGATATATGTATTTACTGCAAGTCATGCTCTGCAGATTGTAATCACACCGTTGTTAGGAATTTGCATTTCACAAGTCTTCTTATCTTCTGAAAAGCGAGTTTGGTATTTATATGAACTGTTAAAAATGCCTGCCATTTTTCTGTCCTTTCTGTTGGCAACCATGAAGAATGCTGTCCTTGCCATCACACTGAGTTATTTGAAAATTTACAGAACTCTGATGTCAGTCATTGCAGATTTAATAAAATGAGATGAATTTTTCAACAAAGGGACCTTTGTTTCTACATTATTATTCTTGCTGTCATCATCATCTTTTGTAGCAAATTTATTGCCATCTATGATCCATTAGTCAACCAGCACCTAGGCCTAAGTAGCTTTAGAAGCTGATACCAGACCCAGCCATTACCAGTTTTGGCAGTTTAATCACATAGTTTTGCATATGTTCTAGTAAAGGCAGAATGCAGATTGGGTGTCAAGAGCCAGTCTGAAGCCCAGATACCATACCCAGAAGACATTTACTGCACATTATCATTATATCTCCTCAGTCTACACATTGTAACTTCTAAATTACATGCATCAGTGTTGAGTAACTTTTGGGCAAACCATATTAAAGGTTGCCTTTTTACTGGTTTTTTGGTTTGTCATTAGCCATTTAGCAAAGTAGCTGTACCTTAAAAATCTTCCTTCCATAATTTGGTCTATTATATTTTATTACTATGATAAGTAGTAGAAGCAGTAGTAGCAGATTGGTAACAAAAGCCAATATTCTTTCCTGAGGAACTACACAAGCCGCTGGATCAATCACCAACGTACTCAATCCATGCACGTGACTAGTGATATATGCACGTGATTGACGGCGTGCATTGACTTCAATATGTGCTGGTCTCCTACAGAATATAGGGGCGAGCACCAATTATGCATGCCAACTCGTGTTAAACCGTTATTGCGCAATTCGAAAAGTGGTGTCGATTTTCAAGTCGCGTTAAAGCGAAATTGCGTAAAAGAGACCTGCCTGTATTAAGGAAGTGCTTTTGAAATCTTAGAAATATATCTCTCCAAGCATTTAGGTATGTGGTTCAAAATTTGTCGATTGAATGCAGTTTTAAAACTACTCAGGCGTCTGGCCCATCATGTTGCAGTCTGTCAAGTGTGGCGCTACCGTAGAACTGGTCGACAACTGTACGCATTCAGTGTGCCGTGATTCTCACATTCGAGACAGACATAGGTTCCCGTTTAGTCTATCTCAGTGTTTAGTTTATCTCAGTGTTATAGTCTTTGGTCTCTTTTTGAACTACGATACCGCGTGACATTCATCTACACAAAATTTTCTCACAGTGGCCACCAGTACGAGACTTTGCGATCATGCTGTCTACGACTTCAGTAGCTGTCACTGTTGGGAGTACAATATCGTTATTGTCTATGATATTTGAAATGGGTCTACTTATAATCTAGGATTGATTGACTTATAGTACTGGTCGATACTGCGAGAAAATTTTGTGTAGATGAATGTTACGCGGTATCATCGTGGCAGTGGAATGGCTACCTCGGTGCAGAAAGAGACAACAGTATATGGTGAGGTAAATTCAGTCAAAAAACACGACTATAAAATATGGCTAAATGATGGTGTTTATGGGTACGCTGCCTGTGTGGTATCTTATATGCTCCTATGTTGGGGGTAGTATTTTATGCGGCATTGGTTAGTCTGACAATTATTTCTTCTTATCCTTCTCCATATTCTTCGGAACTTATCGGCCTTGGGGGGGGGGTTTGGTAGTCTGCCTCCAGGGTTTTGCTATGTGTGCGTGTGCATAGGCATGGCGCATTTGTTTTCTGTGGGAGAGAGAACAGGAGTGTGCACTGTATCCGGTGTGTGCCTTCGTTTCTCTTTATCTGAGTTGGTGGGTAACTAGTACTTACATGGAAGTGGTTATCTAGTGTCCTTTTTCTTGGGTTACTGGGGTTCTTGTTCCTGGTGTGTGTATGAATGGAACAATAACTATAAATGTGTTGTTATTGAGAGATTAAAAATGACCCTGCAGGGAGAATATACATGTGTGGTGCACAAGACGTCATTACTGGAGGTAAAGAATGCAGATGAAGGAGTAAATATGTTGTATGGTAGGATTAGAAGGGCAGGGAGAGATGTGGAAAATAAAACAGCGAAGTTTAAAGAATGGGATTATTGGTATGATGAGCCATTTAAAGGAAAGAAGAGAGAAGTTAAAATGGTCCTGAAAGAGTATAAGAAGAGAAAGAATAAGGAGAGCAGAAGCAGATAATGTAGTTGTAAGCGGAATTTGGAAGATAAAAAACAAAGATAGCAGGAAAAGAAATCAGACCAGATTAATTATTTGATTTAACAAAAAGATGCAAGGAAAATTTGGTTAACGGTTAAAAATATTTTGAAGAAATGTTTAAATACTGAGATGTTGAATTTGGATAATTGTTTAAAACACTTTAGCTAGCTGTGTACAAAGGAAGGTAAAGGGCTATTATTAAATGAGGATTTGGATTTTAGGTCCAAATTACATAGATAAACTGGATGATGATTTTACAGTACAAGAGGTGATCAAATTTATTCTGAATATGAAAAATAACGAAGCAACAGGATGTGATGGTATACCAGCTCAGGCATGGAAGATGTTGGTTACTGATGCTGAAGGGACTAAAATTTTGATAAACTTGTTTAATATGTTTAGAAGAGAATTTCCAAAAATTGGAAAACTGTGTTAATAAAACCAATTTGTAAGGGGAAGGGAATTCAGAGAGAGTCTGGGAATTATAAAGGGATTTCATTATTTGCCATTTTTGGGGAAAATATATTCAGCTATGATAGCTTATACAGGGTGTCCCAGGAGGAATGTGCCAGACTTCAGGAGAGTGTTCCTTACGTTAAAGTATACTGATATAATCCAAAACACCTGTATACAAAGTTGAACAGTTACGGAGATATTGGCCAGAGAAAAGTGCGGTCTTCTTGCGGTTCCACGTACTGCACCTTTTCAGCTGACGTGTTACGTGTACACTGCACATGTCTTTGAGACTGGAATGCAGTCAAATTTGTGCCTGCGTGCCCATGTAAAGTGCTTGGAAACCTAAGGACGACTACGGCGTTAATGCTAATGTTTATGTAGTTCAATGTAATGGCTTTGTCACTCATATGTTAAGTACAGATATTAACATTACAGAAACAACATATTCCTGCCAGTTTTAATATGTATTTGGTAATCAATAAGTGTGTAACAGCTGTCAAAGTTTCAAACTTCTCTGGCCATTATCTC
>Ga0123357_10014052_pt1 | contig 10432 bp, 8 predicted proteins | sample TergutEmb28metaG_FD_89873 | JGI IMG/M metagenome (GOLD analysis project Ga0123357, IMG submission 89873) | Embiratermes neotenicus P4 segment gut microbial communities from Petit-Saut dam, French Guiana - Emb289 P4 | ecosystem: Host-associated > Arthropoda: Insects > Digestive system > Gut ...
GCAAACCAGTTAGCTTCTCAAGAAGTACTCTGCACCATGGAGTAAGTAAGTAACATAAACTAATAAAACATTACTTTCCTGGGCCAAGATTTATCCTCGTCCTCAGACTAAAATATGCGGTTAAGACCTATAAAGCTTTTGACAGTAGCTGTGCCTGTTAGGCAGAGCTGAGACGTTCTTGACGTTAGGAGTATATAGTAAGGGCAGTCAAGTGTCAGTCAAACATCAACTGTACAGCTACTTAATGTCCACCTGTACAACACCTTACGGTCTTACCTGGCCAACATTATGTGCTATTATTTATAAAAATATTGAGGAAGTGACGTATGCAAAATACAATTCACGAACAGGGCTAAGACCTCATTCTGTTACAGAAACAAATGCAGTTTAAAATATATTCAAAAGATTAAGAATCTTACTAACAAACTTTCTTGGGCTTACTGGATTTCTTAATATTTTTACAAATACTGCTACCTTACTTTTGCCATGTAAGACAGAAACATGCAGTATATCTCCCATTAAACAACTGTCAGATTGAGCTGTGACTGACGTTTTTTGATTCATTTTTAAGTAATATGTCACAACGTGAAACGTTACTTAAAATAAATGTCATTTAACCAAAGTTAATTTTAAGCTTACTTTTATCCTGAAGACTGGCGGTATTAATTATTTGTTACTTTTAATACTTTCAACAAGAGACGTTGGACAAAATCCATAAAGTTTGCGAATCCATCCGACATATTATCACCAAAATCTTACAGAATCAGATGTACTTGAATGAGGAAATTGTTAATAGTAGGATACAAGGAGTTCGGAAGTAAAGAGTCTGCAACAAGCAGCACTTTACTCAGTCAGCAACGTCATCGTCCCCAAAGGCTTAATCCCCTTTGTTCACAGGTACATAATTCAGTTCACACTGCGCCAGTCTGATCTTAACAGTTTAGAATCGCAGAGTCTTGGAACTCTTTAGTTGCCTGACCAGCTCGGGTCGGAAAATATTACGTCATGGTACCAACACAGGACTCTTAAATTCGCATAATTATTGCGGAGGTAATTAGGTTATAAACCGCAGAAGGGATTGGTAGACTTTTTGGGTCATTTGAATGAGGTTTCAATATCACACTCATAAATTTAAAAAAGAAAGACATTTACTTAGCATCTCGCCGTGTTTCTCTTCCATATTTACAGGGATGCTGATAAGTCCTTAGCCCGTCCAGGAAGGAAAAAAGCTAATGTTCCTGTCAGAATGGCGTGAATTTCCTGCCTTGCAGGAAAAAAAAAAAAAACTTGATAACAGCTAGCGTCTCGATGTTGTTGAAATCACGCGCGTCCCTAACAGGCTTACGAGCTTATTTCCTTCCTGGTTTGGCTAAGGCCTTATCAGCACCCCGGTACTATAGCAGAACTCACTGGAAATCACCTATGGACAGAAGTGGAAAGATTGTAATGGTAGATTAACAGTAGAGAGTGCATTAGTTTGAGTAGGCCATTGTAGATAGGTGCTAGAGGTACCAGTGCTAGACAAGAACATGAGGGCACGACGGGCAGTCCATGTAAAGAACGACCCACAACCCAATAAATACTGTTCACTTCACATTTTCTGCGGCACTATGCCTAGCATTCTCCGAAAAGTACATGGCATATATATTGTAAGTTCTGCAACACCTTCTCAGAGAAACCCGTCAATATTTGGGACTACTATAGTTGCACATTGTGAAATTTTAACCCCATTTCTCTCCTGGTTTTATGTCTTCAAACTGCATGATTATATAAAATTCTGTAGCGCAAATGTCGTACAATATCTTGTAGAGATCGTCTAGAACATAATGACCTATGAGCTTAGCTGCAGTCACCTTATCCATCACTGACTTCTGCATGTGACATCCATTGAACTGCGCTGAAATTATAACAAAGTCATCAAGCAATATAAATGGTTTTCTGTCGTTTGACCTACTTCCCTTCCTTACGGGGGAAAAAAAAGAGGCCACTGAGATCACTCCGACGTCTATGTGTTTCTGTCTGTCTGTGTGTCTTGTGTGTCACATCATTTCATGTTACAATAGAGGTTATCAATTGTCGCGATATCTAGTACAGATATTACGCCACTAGAAACCACCCACTGTCATTATCTTACTTTATTCACTAATAAAATAACACCATGGGTGCACTAAATTGAGATATGGTGGCTTCACAACAGCGTTACTGAACTTCATGTTCTGAAAACGTGTATAAAAATAGATTTTTTAGAGATAAGCAATTATGTAAGGACATATTTTTGAATAAAAACAAAATTGTAGCCGAATGAAATTGTGTTTACGTTTCGGTTTTATTGCGGTAGCTAACAGACGTCTGGCTTTACGGTGTATAATTGGGCTAAAGCATGGAATACAAATATACAGATGTTCTATGCTTTTTATGTGAAACTTTGTTTATAATTTAAAAATTGTAACCTTGACTAAGCTGCGAAAATCTAAGTTTGTGCCCAAGAAATTCTACACTGAAAAGTCTGCAATTAATTCGCTTTTCTCAAAAATTCAATCAAAGTGTTTGGCAACAGAAAATAAACTAGTACAGAAAAGGTAAGCAAACAAATAAGTAGGCTTGTGAGCAAAATGAAAACACAGATAACGGAGAGTCAACATAAATGTCACATTAGTGAAATCAAATGACATTAAAAAGTCTCAACATGCCTTATACACCAAGACGTAATAAATTATTAATAGACGAAATAATGTGTTTTAAATAAATAAAATTTTTCTTAAACTACCAGCACTCCTACTTCACGGACGTTTGTCGCTCACGTGCATTTGCTTGAGAGCATACCTTTCAAGCGATGGGGCGGATTAAGAATAGAACAGATCCTAATCAATATAGTAGACATCCGCAAACTAACAGTATCAAAAATGAATTAAAAACAGTTTATTTTTGAAGACAATGCTAAGAAGTGGGGTCTCAAGTTAGGCCGCCTGACCGGAGTGCTGTGAAACGCAACCCAAGAAATAACTATTCATATTTATTTTAAAAATATCTATATAAATATTTATTATCTGATTATGATATAAATGTGAATTATTTCTGGTTTAGGTATCAGTCCCCATTAAAATGCCAGGCGACAAAGACGTACTCAGCATTACACCGTACTAGAGTAGTGTACAAAACCACAGTCGAATGATCCATGTTGTAAACACTATATTGTTTGAACTTCAAATAAGAAAATATTTATGTCCGTGAAAACAGAACTTACATTCCAAAAAATCTAAGATTGTTAAGAAATTGGGAACAAGAAATTGCAATGCTACATAATTTGTGGTTAAAATTAATATTCAGAGTTACGAGTGTAAGACATAAACCTAGATTTGCCTACACAAATTTTCATGTTCTTATCAATGTGCCACTTCTGCAAGCAGAATATATGAGACTCAAAAATGTTAGTCCTTAAAATTCTTATCTTTTCAAATCAAAGGTAAGGACAAGATAAACACGCATCTTTCAAACAAGTATTAATCGTTAAATGGCATCAAGTTGATCCTTGTGGAACACCAAATGCCCATATTATAAGAACAAGAAGAGGTACCAGAGATGTGAACCGAGGCTTTTCTGTGGATAAAATATCTATGGACCCAACTAACACAACTAAAAGACAATCTAAAATTTCTCGGCTTACGAAGATGCAAAGAGTAAAAGACAGTTTTAAAAACATTTAATATGAGTCTGTCTTTAGTTATTCGACAAAAGGGTGAGAATGTTGAAGTGGATGATCAAATTACGCAAAGTGGACCATTGTTTCCTGAAACCACGTAAGGAAGAATTACTGTTATGATGATAAGGATATAAATTAATATGGCTACAGATTTAAAGTATTCTGGAAAAAAAATATTATGTGAAGTGACATAAACAACCAACTAGATACAACAACAACAACAACAACTTATTAGTAATTTCAATCAGCTCAACATGTTTCGGGCGAAATCATCGCCCGAAACATGTTGAGCTGATTGAAATTACTAATAAATTGTTATTGTTGCATCTAGTTGGTTGTTTATATCATTGTATCTAAGATGCACGGTCACACAAATATCAAATTACATAAAGATTTTGGTCAGCATTTACTAAGTAGAGTACTGTTGTCTCCCTTCTCAAAAAAATGGAACGAAGGTATTTTGTTTCCACGGAAATGGAATTGTTTCAACCCATTCAAAAAGTTTAAACATTATACATCAACAGAGCAGTAAAACTACGAGAGCAGAACTTAATTACGGAGGATAGGATTCCATCAACTGCTACAGGCTTGGATTATTCGTGATGATTTACAGCGGTGTTAACTTCATCAGCATGAATATGAGATGGCGATAATTTAGACTATGGAGTACAAAGTGATGGATGACGCGCAAGATTAGTTAAGAATGGATTTAAAATGATTTGCAACAGCATCGACTTGATTATTGGAGTAGTTAAAAATGTGGCCGTCAACTTGAAACTAAATAAAATTAAGAACTTTTCTTTTAAGTTAGAAACATATTTCCAGAATTGCTTATATAGAGTTTTCAACCTGTATTGAATGGACTTTAAAAGTTAAAGTATATTGGAATTATTAACAATTTTATCAAGTTTGAACAAATTTGAAAAAGAGACAAAATTTGCGTAAGATTTTATTTTGTTTAAACGACGACCGTAACACGTTTGTTATTAATGTAATATTAAAGATAGTACAGGGCCAGAATTAGAAATCACAACGCATGGAATAAGAGTAAGAAAAATCTGTAATTAAAAAGGCGTTTGTAAAACTTAGTTCATTTGTACAACGACAGAGTGAGCAAATGACTGTTGATACACGCAAAAGTAGCAGTAGTATTAGTAGTAGTAGTAGTAGTAGTAGTAGTAGTAGCAGTAAAGGTAGTAGTATTTTTAGTAGTTACAGACGTAGTAAAAATAATATTCCAGATATTACTACTAAGCTGCAACACATTCACACTGAAAAACAAATTTCCTCAAAGAAAACTTTATCCTACAAATACTAACGTAGACGTCCAGCACCTTAGTCCGTAATCAAAACTGAAACAGTTGAATTTTTACTGCATATTTTCTACGTAATGTTTAATATTTGTAGGGCTATAAGCCAGCGCATTAGGGAAATAATGTATTGAGTTTATACGCAACAGTTTATTTCCTACTGCTTAGCTTTATCTGTTCCACAGATATTGCCCAATAACAATCAGTTACTTGCACACTGATATGCGGTTGGATAAATAATGTATTTTTCTCCTTTATATAACAATCCTGTTACAACTACAGAACTTTCGCAACGTCGGATATTGTTAAAAGTGATATTAAATGAGAGGAGTTCGTCCTGTCTGTTAACGTGCTGGACAATCTGAGGAAAAGAACCAAAACATCTGGCAATACATTCGATAGGTTGAAAGACACCGGAGCCGAATACTTCCAGCAAACAACAACAATTTGCTTTTACGTGCGTATGTAACAGACATGTAATGTCAACTTCTCTGAAAGCTACAGATGCTTCAGCCTTAAAAGAGAGTACGAAATTATGACAAGATGACAAAACGTACACAAGCGCGTGACATATCTTTGCGTAAGAAACACTATGACTAGACCTTTATACGATTACAGCGAATTTGTAAAATACCAGCGAAAGAAAAATTGTTCTTAGGCAGATACCTATGAATATAAATATTTAATATCCGTAGCTTTGGAAAGCAAACAAAAAAAAAAAAAAAACTCCGTCACGAGGCGTTTTGCTGCTCATAATGACGAAATTGAGGTGTGAGGATTTGTGGAAACTGACTATTGGTAAAATAACTGAAGTTGACTGGAGCAGAAAAAAATACATAATACTTAATTACCTGAAAAATTCCACGTTGTTCTTCAAACAATTGAAGTAGCAAATTTAATTTTTATATCGCATATGAATACTGGATAACAAGTTTAGCGCATGAGAGACAATGGGCTGTCGCGCACGCTGACATTGCGAATCCTCGTGTCTTTCCTTATGTCTCTTTCACTCTTTTCGTCATTAAATTGGGTATACACAATACAAAATTAAAGGGAACCCCAGTCGAACTAGTTTGTCTCTAGCACACTGATATGTGGGACATCGCCCACTTAACGTAGAGCTTTATAAATAAAGTATGGCGACAGACTTTAAATGCTAAACAAATTTTGTTGAAGTAATTATTTTGTAACGTGTAAAACACAAAATATTACCGTGATCAGTAAAAATGGTTGAGGCAGGCAAGTGAAACTTTCTGGATATGTTAGTTTGTATAGTGAACAGTCTATGAGATGAAAGACAAGGGAATCCAAATTATATTCCTAGAAACGTAAAAAGCGTTTTCTTTCTCCAGTGCGTCTAGACCGAATCTTTGGCCCAAACAACTTATTATTTAAGAGATACCAGGAATAAAACAACCGGTGCGTGAAGAGGACCATTCACTTCCATCTGGAACAGAGGTTAAGAATGCTTGCAACTATAAGAATATTTTCACAGACTCATACATTTTGATTATGATGATGATGATGCTCTGTTACGAAAAGGGACAGCTCCTTTTTGCATGTGACAAGGGGGGGGGGGAGTGGTCGCAATTACATGCCCTGTATGAAGCAATGTTTGTCGGTCAAGAATTTAAAATGCATTGCAAAATTATGGATCTTCGGTATCATACGTGACGAATTTATTGCAGTTGAAAACTGTGAAAATTATGGACAGAATTTATACCAAAAGTGTAATCAGTAAGTCAAGAGTTTCGGTTAACTCAACCGCACACAGCGAAATATTTTATGGAAAGTGTTTGCCAGACTTCTTGTTTGTTTCTCCTCTCTCCATTCTTGCTCCATGTAACTTCGTTATCTGTGATCAAATGAGAGCAGAAAGTGTTTGGCATCCATTTTAGTGTTCAGTAACAACATCGACCTTGTATTCAGAGAAGCACTCAGGCATAATTTAAGGTGAGGTAGTAGGGATCCGGACTCGGCCCGACAGGATGCCTAGTGTTTGAATCTCATACGTGAAACTGTTCACCCATCGGCAGTTTGGACGGAAGACTACTGACCTAACTCTTTTCACATCTTAAAAAATATGTTATACTGATTAACTGACCTCTTATGTAACACAGAAGAGCTTCATATAATGGGCCAGATCTGAGAGATCTGACAACCTGCGATCAAAACTACCAAATGTTTTTCAATCGAGCGTGGAAGTCCCGGCTTCAATCGTCGCCTGGGGCTAGCTAAAGAGATTGCAGGCTTCTGTGGTTCTCCTCAGTCTCTCTAGACAGATATAGCTACATCATTTCAAAGTACTCCACGAACGTTTCCATTCGAATCCTTTCCAATTCAGCATTCACAAATCATTAAATATTTCTGCTGTTGAAATCAATTGAATTTTTGGATACATACGTCAACGAAATGTGGAAACCACACCAGACTTGGCAAGTGAATTACAGCACCAATGTCGCCACGGGATATCTGTAAAATCAATGTGATATTCCTACACCTGACGTATATAATGGAACATAACCGCGTAAGCAGCAATTATGATAACTTAACATAACACGTGAATTTAATCGAAATAATTGACGTCTCTTTTATCGTGTGCCTGCATACGGCAATAGTCATAGTATGTCCGGCAGTTACAGACTGTCTGTGTGATAAAGATACAGTGCAAAGGGAAATGATAATCAGGACACTCTTCACAATATAGAATTCCGTTCCCGTTTTTATAATGGTCTTATCATCGCACCATGTTTATGCCGAAACACGCAGGCTGATCAGTTATAAGAAACAGTTTATTTGATACTGATGCCTGTAACTAGTGGGCCATATTACGTGACTGCGTGAAGAAGTGTACTAATTATGACTCCTCACATGCAGCTTCTCTAGTCTCCTTACAGCCTTTCTTCAGCATCAACATTCTGTATCACAGTTGGCACTACCGTAGTTATGGCTACTTCTCAAACTTCACAGCATACAACAAGGCCCCATCCATTACCGGTTTATAAGAACCGAGGAAACACGAAAGGAAGTTAGGACGTCCAGTATCCCGGCATACGAGTCAAGTCGACGTACGATTTCACGAACAAAGCTTAGGAGCGTCATCTGTCGCATCGCGACGTTCGACATCGGTTGTGTGGAGTGAAACTGTAACATTTGAAGCATCGTCACATAAAACTCAATCATGACTGCAATTATTAGTACAACAGGGGCCATTTATGTTGATTGCCGTCTCGTGCGTTAGGAGCAGCACAAGCTCCAACATTCACACTGAACAAGCAAGTTTACAGTTGTGTTTTTAAACTTTAGTTTTACACGATAAAGAAGAAGCTGGTACTGGTTAAGCACACTTCTGTTGTTGACAACGGAAGAATAACTGTTATACTAATCGAAAGTAATTTTCTATCTGATTTCCGAAGAAGAATTCGTGGCATTTTAGAAGGTTCCCTAACTTAGACATTTTTAACTTCTGGTAAGAGCAACGCGTAGATAAAGAATTTGGACCATTGGTGGCACGATACTGAGAGGGAAAACCCGAAGTACTCGGAGAATAACCTGTCCAGTGCCACTTTTTACACCACATATCTCACATGGACTGTCCTGGGTCCCCGCAGTGAGGAGCCATTTAGTAGTCGCCTAAGCCATTGCACAGCTCTGCAACTACTGTAGACAAAGCAAGACCCTTTCCTATTCTCCCAGCACCACAGTTCGTCACTTCTAGGCCCGACACGCAGCTAGACCAGAAAGATGATGTTTGAAAGGCCGAAAAATTCGCGCTAGAGAGTGAGAGAAGTGATGAATTATTGATCTGAGGCTTGGGTTTCTATTTTTAGAGATGGAACTGACTGATGCTGAACGAGAGATGCAAGCAGAGCTGACACAGTGATGGATAAAGGAGAGAACGGTACAATAATGAATAATTAGAGAAGATAGAGTTACAGGAGCGGTTTCTCAACGGTGAAAGTAGTGCTACAGGAAATAAGGGAATCGTTTTGTTTGGGAATATATTGTTTTATTTTAATTATACACAGCTCTGAGTTTGCATTCTCTTTAATCTCAAAATATATCAGGAATGGGAAAGCAGAAATTTCGGAAGTCATTTAAGTGTTTCTTTGTTTCTACATCACGAACACATAATATCCTCGTTGTGTGATAAAGTGTCTCATAGCTGAACACGAAATGTGCACATTTTCAAGATAATTACTGTTGCCTGTTCCACTAACGATCGGCTCGAAGCAATTATTGTGTATTACGTTTCACGAGAGGAAATTATGGCTGTTGTAACGAACAGACACGGGAAGATCTTGTAAGCCTCCTTGTCCTTTAAATGTTTTTTGTTGATCTAGATGTTATCAACAATAACAGAATAGCAATCATAAAATTAGCTGCCGACGGTTTCATACTGCCGTTTACAATACTGACAGATACCACCCTCAGTAAGAGACAGTCGATTTATTAGTAAAAGTATTACATTGAGGTAGGCCATATGTTTCGGAGTAAAAATAATATAATCAGGTCAATTAAAGCATGAAACTACAAGACATAAACTCAATGAAAGAAACATAATGTCATAATAAAACCCATAATTCGAAAATAAAAATAAAAACTAGAATAATATATAAGAATTTGGCAAGTGCTCCGTTGTGCCAGCGGGTATCACTGAATCAAGAGAAAACACTTCATTTTACAGATTCAAAGAAAACTTAATAGTTTTGTTTTGGGGACAATAATAAGAAACAGGACGCATAAACGTAATATTAAGGCGCGTTCGCGTAACCACTATTGCCGTGAAAAGACAATAAGAATCACATATTCTCAGTGTGTCTCTGTAACCCTGGTTATCAAGCACGCAAAACGCATGCGTCTTATTATATTGTCATCTGTGGCCTGTCTAGCTCTGCCATATTTTGCCACTCTATCTCATAAAGAGCATGATTGTCGGAAAAGAGTTACTGGATATAAAATTTGTGTTTTTTGTCTAGAAATTTTATCTGAAAATTTTCTTATTCTAAGAACAATTCAACGAGATATAGTCACAAATATACACCCGTCATACTGCAGAACACTTGAGGGTTGTTTGACCGTGCATCTTCCTCATGAAATAAAGTGAAATGACAACTTAATGCAACTAGGTAATTTTATTGATGTATTCTTAACTCGACATGTTTCAGGTACATGCGCCCATCATCAGGAGCATTAGATGTTGAGTTGCAGCATATGGTTTTCTGCACCGAGTTTTTGGATGGGTGGTGGTCTTGAGAGCCGCTTCGTGAGTCGTGTGTACGGTGCGGATGGTGCCGTGCGACGCACGGCACCATCCGCACCGTACACACGACTCACGAAGCGGCTCTCAAGACCACCACCCATCCAAAAACTCGGTGCAGAAAACCATATGCTGCAACTCAACATCTAATGCTCCTGATGA
>Ga0123357_10014053_pt1 | contig 10431 bp, 6 predicted proteins | sample TergutEmb28metaG_FD_89873 | JGI IMG/M metagenome (GOLD analysis project Ga0123357, IMG submission 89873) | Embiratermes neotenicus P4 segment gut microbial communities from Petit-Saut dam, French Guiana - Emb289 P4 | ecosystem: Host-associated > Arthropoda: Insects > Digestive system > Gut ...
CCGGCCAGGCCAGCGCGGCCAGGCACGCCAGGCTGCCGTTGCCGGTGCACAGGTCGAGCACGCGCCGGGTGTGCTCCGACAGCCAAGGGTCGATGCTGCCGTCGGCGATCACTTCGGCGATCAAACTGCGCGGCACGATGGCGCGCTCATCGACGTAGAACGGCACGCCTTGCAGCCAGGCTTCGTGCGTCAGGTAGGCCAGGGGCTTGCGCGTGGCGATGCGCGCGCGCAGCAGTTCATCGACCCGCGCCCGCCGCTCGGGCGTAATGGCGTCGGCGTAAGCGTCGAGATCGGTATCCGGCGGCAGGCCCAGCGCATGCAGCGCGAGCCAGGCGGCCTCGTCGCGCGCGCACTGCGTGCCATGCCCGAAAGCCACCCCAGCGGCCACGAGCTGGCGCTCCACATCGGCCACCAGCGCGGGCAGCAAAACATTTGGTGTCATAAGAAGGCCGATTGTGCCTTGGCCGGCATCACGGATCGACGAGCGGTGGCACGGCCTGCCGCGAAGCCTGGGCCATGAAGCGCCAGCGCCCAGCCTAGTCATGTTGGTAGCAAGTCCGGAGCAAACGCTTACGTGATGAAGTATTCCAGTGTCCGCACGCACGCACGCCAAATACAACCGAAAGTAACGCTGCAAGCGACAACTATCATTTGAATCCTGTGCGATGTATGATAGCGCCCACGTACGACACTTTCACGTGCCATGGGCTTGGCGTACGGTGTGTCTGTTTACTGCATGTGACGGAGACCGGCCTTGCTGGAACGGCAGAGCGCGGATCAGGTGTAAGAACAACCCAGGGCCGGCCGAAAAAAAGGCCGAGCCGCATCACTGAAGAACAGTCATGACGACATCAATGGACCTCAAGCAGCGCATTCTTGCGCGAGGCAAAAGCGGGCAAAAATTCATTGCCCGCAACCGTGCGCCGCGCGTGCAGATTGAATACGATGTCGAGATCTACGGCTCGGAAAAGAAGATCCAGTTGCCCTTCGTGATGGGCGTCATGGCCGATCTCTCCGGCAAGCCGGCCGAAGACCTGCCCGCGATCAGCGACCGCAAATTTCTGGACATCGACGTCGACAACTTCGACAGCCGCATGAAGGCCATCAAGCCGCGGGTCGTGTTTTCGGTCCCCAACACGCTCACGGGGCAGGGCCATCTGCCCGTCGATCTCACGTTCGAGAGCATGGACGACTTCGCGCCCGATGCGATTGCCAAGAAGCTCGAGCCGCTCAAGAAGCTGCTCGACGCGCGCACCGAATTGCACAACTTGCTGTCCTACATGGATGGCAAGGCCGGCGCCGAGGAACTGCTCGCCAAGATCCTGGCCGATCCCGCCACGATGAAAGCATTGACTTCGGCGCCCAAGGCCGCGGAAGACTGATCTGATCCAGCCTGTTTTTTGTCAGCTTTACGGATTTCAAGAACATGTCCACCAAAGCCACGGAAGCCCCCAGTCAAGGGCAAGACCTCCAGGTACTCGAGCGGGACGACTTCTCCGAACTGCTCAACCGGCAATTCAAGCCCAAGACCGACCAGGCGCGCGAAGCGGTGGTGTCCGCCGTGCGCACGATGGCTGAGCAGGCGTTGGTCAACACCAACATCATTTCCAAGGATGCCTACCACACGGTCGAAGGCCTGATCGCCGAAATCGACCACAAGCTCTCGGAGCAAATCAACCTCATTCTTCATCACGAAGACTTCCAGCGGCTCGAAGGATCGTGGCGGGGGCTGGCCTACCTCGTCGCCAACACCGAAACCGACGAAATGCTGAAAATCAGGTTCATGGACATCAGCAAAAAGGAACTCGGGCGGACCCTCCAGCGCTACAAAGGCATACTGTGGGACCAGAGCCCGATCTTCAAGAAAGTCTATGAAGCCGAATACGGCCAATTCGGTGGCGAGCCTTACGGTTGCCTCATGGGCGATTACTATTTCGATCACGGCCCGCAAGACGTCGCCTTGATGGCAGAAATGTCCAGAATCTCGGCGGCGGCGCATTGCCCCTTCATTGCCGGCGCCAGCTCGAGCCTAATGCAGATGGATTCCTGGCAAGAACTGGCCAACCCGCGCGATCTGACAAAAATCTTCACCAACACCGAATACGTGAAATGGCGCAGCCTCCGGGACTCGGACGATTCGCGCTATATCGGTTTGACCATGCCGCGCTTTCTGTCGCGGCTGCCCTACAGCGCTCAAGACAATCCGGTCGATGGGTTCGACTTTGAAGAAGAGGTCTCCGGAACCGACCACAGCCGCTACTGCTGGTCCAATTCGGCCTATGCCATGGCGACCAATATCAACCGGTCGTTCAAATACTATGGCTGGTGCACGTCGATCCGGGGCGTCGAATCCGGCGGCATCGTCGAAGACCTGCCGGTGCATGTCTTCCCCAGTGACGATGGCGGGGTGGACCTCAAGTGCCCGACCGAAATCGCCATCAGCGACCGGCGCGAAGCCGAACTGGCCAAAAATGGCCTGATGCCGCTCATCTATCGCAAGAACAGCGACGTGGCGGCCTTCATTGGCGCCCAATCGCTGCAAAAGCCGATCGAATATTACGATGCGGATGCCACCGCCAATGCCAACCTGGCTGCGCGTCTGCCGTATCTGTTTGCCTGCTGCCGTTTCGCACATTATCTCAAATGCATCGTGCGCGACAAAATCGGCTCCTTCAAGGAGCGCAAGGATGTTCAGCGTTGGCTGAACAACTGGATCATGAATTACGTTGACGGCGATCCTGCAAATTCGACCGAATCCGTCAAAGCCATGAAACCGCTGGCTGCCGCCGAGGTGGTGGTCGAAGACGTGGAAGACAATCCAGGTTATTACACCGCGAAATTTTTTCTGCGTCCTCACTACCAACTCGAAGGGCTGACGGTGTCATTGCGGCTGGTATCTAAACTTCCATCCGTAAAAGGGGCGAAGGCTTGAGGGTCTTTGTCAAATAACGAAGTTTTTTTCCATAGGAGCAAAAAATGGCAGATCGATGGAATACTCCTGGCCCACTCGTCGCGCCAGAGCAACGGCGCGGGGGTGTGGTTGATATTTATTTGAGGGTGGATGGTGTCACTGGAGAATCGGAAGACGCCAAACACAAGGGCTGGATCGGTGTCGATTCGATTGCCGGCGGCGTTGCCAACGCCGGAGCTTTTGCCTACGGCAGCGGCGGCGGCTCCGGCAAGGCGCAATGGAACGACTTGGCGGTTCGCTGCAAGTTCGACAAGAGCTTTCCGATACTGATGCTAAAATGCGCCTCGGGCGAGCACATTGGCAGCGTGGAAATTTCCGCCAGCAAGGCTGGCGGAGAGCAGTGGGAGTTCATGAATGTCCGTCTGGAGGGCGTGCTCATTTCCTCGGTCAATCTGTCTGGGTCGGAGTACACTGAGCCTATGTTCGATGTTGGATTCAATTTCCAAAAAATCACCGTCCAAGGCAAGGGGCAAACCTCCATGGGCACGATGGGCCCAGCTGTCACTGGATCGTGGAATGTCAAGGACAACGCGATAATTTGATTTACGTCCAGTCTCGCGGCGTACGAGGGGTCCACAGTGGCCCCTCTTTTATTACTCTTCTCGAGTTGGCGAAGCGGCGCTGCTTTCCCGATGAAATGGAACGGCGTGCGTGAACGGTTATTTATGAAACGAACGCGAATTGGAATGAATCGAACCGCACGTGCGCCATCTATTTCCGATCCATGTGCACCGTGTGGACGTCGGAGGATGTGATCCACACGCCCAGGGCCGTGTAATTGTCCTTGTCGTTCAACGGCGAGGCCTTGACTTGCGATTCCAACTGCCGGACCCATTCCTCGACGGTCGAGGAGGTCCGTAGCGATTCCAGGATGGCACGGTCCGGTATGCAATTCCATAGCCCATCGGTGCACAGCAAAAACGCATCGCCATCGGTGAGATAGACAGGCGCCGGCAGAACTTCTGGCTCGACATCTCCTGCCACGCCGAATGCGCCCAGCAGGACATTTTTCTTGGGGTGAAGCAGCGCCTCATGCTCCGAGATCAGGCCAGCGGCGGCCAGACTTTTAACGACGGAATGATCGCTGGTCACCGCCAGGATTTCATTGTTCCGTATCCAGTAAACACGGCTGTCGCCAAAGTGCCCCCACAGGGCCATTTGCCGGGCGGCGTCGATTCTCAATTCTGCAACCGTCGCTCCCATCGTCTTGTATTCAGAGTGTTGCTGTTGTCGTTGGCGTATCTCCTGTTCGATGGCTCGATAGCTTTCCAGCATTTCGTCGCGCTCCAGCGATCGGGCTCGTTGCCGCACCATCTCCATCACGATTTCAGAGGCCATTGCGCCGCCTGCATGGCCGCCAATGCCGTCCGACACCACGAAGGTCAAGGTATTTTCATGGCAGGCATGCCCATGGCGATCTTCGTTGTAGGCGCGCTCTCCTTCGCCAGTCGCCGCGAAGTACGAAACTCCTGTTTCATTTTCCATGGGACTATTCCGATTTCCCGTTGAGGTCACGGGTATATTCTAGATTGTAGGCGGCATGGAACTCGGCGCCCAATCTTTTGAAGAAATCATCCTGCACTTCATCCTTGATCAGCCGGTATTGGTTTTTGTAGGTATTCCAGAGTCGTGCGTGGTGCAGGGTTTGCGACATCTTTTCACTCAGTCCGCTTTGCGGGTGCTGAGATTCGATGACGCTCGGATCGAAGCGCTCGAACAAAGCTTCCAGGGTGGCTTGCGTGCCGGCAGCGATGGCCGTCTGGTGCGTCACCAAGTCGTCAAAGGCCTCCTTCATCGCATCGACGGGGGGCATGAACCCCGGCATCGGTGGCCCCAGCATTTGCAGTAGCGCCGTGTGCCCGTCGGGCAGGAACTTCAGGGGATTGTTGGCTTTGGGGCTGATCAGCGTCACGGAGAGGTGAATTTCCTGCTTGACGGTGGCCCGCGCGGCCAGAAGAGAAACCACGCCTTGCGCCGCCGATGCGAGTATCTGACCCAGAATTTCCATCAACTCCGGCGTGAGCGACTGTGCTGCCCAGTCTTGCAGCCCGGCGCCGCGTTTGAATGCCGCTATCAGTGCTTCGTTATGTCCGGCATCCGGCGCTTCATCGCCAGCGGGAGGATTTGCGGCTCCAACGGATGCGGTATTTTCTGCAACGGGCGCCGCAGCCGCTGACCCAGGCAGGTTTGGGGGAGCATCGCTGCTCATGCCCTGCATTCCATGGGGCGCGATGATGGCGGTTGCAGCACCAAGGGCGGGGGAAGACGGCGTGTTGGCTGCCAACGGGGTATTGACGTCTGCTGGTGCAATGGTTGGCGCAGGCGTTGCCCGTTCGGGCGTTTCCCGCGGCAATGGTGGCGCCGGGTCCGCAGGCACGGGCACGGGCGCAGGAAGCGCGCGCTCCTCGGGTTTCCCATTGCGCTGCGGGGCCATGGCGGGGTCGGGCAGGGCGGTGGGCGCGAGGAAATAGGACGTCATTTCCAGCGCGCGGTCGGACGTGCTCTTGGCGTTGCTCAAATCGCCGACCGTCAGCGCCTCCAGCGCCTGCCCCTTGTTGGCAAACAGTTTCATCGGGTCTGTTTCCTGCCCGACTTGCAAGACGCTCGCATGCGCTTCGGCGGCGAGCGGATCGACCACCAGGGCCGTTGCCGATTCCGCGCCTGGGCTGTAAATCGAATCGACCGTTTTGTCGGGCTGAACGTCGTCCAGTCCCCGGATATTGCGCCCCAAAGGCGTGAGCGGATCGGCGGTATTGCGCTGGGCCACGCCGCCGCCGGCAAAAGGATTGAAGTCCTCTGGAATGAAAGCCATGGAAGTCTTGGACGCGGGCGCTCTGGCAAGATGGCTTTCCACCGGCTCCGCAAGCAGATCGGCAAAAGGTGTCCCGGCCAACGCCGACAGGGGCTGCACATAAGGCTCCGGCGCCTTGGCTTTCTGAGACTTCTGAGGTTCAAAGAGATTGATGGGGCTCTTGGGCGGCTCGGCTTCATGGCCCGGCGGAGCGTGGGAAAGCATGGACTCGGCGCCGGGCAGGCGGTTTTGCACGGCCGCCGCGCCAAAACCAGAATGGCCCGCAGGGGCGCTTTCATCGGGCGCCGGAGGCGGGGCATTTCCGATCGGCAATGCTTGCCCCAGAAGGTCGCCAAACGGGCTGTCCGGGTCCCAAGTCCCGTTGCCGGCAAGCAGATTCGATTCGACTGCCGTCAGCGGACTTGGGGTGGGCGTCTGGCCACGGGCGCCGGGCGGGGGCAATTCGCCCATCGGATCGGTTTGCGTGGCGGGTGGAGAGGCCATCCCGGTCGCCGGCTCGAATGGCGCCACGGCGCCTGCCGTCGAAGGCACCCGGCGGTCGGCATGCTTCGCTTGGGATTCGGGTTGCACGGTCGGGGCGATGGGGCTGGCCTGCGCCAGCAAATCGGCGAAAGGACTGGCGCTGTCATTTCCGTTGCCCCCAAAAGCCAGCAGGGGATCCATTTGAGGTAGCGAATCCGATGGCGGGGTTGGCGGCGTTTCGGGGTGAGCGTAGGCCGCCGATGAGTTGCGCGCCACCCGCTGGCCATCCTCCAACTCGGCCACGCCGATGACGTAGCTGCCCACTTGCAACTGATGGCCGTCGGCGATAACCTGACTGGAGCCCGGCGAGAGCTCCATCCCGTTGACATACATCGGGTTCGAGACGCTGGCATTGTGCAGCACATACCGCCCCTCCGCGTAGGCGATGCGGGCCTGCACGCGCGAAACCCAGCGCTCGGGCAGCACCATGTCGCAGCGCGCATCCCGGCCAATCGAGCCGCCCGCCGCGCCGAACTGGGCGGTCATCGCGTTGCCGGTTTGACCGTCGAGGTGGATGATTTTGGCCGTCAACGAGAGCATTCGCACTCCTTCCGGCCCAAGCCGGGGCGCCGTGAGCCTATCATGCTGGCCTGGACAGCGCCCGCAGTGTCCGTTCGCATCTGTTTCATCATCCGCTCAAGCCATAAGCACCATGACTGAAATCAACCGCTCCAACCTGTTCGGCAAGCTCAACGCACAACTGTTCCGTGCCGCCGAGGCCGCCACGGTGTTTTGCAAACTGCGCGGCAACCCTTATGTCGAACTGGTCCACTGGGTGCACCAGATACTCCAGGACCAGGATTCCGATCTGCTGCGCGTCTGCAAGCATTATGGCTTGGACGCGAGCGCCTTACAGACCGGCGTCACCGCCGAGCTCGACCGCCTGCCGCGCGGCGCCACCGCCATCACCGACTTTTCCGAACACATCGACAACGCCATCGAGCGCGCCTGGCTTTATGCCACCCTGTTGTACGGCGACTCGGTGATTCGCAGCGGCTATCTGCTGGTCGGCCTGCTCAAAACCACCCACCTGCGCAGCGTCCTGCTGCGCATGTCCCCGGAATTCAGAAAACTCGAACCCGACGCCGTCGCCGGCGCGCTGCTGTCCATCGTCAAGGATTCGGTCGAAGAAACCCTACCCGCCAACGACGGCACCAGCTTCACCAGCGCCGAAGAGCCCGGCCAGTCCAGCCAGGCCATGGGCGGCAAGGCCAAACAGGGCGAAGCGCTCAAAAAATACGCCGTCGACCTCACCGCCAAGGCCCGCCAGGGCCAGCTCGACCCGGTGGCCAGCCGCGACGACGAAATCCGGCAAGTCATCGACATCCTCACGCGCCGCCGGCAGAACAACCCGTTGCTGACCGGCGAAGCCGGCGTCGGCAAAACCGCCGTCGTCGAAGGCTTTGCCAACCGCATTGCCGCCGGCCAAGTCCCGCCGTCGCTGCGCGACGTCACCGTGCTCACACTCGACATCGGCCTGCTGCAAGCCGGCGCCAGCATGAAAGGCGAATTCGAGCAACGCCTGCGCAACGTCATCGACGAAGTGCAAAACAGCCCCACCCCCATCGTCCTGTTCATCGACGAAATCCACACCCTCGTCGGCGCCGGCGGCGCGGCCGGCACGGGCGACGCCGCCAACCTGCTCAAACCCGCGCTGGCGCGCGGCACCCTGCGCACCATCGGCGCCACCACCTGGGCCGAATACAAAAAATACATCGAAAAAGACCCGGCCCTCACGCGGCGCTTTCAGGCCATCCTCATCGACGAACCTTCCGAAGCCAAGGCCACCGTCATGCTGCGCGGCATCGCCGGCCTGATGGAAAAGCACCACAAAGTACTGGTCCTCGACGAAGCCATCGAAACCGCCGTCAAACTCTCGCACCGCTACATTCCCGCGCGCCAGTTGCCCGACAAGGCCGTCAGCCTGCTCGACACCGCCTGCGCCCGCGTCTCCCTGTCCCAGCACGCCACGCCGCCGCGCGTCGAATTCCTGCAACACCGCATCGAAGCCCTGGAACTGGAGCAGTCGGTGATCCAGCGCGAAGCCGGCCTGGGCCTGGAACAAGCCGGCAAATTGCAAGCGCTCACCGACGACCTGGCACGCACGCGCAAGGACTTGGACGAAGCCGCCGAACGCTGGCAAACCGAGCGCGAACTGATCTCGCAACTGCTGGCCCTGCGCGCCAAACTTCAAGACGACATGCAGGCCGCCGAAGAAGCCGCCAACACCGCGGCCGCCGATCCCGCCCCAGCCGCCGTCAGCCCCGCGCCAGCCGTTGATCCCACCCCGGCCCCCGCCGCCCCCAAGACCCAACTGACCCCCGAAGAGCGCCAGCAGTCCCTGGCCGAACTGGCGCGCCTGCAACAGGAACTGGCGCGCGTGCAGGGCGAATCGCCGCTGATGCTGGCGTCCGTCAACGGTCAGGCCATTGCCGAAGTCGTGGCCGACTGGACCGGCATTCCGGTCGGACGCATGGTGCACGACGAAGTTGCCGCCGTGCTGCGGCTGGCCGACACCCTCGATCAGCGCGTCGTTGGCCAGCGCCACGGCCTGAACCTCATTGCGCAGCGTGTGCAAACCTCGCGCGCCCAGCTCGACGACCCTGGCAAACCCGTCGGCGTCTTCCTGCTGGTCGGTCCCAGCGGCGTCGGCAAAACCGAAACCGCGCTGGCGTTGGCCGAAACCCTGTATGGCGGCGAGCAGAACGTCATCACCATCAACATGAGCGAATTCCAGGAAGCGCACACCGTCTCCACCCTCAAGGGCGCGCCGCCCGGTTACGTCGGCTACGGCGAAGGCGGCGTACTCACCGAAGCCGTGCGCCGCAAGCCCTACAGCGTGGTGCTGCTCGACGAAATCGAAAAAGCCCATCCCGACGTGCACGAAATCTTCTTTCAGGTGTTCGACAAGGGCTGGATGGAAGACGGCGAAGGCCGCCATATCAACTTCCGCAACACCATCATCATCCTGACCTCCAACGTCGGCTCCGACCAGATGATGGAACTGTGCCGCGACCCCGAACTGCTGCCTGAGCCCGGCGCCCTGACCAACGCCATGCGCGAGCCGCTGCGCAAGGTCTTTCCCGCCGCCTTCCTGGGCCGCCTGACCATCATTCCGTACTACCCGCTGAGCGCCGAAGTGCTTTCGCGGATCGTCACCCTGAAACTCGCCCGCATCCAGAAGCGCATTGCCGACAACCACAAGGCCGTTTTTGATTGGGACCAAGCGGCCATCGACACCATCATGTCGCGCGCCACCGAAATCGAATCCGGCGGGCGCATGATCGACGCCATCCTGTCCAACGACATGCTGCCCCGCATCAGCCGCGAATACCTCGAACGCGCGCTGGCCGGCACCGCATTGACCGCCATCCGCATGAGCGCCGATGGCAAGGACTTGAAACTGACGTTCGATTAGGGATGGTGTTCAAAACTCACCCTTCGCAACCCATTGATCTCAATGGACCCCAAAGATGAGAATTTGGGCTCGGCATCCATCATTTTTGGCGCGTTTCCAGCGTCAGCACTTGGCTTCGAGGGTCCGTTTTCGGTCCCTGCGCGCGCAGCAGGCACACTCATCCCTAGCAGACCTTGTTTCCGCCCACCATGAAAACCACTTGACCTGGATGACTTGCACGCCAAACCCATTGGAGTTATATTTAAATATAATCCATCCTCTCAAAGATGCACCGTGCATACAACCGAGTTGTGCGCCAGAGGCTGCGAAGGTAAAAGAGTGGCCAAATGTAGTTTCTGGGTTCAACTGCGGCGGCCATTTTCAGGCGTGAAGGCCACGCCTCTGTCTATGGCATCGAGGGTCTTCAACAAGCCTGCCTTTCCTCCATGCGCTTCCATCCATTGAAGTACCCGGCACGCCGCATCGGCGTAAAGCATCGGGTCTTTACTGGTTTTCGGCCCCCAGTCGGAATACTTGGTCGGTAGCGGTTCCTCTGTATTTCTTACGCATCGCTCTACAGCGCTCGCGCCCGGATTCAGAAATTTTGGGTCGTCGGACACGACAACGGCAACGCCTTCGTCAAACCAGATGGGAAAAGCGCCGGTGATCTGCGCCCACAGGCTGACCTTGGTGTGCAATTCAACGTGGGAAAATTCATGCGTCAGGATC